>OFRC01000386.1_pt1 | contig 11774 bp, 18 predicted proteins | sample 1543051 | NCBI WGS metagenome assembly OFRC01 (sample SAMN07774231, study PRJEB24372) | wastewater metagenome
CCGTGCGTTTTATTGCAAGCCGCCTAGCGAGCGACAGACGATAGACGCCGTCTTGATGATCCAGCAGGCCGCGCTTGGTTAGCTTGGCCATTCTTGCCGATACATCTTCATCTGAGCGCATGAGCTTTTCCGCAACTTTTGCTGGTTGCAGCCAATATCCGTCCAAAAGCTTGCAGATATCGAAGTCTCCCTCGATTAGGTTTGTTTTCACGCGCCCACCTCACCATCGTAATTTTCGTAAAAGTCCTGCCAAGCGGCTTCTACGCAAGCGATCACATATCGCCCATCTGCGCTCCTAATTCGGTATGGGTACGGATCTGGCACTGTTTCCTCAAACGCGCGTCTAGCAGCGTGCTCATGCTGCAAAGCCCTGAAGTCCGCCAACAGCTCCTCTTTTGTTGGTTGGTCGATGACAGGGAATGTTTTATCGCGTGACAAAACATTTTCGGCAAGCAGAGTTTCAATAGTGGGCGCGCGAAAAATTGATTTGATGAATTTGATCATTTTGAGCCCACCTCAAACACTTCGCCCGCATCGCACTTGTAAAATTGCTCAGTCAGCGCTTGCAGCAGCAGGCCAGTAGGTCGCAAGTGCATGCGCGGGGTGCCTTTTGGGAGCGTCGCATTGTGCTTGCCCTCCACATGGTAGAGTGCGTAAATAGCCGAGCGCAACTCGACATCCAGCTCTTCCAGCGTCGGGTCTTTCGGCATGGCCTTGAAGATCTCTGACAGCAGGTCAGCGGCGCATTGTTCCATTTTGGTTTGTGTCATTTTGGCTTCCTTTATATTGATGGCGCTTGGACACCCAAGACGGCTGGATTCTGACTCTTCCCGCTTCGGTGCACCTCCACGGGTCCTAGTACCAGCCTTCACACTGTTGGACGGGCGGGAAACCCCACCCATTAACCTCACCATCAAGTAAGCGCCCTCGTGAGAGGTAAGCAGCGGTGCAATTGCGTTACCTACTAGATGCCGCTGTTACGCTTACTTGGTGGCCCTCGCTAATTTACCGAGGGCTTCCTTTTAGTATGTAATAGACACCGCTGGAATCGCCTTTTTCGCTATCATCGTGACCGCTTGTTTGGCGCAATCCTCTGTCATCCCGCCCGCGACAAACGCTGCAACGGCTGCGCGGTTTATCGCGCCTTTGTGCGCTTTGTCTGCCTCCCGCAACTTGGCCTCACGCTCGTTAGCTTGCTCTTGCTCTGCTACGCGGCGCTGCTCTGCCTCTACAGCTTCGGCGGCTTTGCGCTCGCCGTCAGCTTTAGCTTGAAGCTCGCGCTGCACGGCTTCGGCTTTTTCGCGCTCTGCCCGCTCAAGCTGTAGCTGCGCTTGCAATGCCGCTTGCTCTGTTGCTGCTTTTGCTTCAGCCTCACGCTTGGCTGTTGCTTCGCGCTCTGCTTGGGCTTTGGCCTCAGCCTCTTGGCGCGCTTGGTCAGCAGCAGCTTTTGCAATCTGCTCTTCACGGTCTTTCTGCTCTTGCGCAGCAGCTTTTGCACGAAGTTCTGCAAGCTCTGCCTGCTCTGCCTCATAAGCCGTGCGCACTTTGAGCGCCGTGTGCAGCGCCTCCAAAGACGCCGCCTTAGCACGGTGCGCCTCTGCCTCGAACTCTTCGAAGTTTGCGCCAACTTGGACGGCCTCAACATCGCCGATCAGTGCTGCAATCTGCGCCGCGTTGCACTCTGATACATCCCGCTGCATGGCCTGAATAGCCGTCTTGTGCCCATCAATTCGCGCTTGCTCGGCTTCTTCCCATGCCGTCAAAGGCGCTCGCACTTGGTCTTTCCAAAGGTCTAGCAGATCACGCATGCGCTTGCGTTCTGCGTCTACCTTTTTCGGCACATCCTTCAGCTCTGCGACCAGCTCTTTGCCGATGTTATCCATCGCCGTTTTGCTTTTAGCCACTTTGTATGCGATAGACGCAATGGCATCGCGGCCTTTTTTGGTCGTGACATCTGGAACGAAGGCATCAATTTCTTTCTTGATTACCTCAAGGTAAGGGTCTAATCCTTGCGCGGCGCTGTAGACTTGCAGCGCTGATTCTTTTGGTGGCAGGGTTGCCAGCTCGAAAGTTGTATCTGTCATTTTGGGCTTCCTTTTGTTTGTATTACCGACACCCAAACTATAACCCCAAAACCGCATCTTTTATCATTCTGCACAAATATATTTTTCTCTGTTGCGGAAATGTGACGGCTACACCAACCCCTCTAAAAACGCCTTCATTCGCCCCGCCGCTGGCAAGCATATAAAGCTAATCCCGCCCCCCTCCACCGCTTCGCCAACAATGCTGCCCTGCGCAACGGCCTGCGCATCGTCTGCGTAAATCACGCCTTGTAGCGCGTCCAATAGCAGCTTGCCGCCTGCGTCTACATCAAGCCGAACTTTTGATGCTGACCCGTCTTTATTCTTGCGCGGGTGCAGGCGGTAAAAGACTTCGACCTCACCATAAAACCACGGAATGCCCTCGCACTCAGCTTGGGCGGCGCGCTTCCATTCCGTCGCCTCTTTCGATAGCACCGCGCGGCCTCTAAAATTCCGCCAGATTCGATTAGCGCCGACTGGGTAGGGCAAGAGTACCCATGCCTTCATTAAAATAACCCCCTGCTATCCTCAATCCTGCGCTGCGCAATCTCAAAATAAGCATCATCGCGTTCAATGCCGATAAACCTGCGCCCGCAATTCAAAGCCGCTACGCCCGTCGAGCCGCTGCCCATGCAGTTGTCTAAAATTGTCTCGCCTTCGTTGGTGTAGGTGCGGATTAGGTATTCCATCAGGGCTACGGGCTTTTGGGTTGGGTGAACGGTCTTGCCTTCGCGCCCAAACTCGATGGTCTGCCTCGGGTAGTTCGTGAAGGCTTGCGTATACTCGCCAGCCTGCAACCCCATGTCCGCGTAGATGGTCGAGTCTTTATCCTTGCGCCTAACCTGCTTCTTACCGCTTTCTTTGACGCCCTGCGGCCTGTACGTCGGAAGCTCGCGGTAGAACACGCAAACGTCCTCAGTATTCCGTAGTGGCATCTTGTTGGCATTCATGAAGCCCGTGGTGTAGGGCTTCACCCATTGCCAGCAATAGCGGAACTCTTTGATGTTGCTGTGTATCAGCGCCGTAGTAAACGGCTGGCTAGCCGTCAGCACAATGGCCGCATTCTTCTTGGCTATCCTGCGGTACTGCTCCCACAATGGTTCAAACGGTATTACGGAATCCCACTTGCAGGCTGTCGTCCCGTATGGCAAATCGCAAATAATTGCATCCACACTACCATCAGGAATCTCTTTCATGCGCTCTAGGCAGTCGCCGCGCATAAGCCATAGGTTGTTGTCAAAGCTCATTTGCGCACCTCTAGGTGCTCAATCAGCCGCTCTAGGTAGTGCCCCGCTTTGCGCACATCCTTCAGCCCGTCTTTGTCTGTGTAACGAGCCATGTATTTGATCACATTGCCCCGCAAATAGCCCTCGAACTGCTCTGCTGACATCCACACCTCCATCGCGTCCCACGGCTGCACCGCCTTGCTGGCGTAATGGTCGCCGCCTACTTGGGTGTTGCGTGCACTACTTTCGGCTACATCATCCGCGCCTTCTATCTCGTTTTGGGTGAGTGGTTCAATCATTCAGTTCCTTTTTCGTATCGTCGATCATACCGCCAAAGCCTGCAGCCTCAAAGCCTTAGCGTTCCAAGCCATAACGGTTTCGCACGCTTGCAGGTTTTCTTTTCGCGTCAATTCGTCGCCCATGCGGTCTGCAAGGTCTAAGCCGTGCGCGATCGCCGTCATTTCGACACCTGACAGCCCGATTTTCCCCAGCTGCTCTAGGCGGGCTTTAGCGCCGTGCACCGCGTCTAAACCATCTTGCGCCATAGCCTCGGCCTGATTCGCGTAAAAGTCACGCTGCGCTACGAAAGCCCAATTGAGCCTAAACGCAAGCGTGTCTAGGTCTTGCTCTGTGCCTTCGCCCTCTTTCAGCCGTTGAAAGGCCATGCGCGGTTGAAGCTTCAACCCAATTTGCCCGTCTGTGCTGTGCCTAAACATCAAAGGCAACGGCAAGACTTCGCGCGGTTTATATTTTTTATTACGCTTCTTCATTTAATAACCGCCTTACATTTATTGCAAAGAGAAACCACCACACCGCGCACCATGCCTGCGCCTCGGCCTTGCACCAGCCTCGGCCTGTCACATAAACCGCATATAAATACCGGTTTAATATCGGCGTTATTAACCCACGCCGCTTTTGTTGTTTGAATAATCTTTTCCGCCACTTCATTCATATCGACACCTTTTATCTTGTTTTGCCTACCTGCTTAAAATTTAAGCACTTCTACGCTTTTTGCCAGTGTTGTTTTTATGCTACACACCCGCCGCAACTGGAAAGGGTACAAGGGTACAGTACCTAAAGGTACTTGTACCCCTTTGTACCCTTATTCCGTTGTTTTGCCACAACGGGTACAAAACTGATTTGTACCCTTTTGTACCCTTTGTACCCTGATTCACAATGTCCATGCCGCCGCTGTCGGGCCGTCCGTTACCAGCCATCCGTGGTTATATTTGGTTATCACCTCGCCGGTTAATAATGAATGCACCATGCGGCCATCTGCGCCCTCCTTAATATATTTTTTTGCTGTTTCTTCTGATAACCCTAATTCATTAACTAAATAAGACTTAATCGCGCTACTGGTTATATACGGTGCGCCATTAACCTGCTCGGACCCGCTAGCTTCCCACGCATCGCGCAGGGTGGTTATATGGTCGTGCAACTTAATATCTTGCCGGCTTGGTTTGCCGCGCGGTGCATCGGTCTTATCCGACAGGCAGGCAGTCGTAACCGGCGCCAAATCCTCGTCAACCCAGCCCGGTATCGTCGCGCTTTCGAGTGTTGCAAATATCGGCGCCGCTAGCTCTGCATCCTTGCTTTTCCGCTGCACTATCGATAACGGCGCGCCGTCGCCCTTGCTAGGCACTACGCTGATTTCGATATCTAGCGCGCCCCTCCACGCACTGCTACCACGGGCGCGGTGTTGCGCCTCCTCGCTCACGCCGGTGTGGTGCACCAGCAGGACGCTGCAATTGAACTCACCCATCAAACCAGAGCACGCGTCTAGCATCGTCTTGGCGTCTTGCGCGCTGTTTTCATCCCCGCTCAGGAACCGGTGCAAGGTGTCCACGATAATGATCGATGGCACCAAACCAGCCGCCCGGATAGCCTGCGTAACGCGCAAATAACCCTGCGGCGTGTTCAGGTCACACCCGTCCTTAGATAGCCACGCATTAAGCCGCTGCACGCCGTGCTTGTTCTTCCAGCCCGCTATTCGCGCGCGCAGCCCGTGGTGCCCCTCGCCGGCTAGGTAAACCACGCAACCCTGCTTGACCTTGCAGCCCATCCAGTCCATCGGCTTATCAGCGGCGATGCGCAGGGCCATGTCTAGTACTACAAAAGTCTTACCGCCTCCACTCATCCCGTGCACCATAATGAGCGCCTGCGATTGCAGCCACCCTTTTACTAGCCAGCTGATCGGCGCCGGCTGCGCGCTGAAGTCATCCGCCTGAATCAGCCAGCCGTCATCGGCGGCCTGCGTAGGTGTCAGCAGCTCAGCCAAGTCGCCGCCCGACATTGCATAGTCGTTAGCATCGCCAGCCTGCGGCGGCATGATCACCGATACCCCGAATTTAGCCGCCGCCTGGTCCGCATATTTTTGCCCCGTACCGCTCGCGTCATTGTCTGCGACCACGATAATTTCATGCAAAGCCCCAAACTGCTCACGCGCGGCGCCGGCCACGGGCACTAGGTTGGAGGCGCTGTAGGCTACCAAACAGGGCTGGCCTGTCGCCTCATGGATGGTGGCGGCCGTGGCGAAGCCCTCCGCGATGAATAGCCGCTGCGCGCCATCGGTGCTGCCTATCTGCCAAAAACAAGCGCCGGTCTGCCCGCCGGTGTGGTAAAGTTTGCCGCCGTCGTGCGCGATATATTGCAGGCTGCGCAGTTCGCCATCGGCGTTAAACAGTGGCACTACTAAACGCCCATCACCGGTCGCCCGTGCGCCATGCGCCTGCACGCCCTTGCGCGCAAGATAGGGGTGATCTGGTGAAGCGGCGACAGCTTGGGCCCATATCTCGCCGACCGTATCGGCGGCGACTGCGCGGGTCTTTTCCCGCTCTGCATCTCGCAAGCGCTTTGCCTCCTCCATGCGGCGGAGGTTCGCCATCTCTTCCCCGGCGGTTAGCTTGCGCCCGATGTCAGCGCGCCAGTTCTGTTCGATACCGGTGCGCCAGTCGCCAAACTTGCCAGCGGGTACACCGTCCGAAAACGCCACATACCAGCCTGTTTTGTCGCCTGCGGCTTTGCCCTTGCTGCCGGTGCGGAACCGGTGCAAGCGCCCGTCTAGGTGCACCTCCTCTGGCGCCTCCATGCCTGCTGCGCGTATCGCGTCCTGTAGCTGCGCCTCCGGCGGTGCGCGGTAGGGCTGCTGCGGTGGCGACCATGGGCCGCCGAGTATGTCGGTGATGTTCGCCATTAGACCGCCACCTGCTGCGCGCCTGATTCTGAGCGCTCTTTGTGGCGTAGGAGCGCGTGCACTAGGTCATAGGCTGGGCGCTTGGTGTGACCGCGCGCGAAGTCGCGCACTAGGTGGTAGTCCATGCCGATATCAGACGCGAGCTGTAATATTTCGCGGCGCGCTCGGTGGGCGTTGGCCCAGTCTTTAGCCACCGTGATGCTGGCGGCTGTGGTCGTGTTTTCCATTGGATACCCTTTTGTGCAAAAACTTAATTCTATACTGAAAGCGGGGAGCCGCGCTAGCTTGTGGCGATTTAGCTACTGTTACAAATTATTACACTTTAGATGTGCAAAACCTTAAATTTATAGGCTACATTAGCTGAACCCCAAAACGGAATTAGCCGACTCGGGGTTTAACTGAAAAGGAAATCACAATGGCAATTCAATTGAAGCGCTCAAGCGGTATCGCCGCCGATAGCGTGAAGCTGCTTGTTTACGGACAGGCCGGGGCTGGTAAAACCAGCCTTATCCCGACGCTGCCCAGCCCGGTAGTTTTAAGCGCCGAGGGCGGCTTGTTATCCATCGCCGGTGCGGATGTGCCGTACATCGAAGTTAGCAGCATGGCGGCCTTGCAGGAGGCTTACGAATGGTGCACGCAGAGCGCCGAGGCTTCGCAGTTCAAAACAATCTGCTTAGATAGTATCACCGAAGTGGCCGAGGTCGTACTAGCCGCAGAGCTGAAGAAAAACAAGGATGGGCGCGCGGCTTATGGGGAGCTTAACGCCACCATGTCCGAGTTAATCCGCGCTTTCCGTGACCTGCCAGGCAAGCATGTTTACTTCAGCGCGAAGCTTGAAAAGTCGCAAGACGAGATGGGCCGCATGCTGTACAACCCCGGCATGCCCGGCAAGTCTTTGACCCAGCACCTGCCTTACTTCTTTGATGAAGTGCTGGCCCTGCGCGTAGAGCGTGACGGCGAGGGTAATACCAGCCGGGCGCTGATGTGCGACTCGGACGGAGTGTGGCTGGCGAAGGACCGCAGCGGAAAGCTGGCGCAGTGGGAGCTGCCGAACCTTGGCGACATCATCAATAAAATACACGGTGGTGCGGTATGACTAGCGACTTGAGCACACTATCCGCGGCTTGGATTAAGGCCAAGGAGGACGAGCGCCTAGCTACTGAATACCGCCGCGCTATTGAAAACCGCATGCTGTCGCTGATCGGCGTGCCGGAAACCCTAGAAGGGGTGGAGACAGCGCGGCCACAAGGCTACACGGTCAAAATCACCGGACGCTGCACCTACAAGGTAGACGGTGAGCGCCTACAAGAATTGGCCGCTGAGAACGGCCTGTCTGAGCACCTATCGGCGCTATGCCGCTGGAAGCCTGAGCTTAATAAAAGAGCCTGGGACGCAGCGGCGGCGACGATTACTGCACCACTAGCGAGCGCGATTACGGCCACGCCGGGCCGCGCATCTTTCACCATCACACCCGTAGAATCAACCACTTAAGGAAATTATCATGGCATTTTTAGACCAAGCAATCACCCTCGACAGCCTCCCAGTCTCTGAGCGCGGCGGCTTTGAGCCACTCCCGGCCGGCTGGTATACCGCCCGAATCAGCAGCACCGAAGTGCGCACGACAAAAAGTGGATCAGGCAAATACATCGCAATCAGGTACGACATCACCGGGCCAACGCATCAGGGCCGCGTCGTTTTTGGCAACTTGAACATTCGCAATGCAAACCCCGTAGCCGAACGCATCGGCAAAGAGCAGCTAGGCGAATTGATGCGCGCTATCGGACTGGCGCAAATGACCGATACGGACCAGCTTGTAGGTGCTGATCTATCTATTAAGCTGAAGGTGCGCGCCGATGAGGGTTATGAACCCACAAACGATGTCGGCGGCTTTAAGGCCGCCATCGGCAACCCGATGCCGCGTGCGAGTGCCCCGGCTGCGGCCCAAGCTGCACCCGTAAGCGCCGCGGCCCCCGCTAAATCGGCGCCACCGTGGGCTAAACAGTAACCCAGAAAAAAGACCCCGCAGAGCGTGAGCTGTGCGGGGCCACTTAAAAAACACCGTGAAAAGGAAGAAAACACGATGCAGGCGAATCATAACATAGGGGCGCTGATCGACGCGGCCCACGCGCAAGCGGAGGACGCGCCGCGCTACCACTTGGGCGCCAGCGCGCTAGGGCATGCCTGTGACCGGCATATATGGCTTGGTTTTAGATGGGCCTATGCCGAGCAGTTTGACGGGCGCATCTTGCGGCTGTTCCGCCGAGGCCAGAACGAGGAGGCGACCGTGATCGCTGACCTGCGCCGAATCGGTGTTGATGTGCGCGTCCCGATGAACGGCCAAGACCGCATCAAGCTAGACGGACACTTAGGCGGCTCATTGGACGGCCGTATTGCTGGCGGCGTGCCTGGCGCGCCTAAGGAAAAAATGATTTTGGAAGTAAAGACCCACGGGCGAAAGTCGTTTGACCAGTTAGTTAAGCTGAAGGTTAAAGAAGCCAAGCCGCAGCACTGGGTGCAGATGCAAGTCTATATGCACGCCGAGGGTGTGCGCAGCGCCTTGTATTACTCCATCTGCAAGGACGACGACACCATTTATACGGAGTTGGTGGAGTATGACGAAGCCGCCGCCGTGAAGTCGATTGAGCGCGGCCACCGTATCAGCCTAGCCGATAGGATGCCTGAGCCAATGCCCGGTGCATCGCCGTCGTGGTTCGAGTGCAAGTACTGCCCACATTACGCGCATTGCTTTACCGATAGTGCTAGCGCCGCTCACCTCGCTAAACTGAAAGACGCCGCCCGTGAATAAGATACTCAATAAAATACAGGTCAATTGCCGCACCTGCAGCCTTGTTACTCCAACGCCGGCTGGCGAGTGGGTTTGCGGTCGCTACGATTCGGCCGTGCCACAAGCTGCGCAGCTATTGGGCTGCGATGGCCACATCTTGCACCCTGATCTAGTGCATTGGCAGCTTGACCAAGACGCCAGCACAGAGTCTGTAGCTGTGTGGCTAATTAACGGCGCGCCGGTTAAAAACGGCCTGCCGGATGATGGCGCGCATACCAGCAAAGAAATGCTGCGAAACCCAGAATTTTGCGCGGCCATGCCCGGTGCTGTGCAGAATGTGCGCGCGCTGTTCCCAGATGCAAGGTTGGTAGGATGAACCTGCGACCGTACCAGCAAAACGCGATCGATCTACTTTACCAGTGGCTGCGCGAAAACCACGGCAACCCGTGCTTGGTACTTCCAACCGGTGCTGGTAAATCAGTGATCATTGCCGAGCTCTGCCGTAACGCTTTGACGGAATGGCCCGAAACCACTATTTTGATGCTAACCCGCTCGAAAGAGCTGATTGAGCAAAACGCTGCCAAGCTCCGCCAGCTTTGGCCTAATGCGCCCATGGGCGTATACAGCGCTAGCGTCGGCAAGCGCCAGCTAGGTGAGCCGATCACAATCGCCGGCCCACTCTCTGTGGCTAGCAAGCTGAAAGACTTGGGCCATATCGACATAATTATTTGCGATGAGTGCCACGACATCAGCCACCAAGAGCAGGGCACATACCGCAAGATTATCAGCGGCTTGCAAGAGGCTAACCCAGCCATGCGCGTTGTGGGCCTGACCGCAAGCCCGTACCGCATGGGCCACGGCCTGATCACCGATAAGCCGGCGATCTTTGATGGATTGATTGAACCAATCGGCATTTTGGAGCTTATGGAGCAAGGGTTTTTAGCCCCGCTGCGCAGCAAGCATACCGGTGCGCAGCTCTCCACAGACGGGGTGCACAAGCGCGGGGGTGAGTTTATTGAGGCTGAATTAGAGGCAGCGGTAAACACCGAGGAAAACAACGCCGCTATTGTGGATGAGGCGATCTCGCGCGCGTCTGACCGCCGTTCGTGGATGTTCTTTTGCGCCGGCGTAGACCATGCGCGCGCCATGCGCGATGCGCTCATCGAGCGCGGTATTGATGCGGTAGCAGTCACAGGGTGCATGCCAAAAGCAGAGCGGGAGTCCGCTGTGCGCGATTTTAAGGCCGGCAAGATACGGGCGCTCACTAATGTCAACTGCCTTAGCACCGGCTTTGATCACCCTGATCTTGACCTACTGGTAATGGCGCGGCCCACCATGTCGCCTGGCCTTTATATGCAACAGGCCGGGCGCGGCCTGCGCCCGAAAAGCCACGGCGGTGACTGCATGGTCTTAGACTTCGCTGGCAATGTCTCGCGCCACGGCCCGATCATCGATGTTCAACCTCCGCGCAAGCCGAAAAAAGGGGAGCCGCGCGATGCGCCGCCGGTGACAAAAGAGTGCGAGCAGTGCTTTGAAATTGTCGGCGCGGCCACGAAAAAATGCCCGGCGTGTGGGTTTGTTTTTGAGGTGCAAGCGCCAAAAGAAGTGAAGCTGCACCATGACGATATTATGGGCGGCGCCGGTGCTGAGATGGCCGTGACTGAGTGGAGCTGGCGCAAGCACACCAGCCGGGCCAGTGGCAAGGCGATGCTCGCTGTTAGCTACTACGGCGGATTGCTTGACCCTACGGTTACTGAATACCTGCCTGTGCTGCACGACGGCTACGCAGCGACCAAGGCTATTGTTCAGCTGCACAAGCTAGAGCACCAAGCGGGCGCCGCGCTGCCAGCTCAGGCGCTCGAACTTGATACACTAGCGGACTATGCCGCCGCCATGAATAAGGGCGCGCCGCCCGCGGTGATTGAGTACCGCAAGGATGGGCAATTTTTTCGAGTAATGAATAGGAGATGGACGTAATGACCACACCCGCAAAACCAGCAGCCGTTGTTGAATGGCAGCAGTGGCAGAACAAGCCGCCACCGCGCTGCTGCCATACCTGCTTGCAGTACCAGCCCAGCGGCCTGTGCTTGACCTTTGAAGCTATGCCGCCGCCAGAGTTTGCCGCCGTTCTAGGCGCGTGCGAAGTGTGGGAAATGGATGTGCCTTTTTAACTACAATGCCAATTATTACAATTTATTACATATGGATTTGTGCAAAACCTCAAATTATGGGTTACATTAACTCATCGGCGCAAACAAAGCGCTTTAACAAAAGGAAGCAACCATGAACGCAAACCACACCTACTTAGACTGCCTCGAAACCCAGCGCCAGGCGCGCGCATTGCGCGGCGACCTGCTATCGATAGCCTACGCTATTGCTGCGCTGCCATTGGCTTGGGCAGCCGTTTACATTGCTTTTATTTGAGGTGAGTATGAGCAAGTTAGATATTCTGTGCCTCATACTGTTTGCGGCCTTCTATGGCCTATGCG
>OFRC01000387.1_pt1 | contig 11737 bp, 10 predicted proteins | sample 1543051 | NCBI WGS metagenome assembly OFRC01 (sample SAMN07774231, study PRJEB24372) | wastewater metagenome
CAGCGGAGAGACGGCAACGAGCACCCAACACAAAAGCCAGTGAAGGTAATGGCTTGGTGCCTTGACTTCGCGCCACAGGCGCAGACCGTGCTAGACCCCTTTATGGGCAGCGGAACAACCGGCGTTGCCTGCGCCCAGCTTGGCAAGGCTTTCACCGGCATAGAGCGCGAGCGCAAATACTTTGACATTGCTTGCGAGCGCATAGCCAGAGCGCAGGCACAGGGGCAAATGTTCGCGCCTGAATCAGCAGCTTTGCCGACTCAACAGGCGATGGAACTGTGACGTATAACGCATAGCTAAGGGGCGCGCGGCTTTTCGCGCGTCCCGCTTGAGCGCCGGGTTAGAGCGCTGCCGACACAACGAAGAAAGGACTGAACGTGAAGACGAAGGAAGAACGCGAAAGGGAATTCCTAATCGGCTTGGCAAAGCTGACCAGAGAAACCGGAATTACCATCTGCGGGTGTGGCTGCTGTGGCTCGCCTTCGATTGATGAAGCGAGCGACGCGGAACTGAGCGACCCTGATGCTGGGTACGGCTACGGGTATGCCGGCGAGGTGGCCTGGATTTCCCATGCGGACGATTACGACTGGAAGAATTTCAGCGACAGCATCGTGCGCTCTAACGCTAGCTTGAGCGGCCTGCCGCGGAAGGAGGAATGAAATGGAAGAAGCGATTATTGCGGCAGGTCCGCTCGAAGCGTCAGTTAGGCGTGAGGACATGCAGTATTGCTGCGGAGACGATGGTCGCGCCTACTACGTGAAGGCCCATATTCCGCTGGAAGAGTTCATGGCGGCGGTGCGCTACGAGGTGGGCGCAGATGACCCGATCCTCAAGGAAGAGCCGGTGCATTGCTGGATGCGGGTATGCCGGGACTTTGAGCAGGAATGCTCAGTGTTGGCCGAGGCCGCGCCAGGAAGTCGAGGAGCGTTCCGTGCGACATGGATTCAGGACGCCTAACGCAAAGTAGACATCAAAACCGCCGCCTATTCTGCCGTAAGGCGACAAAGGCGGCGGCGTTGATTATTTGGCGTTGATCAGGTCGGTTTTGCGCTGACTGGAGAAGCTGGTTCCGAGGTAATAGCCGGACACCGCGCCAAGCACCATGCTGATGATCGACGACACCACCATCGCCTTGATTTCCATCGTCCAGTCCGGTCCGAAGATGACGGCACCGACGACCATATAGACCAGCGGTAACATGCTGGCCGAGATGATGAAGGCGGGCGACTTGAATACGCTGGCGCCGGCGGCCTGGAGTGCGACATCGGCTTTCCGCGCGCCCTCGATCCCGCCGCCACCGGACTCGCCGGTGAGCGTGTACCACTGCGCTTCGATGGCGCTGGCGTAGTGGCTGGCCAGTTCGGGGTCGGACTGGATGGCGGCGACAGCGCCTTCCGCCGTGGGCTGGTCCGTCACCGCCTTGGCGATCTCGACGGCGATCTCGGCGGCTTTGGCGTTTTTCTCGGCCTGTTCGCCATGCCCGAAAAGGCGGATCAGCGCGGGTGCGGCCTGAATAAGGCTTGGAATCGCTGCCAGAACGAAGGGCGCCATGTTGGTTGCTCCTGGTTGTGTTTGGGTTGGGCCTGGGTTTTCTTGAAAGGGTGCGGCACTCTGGCCGCCCTCCTTCGTCAGCCGATCGAGAAAGGCAAGGCAGCCGGCCATGCTTTTCGTCGGCTGGCCGTAGGGACTGCCGGGCAGCGAGGCCCATTCTCGGTTGCAGCGCTCCAGCGCAGTCGGCCAGTCGCCCTCAAGCACGGCAGGCAAGGCACGGCGGCGCTCGATCAGGTAGAGCGCGGCACGGTCCTGGTTGGCCGCTGAAAAGTCGGGCAGGTCGAGCGCCTTCTGGCATTCATCCCAGGTCTTCGATAGGAACTGATACGCACCGGCCGCCGTCGAGGTGATCGGCTTGCCGCCCAGGTTGCGCGTGATGGCGATTCTCGGGTGGTCGTCCAGATCGTTGATGATACCGCCACCAAAAAACGTCTGATACCCGGCGCCTTCAGTCCAGCGAATGAGCGCCAGAAAGGCCTGGACGTTCGGGTTTTTCAGGGTGACATCGTAATGCGTCATTTGACGTGATCCTTGATCCATGTCCAGCCGCCGGCAGCGACGGCGAGCAGGCTGGCCAATTTGGTGAAAAACCACGCGACGGCCTTGGACCGGCTCCACATCTCTGCCATTTCCTCAAGCGCCGGCCGGGTAAGCGATTCGCTTTGGATATGGTCTTCCAGCTTGCGGTCGAGGCTGATCAGCATCCCGTCCTGACGGTCAAGGCGTTTCAACAAGAGTTCGACAAGTTCGTGCGTGGTCATGCGTTATTCCCTTCTCGACTCTTTGGCCGGGATGCGGTTAAAATCAGTTCGATGCCATGATGACCCAATTACTGCCGTCGCTCACAAGCTCCGCCCACTTTCCAGCCGTCGCCGCGACAACCCCTGTCGAGGCTGACCCACCGGCCAGCGGGACGACGTTTGACGACGCACTGCTGACAGCGAACGCGGCAACCGTCTTGATTCTGATTTTTCGGCCAACCCAGGCCGAAGCTGTCGGAAGTGTGGCGGTAATTGTCCCAGTCCCGTTGCAAATGACCTCGTTTTCATTTGCGCCAAATGTGAATGAAGCCGTCTTCGTGACGGGAGCGACAAGCCCCGTGCCAACGCCGGTCATGCGCCCGACTTGGCGATAGTCCGTGTAACTGGTCACGGTGGCTGTGCCGGTCACAATTGAATAAAGCCGCCAATAGTTCGCCGTGTCGTTCCAGCTTGTCGTCAGCGTCGATGTTGTCACGGCCCCCGTGCTTTTTGCGGCGACCACATAAACGGTCGATGATGCAGAAAGGCCGACAGTGGAATTCGAGACTTGAACAGTCAGGTCGTCACTGGTGACGATGTTTCCACCGTAATAACCCCAGGTCAGTCCGGTCGTTGTCGACGCCCTTCGCCCATATACCGTCGCGGGTGAGGCGGCATCTGACATCGCGTTCGCAGTCACTTCTTTTTGTGCTTGCGACTGCTCAATCAAGTCAAGGTGGGTGGTTGAATTTGCCATGATGGTTATCCAAAAGCTGAAGTGGGTGGCGTAAAGTTGGCGTCGTAGATTGCCGACGTAAAGAATTCGAGATCGTCTATGTATCCGTCCACAAATTCGGTCGTACTGTGCGAACTGGCACCAACACAGACGGCACTTTGGGCAATCGACCCCGTAAGGGTTGTATTCGTGCCAAGCGATACGCCATCAAAATAGACCTTTGTCGTTCCGCTTTTCCGAACAATTGCGTAATGATGCCAAGCTCCAGTATTGATAGTGGTCATAAAGTTATCGGCCTGCCCCACGATCCACACCTCAACCCTGTCAGCCTGAAGGCGAAGAAGCGTTCCTGTGTTATAAGCGCCGATTCCGAAAAACCCCTGAAGCGGTGACGTTGCAAAACTCGTTACACGAATAAACGCCCGCACCGTAAAATCGCCGGTTCCCACTGCAAAGTCGGCATGCGAAGCCGATGTAACCGTGGCCCCGGATGCCCCCAGGTATGAAGCGCCGCCGAATTTCGATTGGGCGGTGGAAATTTGCGCCGACCCGTTGGCGACCATCGTATGACCCTCGGTGTCGATAAAGGTGGTCGAGCCGTTTGTTCCGTTGAAATGCAATCCAATGGTTCGCGGAACACCGGCAATGTCGGCATCAACCCATGCCGCATAATTGACCGTCTGTGTCAGCGGAAATCCTGCACCGACACTGGAAGAGTTTTGATAAACACGACAATAAAGCGTGTCTTGTACCGCCCCGAAATCAGTAACCTGAAGCGCCGACGAATAGGTTGCTGATGGTGACGTTGTGGCGATTGACCGCTTCAGCGTGGTGTAGCTGCTGTTCCATATTTCAAGGGTATATGATTCAGACGTTTCGCTCAGTTGGGCGTCAACAAAGTCCCGCCACTCTCCGCCATAGCGCGTGCGACGTATCCATGAAAACGACCATTCATTAGTCGATATGTGGCGTGTTCCGGCAAAAAATACCGGCGACAACGGGCGCAGGTTGACGCCCGTGTAAGTGAACTCCGAAGCGCCCGATTCGCTGACCGACGACCCGCTGGTCACCCCAGAGAAAAGCGCCTGGATGCCAATCTGCGATGTAGATGACGGAAGAAAAGCAAGGTCGGCATCGGTCAGCAAAACCACGTCGTCGTAAAGCTCATGCAGCGACATGGCCCATTCCGTGCCGGCCTGACCGCGCAACATATCGCCAAGCATCCAGTAATCGTCTGACGTATTCACGCAAGAAGCCGCCGCGATGATTTCCCATCGGCCATGCTTTCCGTAAGCAAAATAATTTGCGCCAGCAAGCATCTGCGCCACAGTCACAGAAGACAGGCTCCCTGCATAAAGCATGATTTCCAGCCGTGATGCCGCGTCAACGCTATTTGTCGCAGCCGCGCCAATAGTAGAAACCGCATACCCCATCGTGACCGGATCGGAGAACCCATATACAGAGTTCCATGTCGTGCCACCGTCCGATGACTTGAAAAGTGTGCCGGATGGCCACGAACTCAGCGCCCCACACAGCGCCGCGAAATGGCTTGCACTGCCCGATGCTTCCGAAAGCGCAGGCAAATCCATCACGTTAATGATCGACGGCCCCTTGACGGTAATCGGAGATAAAACCGGCAGCAGACCTTCCGCGCCGACCGCCGAAGACACATAGGTCGACGCATTATTGCTCCTGGCTTCAACCTCAACCCTGCCATCAGGCAAGGTGCTTATGTTCGTTACCCTGACCTCGTGCGCGTAGCCATTTCCTTGAACCGTAAGCACATCAGCCGGTTCGACATGGTCATAGGTAGGCGGCAAGACAAACGAGGCCGTCGTGCGTTCTATCCAGTAGCTCCCAAGCAACACATCAGCCACCTGCGCGGCCTTGTTTGCGTTCATGACGATGGGCAACTCAAGCGCAATCGAATTGACCGCATCGGAAGCGGCATACGCGGCGATCTGGGTGCCGGTGTCGTACTCGCGGGCGCTGTCAAAATAGGAAATGTCGATTTGACACGGAAGCTGCGAATCAACCTCACGCGCTGTTGTAAGCCGAGGAATTTGCGTATCGTTACCCCGCACCGCACCCAGATCATCGGCTGGCACGGTCAGCGCCACGGCCCCGCCACGCGGCACAAACTTCAGCTTGTATCCTGACGGCACGACATCGAACGGCCACGCCGCCTGTAAAGGCTCAAGCCCCGCCCGCAGCGCCGCCTTTGCGGTCAGCTTGTATCCGTCGACTTCATCTGTTAGCGCAGAAACGTCGATGTCGCCGGCGGTAATATAGCGACTGCGCAGGCATTCAGCGGATACGATTTCGCCCAGGGTGATTGTGTCGCTTGATGTCTGAATAAAGGCATTGGCGACCACGGCATTGTCGCCACTTGATGCAGCTTTACCGACGCCATAAACAATGCCGTCTTTAACATAGCAGCTTGGATAAGACCAACCGCCCCAAAAAAAACCGGGGTCAAAAAGTGTGGTCACGCTCATGTCGGCATTTAGCCTACGTACACGAAGTCTTCCCGATCCAGCTCCTTCGCACCATGCCATGATCCGCGTTTTGTATTCAAAATCACCAGAATACCAACTCGCGCTGCGGTTGCTGTACCCAAAATCGGAGGCAAAGTGTAAAGCCCCCATACCGCCATACTCAATAACTTCGCCGTCAAGCGTCACAATATAGACGACGGTTTCTGTTGCAGAATCTCGGTTATGGGCAATAAACACACATGGTTCGTCAAGATCAACAAGGCAAGCGATAATCTGCCCGTTTCGCGGCGTTATGTTTTTTGTAAGATCAACGCCAGAGCTGCCGGAAATAAAATCTATTGTGTTTGAAATGAATACCATTCCGGGCATTGGGGTCACACCGTCTGGCAAAAAATAATTTCCAGACATGTTGTCCAATGAGTTCACAAAAACAGGCAGATTGTCAGCTCTTTTCGACAGGATGAAATTGCCCATTGACGCGCTCATTTCGTAATCCACAGCGCCGCCAGTTCCAATAAAATCACCATCTGGCCCGTATTTGTGAATTGGTAGGCCGTTTCCAACAGAAACCGAAATTACCCCCTGATCTACCGATTGTATGCGCGGGCGCGGGCTGTTACCTGCAAACGGCAATCCTGATCTGGCATCTTGATTATTTAGAACCGTCACCCATCCAGAAGTCACATCAGGGCCGACCACTTCGACCTTGATCTGTGCGCCCATCAGTGAATTGCTGAAATCGGCAAGCGGAAGGTCATAAAAGACGACATAAGCCAATCCGCGATAGGCTGGCGTGTTGGCAATGCCAAGCGTGGCCTGCATACGCGCATCGGGTTCCTGATCGTCCGTGCCGAAATAAACTCTGAATAAACCACCACCAACCAGGCCGCCTGTAACTTCTGCATTGCCCAACACTTCACCTAATGTCGAGGCGCTTGCGTCGTAGATCAGCTTGCCAGAAATCCAGATGCGCTTGATGCCGCCGATTGGCCCTTCGCCTAAACCAAGCGCGAAGGTGGCCGAGTAACTGTAAGCGGTGGTTTCAGACCCGCCCCCGCCCTTTCCGCCTTGGCTTTCGGTCTTTGATGATTCCTTGATCTGGTTGTTTTCCAGCCAGAAGATATTTCCGAAGGTAGCAATCGTTCCGTAAACGCGCGGAATTGCAGCACCGTAAGTGGACGTTTGAACCGACAGATCGGACAGGCGCGGCCCTTCGATCTTCGGGCCTTTTGGCGGGTCGATAGCCCCGCCGATGACGCCGCCGATGGCCGCGCCGAGCATGATGTAGCCGCCGGGCATGAAAGCCCCGATAATTCCACCGGCGACGTATCCGACCGCTTGTCCGACGCTACTCATGACATTCCTTTGAAGCGATAGGCACGAACGACACGCCGCCGCCATTCTGCCGTCATCGCGTGTTCGCACACCTGCCCGACCACGGCATAGGCGTGGATAAGGCTGTCACCTGTAAATAATCCGAGGTGCTGCGGCTCACGTTTGAAGCGCATCGCTAGGACAGCGCCCGCCGCAATGTTTGCCAGATCGATGCGCTCAAGGCTGGGCTGGCAATCGAGCATAGATTCAAGCAAACCGTTCGATGGTTGCCGGTCGTAAGCGCCTGCATCGATGTAGGGAATGTCGAATTTCGCCGCAACGAACATGACAAGCCCGGCGCAGTCCAGCCCGCGCAAGCTCCGACCTTGATGGCGGAATGGCGTGCCAATGGCTTCTCTGGCAGCAGCGATAAGGCCTGCCGGCGTCATCGGTTGTCTCCAACCTGCTGGTAGCTTGAACTGCTAGGCACATGCGGAAATCCGAAGAACCCGCCCTTGTTCGGGTATTGCTTCAGCGCGTGCACCCCGTTGGTGACGGCGACGTTGCCCCACTTGTCGCGGCAATCCTCAAGGCGACGGCGGCATCCTGGAATCATTTTGTAGGTATCGCCCACTTGCGGCGTGTAGTAGGCCGGGGCCACTGTAGTTATCCAGCCGTCAGCGGCATACGACTTGACCTCGATGCGGCGTAAACCTGCATTGGATCCGGAGGTGAATTCAATCGACCCCGCGCCGAACCAATCAGATGCTTCGGAGCGCGACGAGTCCCGAAAAAGACCGCCGCTGGTGACGTGCGTAATTGACCCGGTGACGTCGGCCAGCGAAAGTGTGATTCCACATTTGGCATCGCCGAACGTATTTGAACAGGTCACGGCATAGGTCAGCCCGACAGACTGATTCAGTGCGTCGGAAAGACTCAGCCCCTCCGTTTTGTAGCGCTCGTCTTCAAGCCGCGTTTTGCCGAAATAGCCGGTGGTGACTTCCTCGTAATCTTCTACGGGGTTGAGCCAGTCGCACTTGAAGATATAGACGCGGGCGTTGTCGAAAACACCGCTGGCGATCTGGTCGCGGGTAATGCCGCCGACCCCGGCAAAGCCTTCCAGATCAATGGCAGACGGGCTGAAATTGACCCCTGCTGTGTAAGCGGTTTGCTCGTATCCGGAATCCGTTTCATAGACCGTGGCGTTGCTCATGGTCAGGTTATACGGATACGTCGTCAGGCGCATGGTCAGCCCGCCGACGCATTCGATTCGCACGCACCAGGCGGCGGTGGCGTAGGGCGCGACGGTCGATTTCATGGGTTTAAGATTTCCACAAGTTCAAGCCCATCTGCGTTTCTGTGCGCAGGGTAATCCTGTCCGATGACTAGCGATCCATTGAAGCGAACCGGCCAATCGAATTCAAATCCACATGAAACCGTTTCTCCGGTCTGCGGTGCGGTGTTGGTTTCTCCGCCACTGGAATAGACACTGAATGCCGATGAGTTGATATTGACCGTGATCGTCGTCGCATCGTATGAGGTAATCAATCCGCGCAATCCGTTGATCTGCGTCATGCCTGCAACGGACTTGAAACCTACCGACATGCCGGTGACGTATGTATGCGTTCCAAGGGTCACAACGGCACTTGATGCCTTGGAAATTCCGGTAATGGCATGGCCGATGTTGGCGGCAAGTGTGATGCGTCCGGTCGTCGTAACAACCGACCAATCCGCTGTTCTGATTTCGGTTGATCCAATGCTAACCTTTACCGTTCCTGCTACGGGCTTGTGTATTACCCGATACGGATAGCCTGTAGCACCTGCGGTTCCATTTGTTCCGTACTGCTTGACGATCTGATAGACCGAACCTGCGGTGACAACGAGCAAAGGCTGATCGAAAGCAGTCGGAGTTCCGACACTTCCATTGCTGGAAAACTCGTCGTAACAACGAATCCTAAACCCGGCATATTGCCCATGCGCCCGATGGTATAGAGCGCAGATGTAGTCGTAGGCTTCCTGTTTTTCGATGAATTGGGAAATATCGAACGTGCGAACGGGAAACGGATGCGTCAGCGATCTGTATTCCTGACCGCCAGAGGTGCTGACGATATTTACAGCGTATTGATCCGTAAAAGACGCGCCCATCCTGATTTTCTGGTGGTCGATTCTTTCTTCGAGGAAATCAGCCATAACGACGCGCCCCATTTGCTACGCCAAGCACCGACCGCGCACCGGCAGCAGCAGCACGTTTGACCTCTGCCTTATCGGTTCCGGCCCCTGCGTTGATCGTCTGATTGATCGTCATCCCGCCACCACCGGACATATGGACGCCTAGCTTTCCATTACTCATGCGTTTAAGAGGCAGAGCGCCTTCCGGCCCTGCTTCGCCTGCTACGCCAAAGGCTCCGCCAAGAGCAAACATGGTCGGTTTCGTAAGAACTCGCCCATTTCCGAACGCGCCACCGGATGCGAATTTCTGAACTTGCCCGTCATCAAAGGCGTTGCCGTTTGCAGAGAAAATCTTGGCAAGCGCAGGCAGCGCAGCGCCAACTAGACCGCCAACCTTTCCATCCTTCATGTCGCCAAATATCGCTTTGGCAATCTGTGCGGCGGCGGCTTCTGCAATCATGCGTTGCAGCATCTTGCCGAACGATTGAAGCATTCCCTGTAGCCCTTTTTCAAACGGGTCGAACAGGAAGTCTGCGAGGCTGGATTGGATGTTTTGCGCTGCAGACTTGGCAAACTCGTTCATCTCGTTGCCGGTTTCTTCGACCTTCTTTTTCGTGCCGTCTAGCTTGTCCTGCGCAGCGAATACGGCACGCGCATAGACATCCCAAGAGATTGCGCCTTCATCGAGCAACTTGTTCAGATTGACGATTTCAGCGGCTAGTGCTTCTTCAGGCGTGCGCATGGACTCCATTACGCGCTTGCCTTCCTCCATCGCCTTCGCGTGTTCGCGGAACTTCTCGGCCTGCATTTCAGCGGCGCGGGCCGAATCAAATTGTGCAAGCGCGGTTTGCTTCCACGCTTCCGGCATGGTTGCCCATGCTGGCGAGGTCATCAGGTCATAAAGCGTGGATTGCGCAGCGGATAGTTCAAGCGTGGATTTCTGCGCGTTGGCATTGACCGAGGCCAAGCCCTTCATGGCATCCTGATATGCCTTGGCTTCTTCGCTGGCTTGCGCTGCGGCAGTCTTTGACGAACCTCCACCCGCTTTCGGCTTCTTGATCGAATCCTTGCCAATCTGCGTTTCGGTTTCGATCAGCTTTTTGACTTCGGCCTGATAGTTCTTCAGGTTGCCGGTTCTGCCATACTCTGCGTTCAGAATCTTCAGGTGCTTGTGGAAGTCGGCAGAAACGCCTGACATTTTCTGCGTCAGGGCGATGTAGTCAGCACTAGGGGAATTGGCGGCAACGCTTTGAGGTTTTACGCCGCGCCCTTCATTGCTATAGGATGCGCCGTTTTCCTTGACGACAAGATCGCCCATCCGGTCTTGCAGAATCTTTAGCTGCGCAATCTTGCGGTCATAGCGTTGCTGATCGAAGTAGCCGGCTTCTTTCTGGTCTTTCTCCATTGCGGAGAGATCAGCACGAACAGACTTGATCTGTGTTGCAAGGTTGCCAAACGGCATCGTGGCAACTGCGCCCATTGCCGACCAGAAACCACCTGCCGCAGAGATGCCGCGAAGGAGGTCAGCAATCAGCGCATTAAGCGGAGGAAGGAGGCCGGAAAGGATCGAACGCCCGACGCTACTAGCAAGCGTTCCAAGTTTGGCGAGGTTGTCGTTGAACTCATCGGACTGCCTGACTAGATCGCCGTCAATGACACCGCCAAGCGCCTTGGCTTCGTCGGTCATCTTGCGCAGGCCGTCCGATCCCATACTGAGCATCTGAACGAACTTGGCCCCGCCACGATTGAACAGTTCGACCGATAGCGCGGTTTTCTCCGCGCCCTTCTCCATCTGCGAGAAGGCATCAGCGACTTCGTAATAAATCGCGTCGGCGGCTTTGAGTTTCCCGCTTGAGTCGAGAACGTTGATGCCGAGTTTTTCAAACACGGCAGAGGCTTTGTTTCCGCCTTCTGCTGCTTCGGCCATCTTGACGCTAAGACGGGTCAAGCCTTGCGTCATTTCATCGGCAGAGATACCAGAAAGCGTACCGGCAAAGTTAAGCGCGGATAGGCTCTCGGCAGAGATGCCGAGCATTTCGACCTGGTCGTTTAGATGGTCTAGCCCGTCAATGGCGCTTTTTAGGCTCCCGACCATTTCATAAAGCGCAGCACCAATCGCCAGCCCGCCCGTGAATTTCGACAAGGAACCAAGCGCACCGGCTACGCCTTTGGCCGGCCCTTCGGCGTCTTTGGCTTCTTTGTTGAATTTGTCTAGTTGATTGGTTGCTGACTTAATGCCTTCAGCGGCAGTCTTTGATTCCTTGCCGAGTTTCGCCATTGCGGCGGCGGCAGGATCAAGATCACGGAACGCCGAACCGGCGTTCTTTGCTTTCGCGCCCATAGCCGCCAACTGAGCATTGACGGCATTAACACCGGATGACATTCCTCCGGTTGATTTTTCGGCAGACGATGCGGCTTTCTCAAGTGCTTGCAGATCGGATGCGGCTTGCTTTACGCCTTTTGTCTGTACCTCGACAATCAGGGGAATATTGTCAGCCATTATTTATCCTTGTGCATTTCTTTCAACGCTTCGTCTTCCATCACGCGCAATCCTTCAAACACCCATTGCCTGTCATCAATGGAAAGCATGTCCATAACGACAGGAAGCGTGTTGTAGTCCATTCCATACGCTCCGCTGAACCCTACCCTCCACTGAGTACGCATCGCGTCAAATAGACGCAATACAGGCCAGTTTTCCGGCCATGCTTCCACGGCGTCCGCTTCCCCGA
>OFRC01000388.1_pt1 | contig 11703 bp, 26 predicted proteins | sample 1543051 | NCBI WGS metagenome assembly OFRC01 (sample SAMN07774231, study PRJEB24372) | wastewater metagenome
TTAAAGTTCTCTTTACGTTTTCTGATTCGCTCATGTTTTCTCCTGGTTAAAACTAACAAGTGAAGCGGGCTGGATTGGTTACCAGCTACGGGCTGCCGCTTACTTGTTAGTTCTTGAATACTTCTATACCAGCGTCTATTCTTCTTTGTTCGTATGGCTTGCCGATGCCATTGTATAAAGCATCAGCGCAAACATCTGAGCAAACACATGGTTCCGTTGGCTGCCCCATACAGCCACATTCATGGCTATTGCAACAAAAACTAGGCTCATAATCTGGAACCGGTTTGCAACATATAAGACACTCGTACATAATTTTCCTGGTTAAATTTCCGGGCACTTCGGCGGCCCGGATTATCTATTAATTAACCAGCACCCAATCGTTTGCAGCCATATCTGTTTGACTCGCTAACCATCCTGGCTGCATTTCCCCGGTAGCAGTTTTCATGTCGATATGGCCGTTGATTTTTACGATCCCAGTTAATCCTGCATGGCTGTAGGGTGTGCCTTGTCGGATTTCAACTTCAGACGGTGGCACGTACATTAACCACATACCTTTTCCGTTCCAGCCTTCTCTAGCCACTTTATTTCCGTTTTGCAACAGTTCTAGCGCATCTCCAAAATTCATATTGATTTCTCCAGTGTTTAAAGTTGCTGGCTCTTTAACCCGGCCAGCTTAGGCTCCATTTAATCACCAGAAACTTGCTCTGGTTTGTTGGTTTATCAGGCCAACAAGAAGCGATAAACAGACTTACATTCCCCGTCGTTCAAATGAACTCTGCTAATGCTGATACCGCTTCTTCTTGGCTCTCCGGTTAACGCGCCGGAGATTCGCGGCCTGTTGTCCGGTTACAGGCTCCGGATGTTGGTACTATTGGCCAAGCTCATCAAGATATGCCTATCTTGCATATAGTGTGCGGCGTACTTTCAGCACACTTTTCTACAGCTACCAACAAAAACTATTTTAGAATTTCCCTAACCGTTACTGATTTATTGTCATAAACATGCAAAACATGCTTATCTCCGTTCTGTAACACCTTTGTGCTATCACCATTTTCTTTAATATCAATGTGAACTTCTTTTTCGCTACCGCAGTGCGCTTCAACCGTTACTGTTGTTGTCATATCAATTCTCCTGTTTATTATAAAATTCGCTTGGTTTCCACAAGACTCCGCTGAGTAACTGCATTTTTGCGGGTATGCAGACCCATTTCACAGCTTCACTGATCTCTATATAAACCTGATTTTTTCATGCCACACCCTCCCAAAGTTCAATCAGCAGCGCTAGGCCTTTATCGCTTAGTTTCATTTATTCAGAAACTCCCATTTTTCTTGAGTAAATTAAGTCCATTTAACATGATCTGTGCTTATCCAATATGTTAAGTCTTTCCCATCGTGGATAGTGTAATAACCGCATGCACTTACAATAATCTCGTTAAAGTCATCCGGCGGCATACGCTCGCTGCAAAGTGTCCATTCAATATTCATTTACTTAAAATCTCCACGCGAACCTTTTGACTCCTCCTGATTTTCTGCTAAAAGCTTTCTAATTCCTTTAGGATCAGGCTTTCCGTATTTTTCCCTTCTTTTAATTTCCATTTCACGGTTTATTAACAACCCTCCAAACCCATCTTCTGGGAATACAGCTTCATAGCAATGAGGGCAAGTCGGCACCATATTTCTACTTCTCCAAGCTGACTCTGCTTTTTTTGCAGCTTGCAGAACCAATGTTTCTTCTTTTAATTTATTCAACTTATCAATGTCTCTTTTTCTCTCTTCTTGATAACCTCCAAACTTCTCCACAACCAGCATAAATGCCTTGAAGTTATTAAGTATCAATCCACATTCAGTACATTCAATTTGCTCTGTAGTAGGGTCGTATTCCATTCCGCCCTGATGTCTACATGAGTTTTCTCGTTTTTTCCTGAATTTAACTTCACCGAAACGTATAACGTTTTTATCGTCCACTCAAAACACCCCGCACATTAAAGAATTCATCAGCATCCGCAACGTAGCATTTGCACTGAGCGCACAGATGCGTTTCTACTTCAAAACCAGCCTCATGAAGATGTATGCCGCTGTCGCATTCTTTGCGCGCCGAATAGCCTATTTTATGTTCGCCTTGAGTGCTTATTTTTATAATTTTGCGTATTCCCGTACGGCTTCTTCTATTATCGTTGTCGCTGGCTTTTCGTGATTTTTAAGATACTCAGCCACATCAGGAGCAAGACGGTACGATACCCTTACCTTGTTATGATTCTTGCGGCCGGAACCTTTTCGATATCCGCCGCGTGCAGATTTTATCTGATCATGCATCCTGCATGCACTCATACCAATAAGGATCAAATGTTGCTCCTAACGGAGACCAATAACCTGTTTGTCCATCTTCCGGTCTATCCCACTTTATACAACATTTCTCTCCGCATTCTATCGCGGCATCTTCGACCACTTCAAAATCATCGTCTATATCAATATCAAATGACTCTCCAATAACATCATTATCAACATTAAGTATGTAAGCTTTCATTTTATTTTTCCATTTATTTAAAGAACTTAACTAATGGATCACGCTTTTGGTTCATTTCTTCTTGATTTGTCACAAAGACTGATTTGCGAGCCATCATATCTACCGTGTTGGTATAACCCAAGCTTTCCAACACTTCTGTCAATCCAGGGGTAAGCTGGCAATCTCTAACAATCATTTCAAAAGCCAATTTACCGTCTTTTTGTGTTTTTAAAACTTCGAATTCGGATCCGTATTGGTTTTTCATTTTAATCTCCTGGTTAGTTATCTGCTGCTGATGTGATAATTATACCAGGATAATTTAATATGTCAATACGTTTTCAATATTTATTTAACATTGCCCGGCCAATTATTTATCCGTATTTTTGCAACATCATCACGCAGCAGCTTGTAAGCCTCAAATCCACGCTTCTCATGCACACCTTGCAGAAAACTCTTTATCCAATCGCCATCATGACTAGCAACAAACTCAACTTCCTTGCTATGCCGGTCTTGCTCAGTTGCCGCGTAAACTGCATCTGCCTGCCGCTTAACCAATTAATTCTTGTTCCGCCATAGAGCATAGAAAATCACACTCCGGCGCTATTGGCTGTGTAACCGGATGATCTTCCGGTATCTCATCAATAAATATTCTTTCTCCGTTTAACCAAGCGTCTTCAAAATCAGGCTGAGGCGCATCCGATATTTTTACTTGATGCCCGTCAAAATCAGACCAATTCATATTGTTAGCAGCCCAATCGTGGATCTCATAATCATCACTTTCAAACAGCGGAATGGTGTCCTCTTTCAAGCTGCGCTCAATGTCACCATTAAACTCATGCGCATAATGCGCCGCACGATTTCTTGCAACCATTTCAACCGGGACGCCGAAAACGCTTCCATCAGGCATTTTTACTGTCATGTATTTGTGCATTTTTTCTCCTATGCAACCTCAGTTTTATCAATCAATCGAAGATCAGGCTTTGATATTTTCAAAAAACCATCCTCCGCTTTTACCAATTCCAGCAGCTTGTTGCTTGCTGCCGATCCTTCCCGGTACGGCAACAACTGCGCAACGTGCTTAGCCGTCAACCGTCCTTTTTCAGCCGCTTCCATCAGAACATGCTCGCGGCTCTGTGGATTGTGCCCAAGAGATGGAATCCATTGCACCTTGATGCCATCGTTACGAGCGCGAGAAACCCTGTCTTTGTACGCCTCAATGAACGCCATACGAGCCTGAACCGTGTCGCCTTCGTCGATCAGATTGCAGCAAACACCGAATGCTTCAGCCATTTCAGAAGTCCAAACAACTGAAGAAAATTCGGTTTTAGGAATCATTGCCCAAGCTTCTTCAGGTCCGGGCCTGCCATCGTCGATTCGTGAAATGACTTCGGCGATTGACAAGCGTGATTTCAACTCCTTCCGGCACCGCACAAGTGCTTTCAGAATCTGCTGTTCGTCGTAGGCGGATAAGTCCTCGCACATGACGCGGGCTGCATCGATAGACAACTCTGTCTGAGTCAATTCCGCAGTTACCGCAATTGCTTTCAATAAATTTTCATTGATTTCAGGCATTTTTCAGAATCCTTTGCTCTTCTGCGATTTGACTAAAAACGTTACCTCTTGCCTGCTTTTGGTCGGCTTGACGGGCTTGCGTGTTTGTCACCTGACGGTTTGTCGCCCACTCTGTACGAAGCTTCTCTGCGTCTGCCAGCAAAAGTCCTACGGTGTGCATTTTCTGCACGTAAAAAGAATTGTTGTGATGAACGAAGAATGCTGCTACATGCGGTGATTCTTCACGACCTATGCGTTTAACGAATTGTGCTAGTTGCCCGGTAACCGTTGCATTCCTTACCGGGTTTGTTCCGTACCGGATAAAGTACGCATCGCTGTATGCGTTCCATGTTTCCCGGGTAATTGGTTCTTCTGTTTTTTCGGTTTTCTCGAGCTTTGCTGGTTTCTCAGTTTCTTTGACCGGGGAATTGTCGCGGTCAGCGACTACCCCCGATAAAATAGGAACGGAGGATTCTTTAGAATCCGAAGTGACGTTTTCAGGAATCAGTATTCCGGAATCAGTATTAAGGGAATCAGTATTAAGGGAATCAGTATTAAGGGAATCAGCCGGGCGACTTCCGTTATTTAACGTGTATTTAACGGTTAAATAACAACCATCTGTATTTTCTACATATTCAGGTAAAGTTGATTCTGCTTCAGTTTTGTGCGGATGCTGATGTTTATCGAAATTTATTACCTGGATAATCTTCACACCGTTACGCTCATACCTACGTATAAACCCTAACTGATGCAGCACCGTTAGATAACCGTTAACGTCCAAATTTTCACGGTACGGAAACGTTTCTGCTTTTATCCGCAACGGTCTATCCTCAAGTCTTCCTGCTTTATCCGCCAAGCACCATAGGCTTACAAAAAGAATCGTGAGCATCGGGTCTTCGACACCGAGAATTTCATTCTTGAATAGTGCTGGCTTTATGTTGCGCGCTCTTGCCATTTCAATTACCTTTTATTTTGTTCCAGCAAATACCGCAGAAGTACCTAAAAGCTCTATCTCTTTCTGCTGATCCACACCTAGCAATGGTTATTTCAGCGGCCTCAACCAATTCAGTAACCGGCAACAATTCAAGGAATTTTTTTATACTTAAAAGCCTTGATCGACTGTAGCTATCTACTTGTTGATCATTTTCTAAAGCTGAAACAACAATCCACGCCTGGCTTTCAATTCTTTCCGCTTTATCAAGAAGAATTTTGTTGTACCCTTTTAATTGCTCTTCTCTTTCAGAGATTTCTTTTGCTCTATCCCTCAAACTGCTAGGAATTTCTTTAAGCGGAGTGGCACCTTTACCCAAATTGCATGATTCGCATGCTGTCAATAAATTATCAATTTCATTCGATCCGCCATCCTTAACAGAGATGATGTGATCAACATGGAGAATTACTGATGGAGGATTTGATCCGCAATATTGGCAAACGAACTCATCGCGCTTGAATACTTCAAAACGAAGTTTTTTTGATATTGGCTTTCTTTTACTCATTTCTGTAATCACCGATATTTAATTGGTAGTAGTGCATTACGCAAACAACCTTTCTTGTTTTGCGTGCTCAGAAATACGCTGGCATGCTGCATTGAAGTAATGATGGTCTTTCTCACAACCAACAAACTCGAACCCCATATTGTTTGCTGCTATAGCGCTCGATCCTGAACCGAGGTGTGTATCGAGTATCTTTTGTCCGGGCTCTGCGTGGTTGAGTAGAATCCATTCGTAAAGCGGTACCGGCTTTTGAGTAGGATGAATGCGTTTATCATTCTTACGAACATCGCCGCCAAAACTGCCTTGGTGCATGCCGTTCCACATATATTTGAAAATTCTTACGGCGCTATCGAATGATGTATATGCCAGCTCGGCATCTGCGAATGATGATTTTCCATTGTCTTTATCCCAAACAATCCAGCAATGTGAACTTGAATCAAATACTCCAGCAAAATGATTTGCACCCCAGATAATCTGGTTTTTGCTTACACGCTGCAGCTCAATAAAATAATCCTGACCTGGCACTTCCCAGTGTTTGCAGTCGCTATAGAATTTCGCTCGCTTTACACCAATACTGGAAAATCCTTTGCCGTAATAACCCTGTTTGTTTGGTCCATCGAAATACGGCGGATCCGTGACAGCTAAATCAAAAAAATTATCCGGTACCGTGCGCATGTATTCCATGCAATCGATATTTAGGATTGTTGATGTTCCGATTCTTTTCATGATCAAAAAAAAACAGCCAGCCGGAAAGAAGAGTAACCGGCTGGCTGATAAAGCGCTGGTTTCTACGCCAGCGCGGATAGGATCGGTAATTAGGGAACTGATCCGGCTACGCTTTGAACTACCGAGAAAAACTCGGGAGTTCGCGCTCAGTTCTGCGGTGCATGTATTTAAGGAGGTATACATGAGTGAGATCATTTTATCTTTTTACGTCTTTTGAAACTTTTGTGTATTTCGACAAGTTTTTTATAACGCTTAATCATAAGCTCGTTTTGCATAACGCCATCTTCGCGCCATTTGTAAATTAAGCACTGATTAACTTTGTCGCCGTCGATTGATAGCATATCAGCCAAAGCTTGATCTGTTATTCCTGTGCTTTTTATATCTTTGAGTAATTGTTTAAGTTCCATAGCCAGCACCTTACTTTTTATTTGGCACGCTGTCAAATTTATTTTTAATGCAAATTTATCTTGACATGGCTTTCTGAATAGCATAAAGTTACCACATCGCCGCAGCTACCATAAGTCGTTCAGAGCAGGTAAGCGACGATAAAAAATAAACCAGAGGATGAAAAATGAACACAAAAAAATTAGCCGCTCTTATGAATCAAAAGGAATCTGATGTTGCAGCTTTTTTGGAGTGCGTGAAAGTTTGGATTGATAAAGGTTATTCATTTGAAGATGCAATAAAAATGCATATGCAACAAATGACAAAAATCGTTAATCAGTCAGCAAATATAGCCAATTCAAATAAAGTCAGAGAAAGCGCGGCTGATTTATTTTTTCAACCATCTGTTTTTAATTAATAAACGCTAAGGAGTTCCAAATGAAAAAACTAATCATCGTAGCATCCGCATTAATCTTTACCACTGCGGCTCAAGCTGCTGACACGTTCAAAATGACCGGTGTAATGGCTGTGTACCCTGGCACTGTTAATCAGCCATTCTCTGCGCCAATCGTGAACGATAAAGCATACGCATCAAAAGAGCTTTGCGAAGCCGCAATACTTGAAATCGCGACCGCTCACCCAGTGCTGGCGATGATCAACAACGGTGATGTGCTGGTTCCGCAGAAAACCGCAGGCGGATATGTTGCTGTCGCTGCTTCCTGCCATTAAAAATCATTAAGGCCGGTCGAGAGGCCGGTTTTTTGGAGGTTGTCATGAACAGGTCGAATGTAACGCAGATCAAGCAATCGCCGCGCTGCCCTGTGTGGGATGAAGCAGTAACAGACATGGATTTGCTGGCACGTGCAAGAGGCATATGCAACATGGCCGCTGTTCCATCAAAAGTAATTGAAAGAATGCAGGAAGGTGTTCATGAGAAATTCCATGAAACCGAGCTATACAAAAACCTGTCGTTCTGCCAAGAAATATGCGATTTGATGATGAACGGCTGCGACCTGGATCATGACAACGCGAACAAGCATGACCGGATTGCGATGATTGATCAGCTTATTAATAGCTTGAGAACGATGAGAAGGAGAATGTCATGAAACTTTGCAGAATTAAAGCCAAAACAGTGACCGGGACATTTAACTACACCGGAATATTCGGATCGACTGCTGATGCAATTAATGACGCATTTGCAAAAATAACCGGGCTGCGCTGCGTATTTGTTGAGGTGATGAAATGAGTGTGCCAATACTAAAAATATCTCCAGGAATAGCAGCTCAGCGCAGGTATGAACTTAAGCTTGATGACCTTGACCGGTGCCTGGGTGACATCGTTACAGATCGCAATTTTGAGCTTGATGTGCCGCACATGCTGAAAAGCTTTCAAGCTGCACTGACGATTCGACAAGGGTTTATTTACATCGATTCTCCGGAACACGCGAAGCTTCAGAAATACGTCAATCAGCTTGAAAAAATCATTTCAAATGAGGTGTTTTATGAACGAATTTCTAGCTGAAATATTAGCGGTTGTGTTTTTAATAATTTTTGGGATTAAGCAAAACCTAACCAAAGAACACGAAAAAACACCGCCTTACGCAAGGTTTGATACAGACATGGAAGAGCTTGTTCAGCAGATCGAGTTAGACAAAATGTTTTTGAGCTACATGCTGCAATTCCGCGAGTATCTGATTCTTGCTATCTGCTCTTACGTTTTGGCTGAAACGGTTATTGATTACTTTTCCCGCCAATTCGGGGGTTGAGATGGAAATATCACAAGAAAAAGAAAGCATCGTTAAGAGGATTTTATGGTGCGCGTTAATCGTGGCTTCGTTGCTTGTTATTCAAGATCGGCTGAACGGTGACGCGGAAAAATTCCAGGCCGAACAAGCAGCAATCAGGGCGGCATCATGCAATTAATCAACACTCAAGCGAGGAATGGTCATGAATGCAACGAAACTGGTGACGGACACGATTTTTTATGTGATGGCGGGAATAGCGATAAAACGAGCATGGTTCTTGGCCGGATTAACCAACAAGCACAAAAGATGAAATGCATCGATTGCTCAGAAAAAGATGAACTACAGCGCGTATTGAATGTGTTGCGTAATTGGGTTCTGGATAGAAACGGCATCCCGTTCACTATGAATGACATCTATGCGGATCCATCGGTGAGCTGTCACTTGTCGGCTTCGATACCAACGATGATTCTGATTGACCGGGCTTTGCTGGCTTTGAGGTGCACGATCGACCGGGAAAACCAAGACACAGTTTCGTTTCAGAACCTGGTGTATACGCCGCCGAAAATCACCCGGGTTGACCGTGACTTGATGCCGACATGAGCGCAACGATTCAGAGAGAAATTGACATTGCGCAAGACCTGGGCGGACGAGCATACCTAGACGGCGAACCGATGGATTCAAATCCGCATAACAAAGAGACCGCACCCGATTTGCACAATGCTTGGAATTACGGGTGGCGGTTTGAGAAAAAATATTGGGAGGATAAATTATGAACGCAATTTTACAAGATGCTGTTCTCATGCCAATACCTGGATTTGAAGGGAAGTATTCTGCATCTTCTGGCGGAGAAATATATTCGATTCGTAGGAATAAATTGCTTGCGCAGGCAAAACAATCAAATGGCTATCATGTTGTTTCAATATCCGTTGGCGGCAATCATAAAACAATGAAAGTGCACAGGCTTGTTGCTATGGCATTCATTCAGAACACTCATAACTTTGATCAAGTTAATCATATTAATGGCATTAAGCATGATAACCGATCTATTAACTTAGAGTGGTGCAACGCAAGCATGAACCAGAATCATGCAAGAGCGCTTGGTTTATCAAAAACAACTGACGCAATGAGGATGGCTTCTGCAAATAACATAAAGAATCACGGAAGAACAAAAAGAAAATTGTCTTCAGAGCGGGTGGCTGAAATCAAAAAATCCTCATTATCGTGCATCAAGGCTGGGGTTGTTTACGGTGTCTCATCATCAGTAATTCACCAGATACGAAAAGGAAAAACATATGCAGAACTTTAATTTGAATGATCGCAGCACTTTCATAGGCAGTTCAGATGCAGCAGCAATACTTGGTGTTTCTCCGTGGAAGTCAGAACTCGCTTTGTATCAAGAAAAGATCGGCGAGTTTCACGAAGAAATAACACCAGAGAAGCAAAAGATATTCAATCGTGGGAAGAAATTTGAGCCATTGATTCTTGAAATGCTGCTTGAGGAACTCATAGATCGCGGTCATGACGTTGAGGAAATAACCAGAAATGAGCGGCTTCGAGATCCTGAGTTACATTTTCTGGCATCAGAGTCTGACATGGTGTTGCGGATTGACGGCGAGATTATCAGCGCTGAGGCAAAGTCTGTAAATGGATTCGCATCAAAATTGTGGGGAGAGCCAGAAACAGATGATTTCCCAATCTATTACCAGTGCCAAACGATGCACGACCTCATGGTTAAGCGCAGGAATAAATGCGTAGTTGCAGCATTGATAGGAACTGATGATCTGCGAATTCATTGGATCGAGAGAGACGAAGAAATAATCCAGGCAATCCGAACAAAAGAAATTGAGTTTTGGGAGCGAATACAGCGACGCGATCCGCCAGAACCAACCGATCCAGAAGATATTAAGCGGCTGTATCAGATTGATTCGGGAATCGTGTTAGAGGCGGATGAAGAGCTTCTCGAATTAATTGCCCAAGCATCAAGCAAAAAATCGGAACTGAAAGCAGCGGAAACAAACTATGAAGTGCTATCGACCATGATTAAAGCGCGCATGGGTGAGGCTGCATTGGTGTTGCACAACGGGCAAAAGCTGGCGACTTGGAAGAGCAATAAAGCGAGTAGTAAAACTGATTGGAAGGATGCGTTTTATGAGCTCGTTTTGCACACCGTCATTTCACCGGCAGACGTTGGTTCGATCATCAAGAAATTCACTGTAACCAAACCCGGTGCACGTCCATTTTTGTTGAAATAAATTAAGGGAAAATCATGAGTACAGCAGAATTAAAGACAGCAGTAACAGGTAAAAAAGAAAATCCAATTGCGGTATTCAGCAGTTTTATGGATAAATTCAAGCCGCAATTGGCGCTGGCATTGCCTAAACACCTGACCGCTGACCGTATGGCAAGGCTTGCACTTACAGCTTTCAGCACAAGTGAGAAATTGCAGCAATGTGACCCCAAAAGCATCGCCGCATCAATCATGCTGGCCGGGCAACTGGGGCTGGAAGTTGGGGTAAATGGCGCTGGATTCTTGGTCCCATACGGAAAAACTTGCACATTTGTCCCAGGGTGGAAAGGTTTGGTTGATTTGGTAGCTCGCAGCGGACGCGGGACCGTATTCACCGGGGTGATATTCAAAGATCAAGAATATACGTTCTTGGACGGAGCCCGGCGAGATCTCATCATACACAATGAGACTGAGTTAGATGGTCCTGAAGATATAACTCACGCCTACGCAATAGGATGGGTTAAGGATGCTTCAATGCCGGTTATTGAGTTGTGGCGCGTGAGCAAAATTGAAAAGCATCGCAACAAATACAACAAGGTTGGTAAGGCTCATTACAGTTACACAAACTGGGAAGCGTACTCAAGAAAAGTTCCACTTCTACAGGTTCTGAAGTACATGCCTTGCTCAATTGAAGTGGCAAACGCTGTGGCAGTAAGTCACGCGGCAGAAAGTGGCCGTGGGGTTACCATCGAAAATGGGATTGTCATTGATACCATTTCCGGTGGATTCGATGGATTTGACAGATCAACTGGTGAGGTTTTTGAAACAAAAGCCACCGAAGAACCAAAGCAAATCTCTCAAGACAAGCCAGACATAAAACCAGAAGAAATCCAATCAAAAGGCTCTTTCGTTCCGTCCGCCGAGGAACAGGAAGCAATCCGCCAGCGCGAAATAGCTGAGGCTGCTGGTGAAGATCAAGCACTCAACCTTGAGTAAATAGCATGGAATCCATCCCACAAGAATCAGAAGCCGCAACAAATTCGTGGTTAATTTGCATCAAAGGAATACCGATTCCT
>OFRC01000389.1_pt1 | contig 11702 bp, 17 predicted proteins | sample 1543051 | NCBI WGS metagenome assembly OFRC01 (sample SAMN07774231, study PRJEB24372) | wastewater metagenome
GGTTGACCTCCGCCTACACCCCTGTCACGTCGGCTACCGCTGTTGGTTTGAACGTGTCGAACTCTGGGTCAGGTGGCGGTGGTGCCGCCATGACTGACGTGACGATCACCAACAACTACTTCTCCAACTCATCGAACTTCCGTGTCAACTGGTCGGCACTTGTTGATTCCTCCACTCGTAGCGCGGCAACCATTTCCCACAACTACAACCTTGGCACTACGACGTTGAGCAAGGGATTGCACTATGGCATATAAGTTAAACAACTGTGAGGGTGCCACTGATGGCACCTCGATCAGTACAACGAACTCTGACGACAACGGTGCCGGTGATGCACTAGCAGTATCAACTGGTGGCACACGCATCTACTCAAGTGCGTGGGCGAACAACGGAACTACCTGTTGGGATTGTTCTGGTACTTCTGGTAACACTGCCATCCTCGGGTTCACTCAGACCGCTTCTGCGGGCATGAGTGTTCGTGCCTACTTTCGGGTAACGGCGTTGCCTGCTGCAACGTGTGCGTTCATGCAGATGCGTTCTGACACGGACTCTGCCCGTGGTGCCATCCAAATGAAAACCGATGGCAAGCTTGAGATCGGTACATATGGTGGTGTCGCTGCCACCACCACAATGGCTTGCAGTGTTGACACCACGTACCGCATTGAATGGCGGCAGATCAAGGGCACTGGTTCCGGTGACGGAACTGTTGGTTTCAAAATCTTTGCCGGTGAGTCAACGACTCCACTAGAGACGTATGAGTCCTCTGCCCAGAACTGTGGCACTAATGACTTCGCTGCCTGGCGGCTAGGCAAGATCACGGGTATCGCTGCCACGTTCGCTGTCATGTTTGACGACGTGGCAATGGAAGACCAGGGCACCACTTACCTTGGCCCCCTGCTCGGTTCCTCCGATCTGACCTTCACTACTGCACGCAAGATCACAGTGGACTGCACTGGCAGCACGGGAACTTTGACTTGCACTCAAACGACTGGCACTTCGGTTGGCTCCATTAGTGGGCCAACCTCATCGGTGTTCACCATCACCCTTCCCGACCACAAAGATGTTCTCGTCTTTGAGGTTGCTGCTGACGGTGACGGTGACCCTGTTACGGACACCTTCAAGGTGTACCCCGACAACCTTTCCAATGTCCTCGTATTCACTGGCGCTGACGCCAGTGACATTGCCGACTGGGAGTAATCATGGCCTGCTCATCTGGATGCCCGACACAGGACCACGCCAACTGGGGTGAATGTGTGAGGGATAAGAACCTTCAACTGAATGGACTGGAATCACTAGGTGGTAACCGCACTGCACAGAAGGCGCAAGACCGAGAGCTTGCGCTTTACGGGGAGGCTCGTACTGCTGGCCTACAACCTAAATCCACCAACACCGCAGACTCCCTTGCCGTCCTCGAATCGAACGGATAGCGAATGAGTACATACAACGATCTAGTTGAGGATGCCCTGGCGATCCTGCGTGGGTATGTGATTAGCCAGGATCAGTCCACCCATTTGACTGCCGCCATTGATTCCGATGACCTTGTGTGGTCTGTTGGTGATGCGTCCCGCCTGAGTGCGGGACGGTGTGCAGTGGACAACGAAACTGTTTACATTGATTCGTTTGACTCCACGAACAACACGATCACCATTGCCCCGTACGGGCGGGGCATGGACGGTAGCGAGGCCGAGTCACATGAGTCTTTAGCTCAGGTGATTAATAACCCTCGCTTCCCCCGTCACCGCGTGAAGCGGGCCATCAACGACACCATCAAACAGGTGGGGTCGGTTGGTTTGTTCGCTGTGTCTAATGAGTTCTTTGATACCGAGTCGTCGGCGTTCTCGTATGAGATGCCTGCTGAGGCCACCCGTGTGATTGATGTGCAGTTTGAGCAAGCTGACGACAAGTGGATTCAACTGAGGAATTGGAAGTTCGATCAATCCATTTCCGATGCCACTCATTCAACGGGTAAGGCTGTTGTCACTGGTCTGCTTCCGGCAGACCGCAACATGCAGGTCACCTATGCGTATGACCCAACTGAACTTGATGCTGACTCTGATGAGTTCGCGGAAACGACAGGACTACCTGAGTCATGTCGTGACGTGATTGTGTTCGGTGCCTGCTGGCGGTTGCTGTCAGCCATCGGGCCTGGTCAGTTGGACTCTGCTGCTATCAGTGCCCAAGACCTTGATGCCCGTAGGCAGCAAGGTCAACAGGAAGCATCTGAATCATTGCAGATGTACCGCTCATTCAGCCAACGCCTGAACGAAGAGCGTGCTCGTCTCCTTGACCGCTACCAATCACCCATCAACAACACGAGGTTCTGATGAGCAGACGCTACTACTCTTCCGTTGCTGTCCCTACGACCCTCTCGTCTGGTGTCACGGATTCGGGGACCACGTTCGCGTTGGCTGCTTCGACGGGGTTCCCGTCGAGCTACCCGTTCACTCTCATCGTGGATGAGGACACTGCCTATGAGGAAGTGTTAACTGTTACCGCTTCTCTTGGTGGTAACTCGTTCACTGTCACTCGTGGTGTTGATGGTACGACTGCGCAGGCACACAGTGCCGGTGCTGCTGCACGACACGGGTTCTCCAAGCGTGACTTGGATGAACCGAATGAACACATCAATGCGTCTGCTGCTGTGCATGGTTTGACTGGCACTGTCGTTGGTACGTCTGATACTCAAACGTTGACGAATAAGACGATCACTTCGCCTACCGTGAACGGTGGCACCATCAATGGTGCGACCGTTGCAACTACCACAATCACTCAACCCACTTTGACGTTGAAGCAGGACACCGCTCCCGTGCCAACCGCTGAGGGCGATATTCGTTGGGATACGAATGACAACCGCATTGTGGTTGGTGATGGCGCTACCACGAAAGTATTTTCTGATGATTCGGTGACGACAACGGGTGCATCTTCAGCGGTGTCTACACACGCTGCGGTAACTGCCACACATGGTGCGACTGGTGCCGTCGTTGGTACGACGAATACGCAGACGTTGACGAATAAGACTCTCACTTCGCCAACGATCACTGGTGCAACGCTCACCACTGCCACTATCACCACTCCAAGCCTTCGGTTGGACGGGTCTGCTACTCCCGTACCCACGACTGAGGGTGTCATCGAGTGGGCCACTGGTGCCAGCTATCTTGCCATTGGCAATGGCGCGGGAACGAGCATCATCAGTCCCGATAACATTGCTGCGACACTGACGAACAAGACCATTGATGGTGACTCGAACACGCTGCAAGACATTGCAGCTTCCTCGATCAAGAAGTCCGCATGGACTTCTTACATTCCCACCGTTGGAGGCGGGTGGACGGCTGGCACCTCCACCGCAACGGGTGCCTATCTGCGTGTAGGTAACACGGTGCATGTCCGTGGCAAGCTCGTCCTAGGGACGAGTATGGCTCTCACGTCCACACCCACCCTGTCACTACCGCTGGCTGTTAAGTCTGGCGTGACATTCACAGGTCACGCCTACCTTGAGGACAATGGCACAACCTCCTACGTTGCCGTTTCAGAAATGTGGGGGTCGAACGCGATCATCTGGGGTATCGGAACTAACGGATCAAGGTTCAACCTCACCTCATCTGTGCCGTTCACTTGGGCAGTCGGTGACATTGTTTACTTCAACGGAACATATGAGACGGATGCCGCCTAATGGCCTCCTTCGACATTACCGAGGGTGTAGTCCAAGGTCTTGGTGTTGAGGCTGGAACGACAACCACCTACGCCAACACCAACTTCCTGTACAACTTTGCTATTGCAGGAATACCCTTCTTAGGGGCGATGAGGGATGAAGACCCACTAGAACGTGCCTTTGCACAGGTAAGACGACAACAGTTGGACACTGCCCAGGTGGCAGGTGAACAGTCATTAAGCAACTGGTGGCTTCGCTCACAGTTCACATTCACTGGTGGGGCTAACCAAAAGATTTACGAACCTGCCTCCGATGAGGCAGTTCGTGCCAGGTATGCAGACTCACAAGGTGTTGACCCTTGGACGGAGGGTGAAGTCACCCTCCTACCTGCTATGGATCTTGATGGTGAAGATCCTGGTACACCATTGGAGGACACCCCTGGCTGCATGGTTGCCGGTGCCTCCTATGGCGGCACCGATTACATCGTGTTCTCGGACGGGTCTACGACCACCCGATACAACGAGGCATCTAACACTGCTGTCTCTGGTGCAACGGGTGCCTACTCGTGGCTGTGGCCGATGGGTGACAAGGTGCTTGCCTGCTACAACGGTGGCATTGATCTGATTAACGTGTCAACCGCCGTGGCAACGGGCATGAAGACATGTACTGGCACACCGAAGGTGTGGTGGGTGAAGCAGCGAATGATCGCTGCCATTGGTCGCTCACTGTATGAGATTGCTTTACCTAACCCTGTTGCTAGTGCAGCCTTCCCGGCTGCCCTGTACCAACACCCCGACTCGGGGTGGGCCTGGACTTCAGTAGTTGAAACGCCTGACGCGATCCTTGCGTCTGGCTACATGGGTTCCAAAGGTGCCATCTACAAGTTCGTGTTGGATCAAAGCGACGGCTCACTGCCGACGCTAACTTCAGCAGTGACAGTCCTTGAGTTCCCTCAAGGTGAGATCCCCACCTCGATGATTAGCTACCTTGGTAGCTATGTAGCTATCGGTACGAACAAGGGTGTTCGTATCGCCACTGTTGGTACGTCAGGGCAACTGCAACTAGGTGCCCTGACTGTTGAGACTGATAGCCCTGTGAACTTTATGACTGCCAGGGACAGGTTCATCTTTGCCGGTATCACTGCCGGTCTACCTGACGGTAGCTCCGGCGTTGTACGCATTGACCTATCTAACCCAGATCAGCAGGGCAGATACCCATACGCATGGGATGTGGCCTGCCTGGACAACGGCACCGTTACTGGTGTCAGTCAGGTGGGTTCAAGTGGGCGTATTGCGATTGCTTCTTCGGCTGTGTGGATTGCTTCTGGGACTAGGCTTGTTGACTCTGGCTGGATTGATACGAGTCAGGTCTTGTACGGGACTCTTGAGAAGAAACAGTTCTACTTCGCGGAGTTGAAAGCGGAGTACCCTGGCGGAACCATCACATTGTCATCCAATGTTGATGGCTCCTACACCTCACTGGTCGGGTACTCGGCGGCGAACAAGAATGAGATCACTCGACTTCCCACTAATGCTGTCACCAAGATGGGTCTACGGTTCACGTTGAACCGTGACGCAACAAATGAAGGGCTTGGCCCTGTTGTCACTGGCTGGCAAATGAAGGCGTTGCCTTCTATTGAACGCCAGGAGATCATCAAGATCCCTCTACTGTGTTACGACAATGAGCGTGACTCTGCCGGTAACAAGTCACGGACTAATGCGTGGACTAGGTATTCGGCATTGGTTAATGCCGTTCAGTCTGCTGCCACTGTGACATTCCAGAACCTTGACACGGGTGAGTTGGCGAACTGTGTGATTGAGGACTTGTCGTTCCGACAGTCCTCCCCACCTTCAGGCTTTGATGGTTTCGGTGGCGTAGCCACCATCACAGTGAGGAAGGTCTGATGGCCGATGACCCGCTGGGGATTGTTGTTCGTCTCAACGAACACCATCCCCTTGTTGTCCAACTGAAGCGAAGGTTTGGTTTCGCTGAGGTGAATGACCGCTACGACTTGGCGATGGAACAGCGGGTTCGTGGAGTGCAGATGATGCACTCCCTCACCACTCACGGCCAGTTGGACAAGGACACACTTCGAGCATTGGGGATTCACTATGACGGACCTCATGGCCTCTGAGTTAACCCTGTCAACCGACTGGTTGAGTTTCATGGTTGTCCTGTTCGTCACCCTCACAGGTGCCCTCGCTTTCTACATCCGTCAAACGGTGAAGAACGCCACCATCTCCATCAACCAACTCAACGGTGGTTCCCACTTGGCTGACCTTCCGGCGAGGGTTGAGGTCATGGAGAAGAAGTTGGACATTGCCGCATCTGAGGCAGCCGAAGCCAAGATCACTGGACAGATCGTCCTCAAGAATCAACTAGAAATCATGGCAGTTGTTATGCCGAAGAAGGAAGGAACTATCCATGAGTGACTTCATTGAAGGACTCCCGGCACCTGTACGGCATGTGCTTGCCGCGTTCATTGGTGCCTATGTAGCGGTGATTGTAGCTGCTGTGTCTGCTGCTGGTGGTGTAACGACTGTTGACTGGAATGGCACCCTAGTTGATGGACTCAACAAGGCTGCTCTTGCAGCCGTTGGTGTGCTGGGAACTTTGTATGTGACACCACTAACTGATGCTTACGGTGTGGGCAAGAAGGTTCCTGAACCTTCAGTGCCCATCGTTGCATTGGAAGAAGAAGATGTTGATGAACCTGGCGGTGTCGAGGTTGATGCAGTGGAGGATCACTAATGATTGGACGTTTAGATCGAGTGAACTTTCGTGGCGTTCGGGTTACCCGACGCACGAAGAGAATGATCCTGTGGGCTGAGAAGCAGGCAGGGTTCCAGTTCAAGATTGCACAAGGATCATGGTCAGGCGCTAAGGCCAGTGCTGGTACTCACAATGGTGGCGGTGCTGTGGACATTGGTGCAGCTGGGTTGAGCAAAGCTCAACGTGTTGCTGCCATTCATGCGTTGAAGAACGCAGGGTTTGCTGCCTGGTATCGCCGCAATGTTCCTGGTTTGTGGGGGCCACACATTCACTGTGTGTCCTTTGGTGAACCGTGTGCATCTGGTGCCGCACAGCAGAAGAAAGCTTTTGATGCTAGGCGTGATGGCCTGGCAGGTAATCGACCCGACAGAACGTATCGGCCCAACCCGAAGGTGTCTTGGTCATGGCTATTGAACAGGCCGAAGAAGCGCAAGTGACGAGAATGGATTGGTATGGCAGCGAAGAAAGCTCCGGCAAAGAAGTTTGTGCCGTTTGGAAAGAAGGCACCTGTGAAGGGTGCGGCTGCAAAAAAGGCAGCAAGTAAGAAACCTGTGGCAAAGAAGAAGTGTTGATCTTCTGATACTGTTTCAGGTAACACCTCCGAGTGTTGTGAACTGAACCGCTAAACCGGGTAACCTTTCATGGGTTACCCGGTTTCTGCGTTGTATGGCTGTAAGCCACGGTAACGACTTAACATATTACAACCTCCCCGGCTCCGAAAGGATGCTGAACTCCTGCAGGAGGGGCGTTCTCGCCCCTCCTGGTGGCATTGTGGCTCTACTTGTCCAAGTCCACGATGTTGTCAAAGATGTGTTCCTTCTTTCGTTGCCCCGCTGAGGGGGCAACACCTGGGAACTGTTCACGCATTTTGATTTGACAGTCGGCACATATGTCACCCTTCCACGTGTCACCACCTTTGACCTCCACTTTGAATGGAAGCACGTCAGGTCCAGTGGAACCACAGGCGTCACATGTGACGATGGTTTGTTTAGCCATTACCCACCCCTCTCAATGGGAGGACATTAGCGGGAGTAGCAGTGGGGAACATGCGACGCCCCGACACAACGCTGTCTCTCTTGTGTCGATCTAAGCCTAGTCCTAAATACCGTTCAGTGGTAGTGGACTGTGCATGATGCAACATTGCTTGCACTACACGCAATGCACCATCATATGATTGGTCAACGAGGGAGTCGAACAATCCCCTGGCCCCGGACCTACGAAGGGTGTGGAACCCTTCGTACTTACTGGTTCCGTCAGGGTTACGAACGTCATACCCCAATGATTCCAAGGAGTGTTGGGCGATCCGTTCCAGACGGGTAGCCCTGCGATTCGGGTCAAGGTACATTTCCTGGCTGTACCTCTCCCCCACAATGAACTTCGCCCGATGGCCTGGGAATAGGGGCCAGTCAGGGTGGATGGGACCGTCGATGCTGTTGGCATACACGGTCATCCAGTTGCGTAGCTCAGCGTCTAGCTCCTGACTGATGGGCATGGGGTCCACCCATCCCCCACCTTTGTGGATCCTGACCCTCATCGTTCCCTCATTGAGGTTGAGGTCACTGACATTCAGTGACCGAACTTCTCCACCACGTAGGAACAAGTACAACCCGGTTGCCACGATGGCCCTGTTCCGTTCCGATTCAGTGGCGTCGATCAGGTAAGGAAAATCCTGCACATCAACCCTCCAAAACTCACGGGCCACAGCCTTACGTCGGCTGACATGGATTAGTAGGTCGGTGTAGGGGTGGATGTATCCACGCTTACGGCAGTACGTGAGGAAAGCTGCAAGCCTGGTGATGTGGTTGTTGTACGAGTCGGCTGTGAGGCGGAGGCGGTCACGTAGGTAGATGCGGATGTGCTTCTCGTCCAGCTTGTCCACATACGGGTTACCCACCTGGCGTTCAAAGGAACGCAAGGTGGCTACGTCTCCACGAAGTGTGTTCTTGGCGAGAGCTTTGTCAAGCTCTCGATGTTCAAGGTATTCGTTGATTGCGGCGTTAAGTGTGATGCGTGGCATGACCCCTCCTAGTGAAACTTCCATCCGTGGTTACTTCCAGAGTAACATGCTAGGCATGGACTGTGTGAACAATCTGTTGCCCGTCCTGACCTGCATAAACACCCTGGCAGTACGAACATTACTCGCCGGTTCGGCGTCTTGCAATGGCCTATTCGGTTGGTAATAATGGTGGAAGTTCTGCTTGTAATACCCGTGGTAGGCTGTTAACGGAGGGGATTTACTTGAGGCCACAACTGTTACCCAACACCAATGTGCTTGTTGATTGTGTTCAAAAGGGAATGACTCATCGACAGATAGCGGAACTGGTCAACGACCAGAACCGCAGAACGATGGGATCAAGCTACCGCCCCATCACCCGGTCAGCTGTGGCTGTGGCCCTACATCGGGCCGGTGCTGAACCTGGCCGTCCTCGGTACAGGGAAGAGATTCCTTGGCAGCCGATTAAGACGGAACACAACAACAACTATCGGCTGACGATGTTGAGGGTTCATGCCAGGGTGAAAGCTGGGGACCAGAACATTCCTGAACGGTTACTCAAGGAGTATCAGTCGTTCGCTCGTATGTGTGAACAGACTGGTTCGGTTGTTCACTACGATCCGACGTCAGGGTTTCAAACAGTCAAAGCCCGTGAGGGCATTGACTGTGACTACATCCGGTTGACAGATGAACAGATCATTGACCGTGGATTAGTGGAGAAGATGAGGGAAATGGGTTACCCATTTCCAACGAAGTAGTTGTGTCCTAAACAACTGAACCCACCTTGGCGGTGGGTTCTTTTGTTATGTGTTAATGGTTGTGTAGTTAAGGGCTTTGTCTCTGTCGTGGTTAGTGGGTCGTTTCTCTCCCCCCTACCCCCGCCAGAGAAGATAACCACACCGGAAATTACTTTGTCAAGGTCATAGGACCAAAGTCTCATGTGATGTGAAACACAGGAAGTTATATCAAGAAACACCACGGAACGCCATTGCAGTGTCACCCATTGTGAGTAGTCTGTCACTCGTTCAGCTTCACCAATGGAGGATTACATTGACACCACAGGAAACACAATCAACACCGGATGGGTTCATCGAACCCAATGAGGTGTACTCCCGCCTCGGTGTATGTCGGGCCTGGGACTACGGGGACTGGATCGGACTTGACTACTACGGTAACACCAGTCCCCTGACAACTCCTGACCTCATCGAAGTCAGCAGAATTGCAGCTGCAAAAGGATGCACAGTTATTGAAACCGAAGAAGGCCACATCGCCTTCGGCAAGGGAGGCAACTAATGGCAGACGTTGAAGGACTCCGGCGTAACGGCTACGGCTGGGGACTCATTGATGTTGACGGCAAAGAGGTGGGATACCCACGTATCTCCACCGTCAGTCAGGGCTTGAAGGATAACTTCCTTCTGGTCAACTGGCAGAAGCGAAACGTTGCAGTCGGGGTGGCACACAACGTTGACCTAGCCAACCGCATCCGCCAGCTGGACCCGGAGACGGAGAAGAAAGGGCTTGACCTACTAGTCAAGGATGCTGAACATTTCTCTGGTGCAAACAATGCGGCAGAGAAAGGAACCTACATTCACCTTCTCACTGAGTCGGTGGATGCAGGTCAGCCGGTGGCTGTCCCTGCCGAATACCAAAACATTGTCCAGTCATACAAGGACACGGTTCAAGGCTTCGGCTTGAAGCAAGTGTCCGCTGAAGGGTTCGTTGTTGTTGACGAACTGCAAGTGTGTGGATCGTATGACCGTATCTGGGAAGTACCTGAACAGTTCCGTCCTCCCGATGGCCCGTATGCCATTGGTGACTTGAAGACGGGGAAGTCTGCCCCGTCGTACTCCCACTCCATTGCCATTCAAATGGCAATGTATGCACATGGTGTCCACTACAACCCGCTCACACGGCAACGGACACCGTTGCCTGATGGGGTTAGTAAGATGCATGGCTTGCTCATTCATGCACCGCTCACGGGTGGGTGTGACATTTACACCCTTGACCTGGTTGAGGCTTGGTACTGGGCACAAGAGATTGTCAAATCACGGGCTTGGCAGAAAGCCAAGCTGACAACGAAGTGGAGTAAGTAACATGGGAAGCATTGTTCTTCGTGTACCATTGCAGCAGTACGGATACCTTGAGGTATCCGGTGATAGTGCCATTGAAGTGTTGACGTTGGCGGAGCAGTCGTTGACGACTGGTCTGCACGCGAAAGGTATTGAGATTGAGAAGGTTGCTGTGGCAACCAATGGTCTTGGAGCGGGAACTACTATTGTCTCGACTCCTGAAATGCAACAGGTTGCTGCCCCTCTTCCTGTTGCTTCACCTCCCCCACCGGCAGTGGTCACACCTCCCGCCGCTGTCGGTGGGAGGACGTGTCTACACGGGGAACGTATTCAGCGTTCCGGCAATGGTGCGAAGGGTCCGTGGGTTGGGTGGTTCTGCCCGACACCTAAGGGAACCCCTGACCAGTGTGCCCCGCAATGGAATTAAGGAAACCTCAGGGCCGTATCCCGGCTGAGGTTCGCCCCCACCTGCCTGCCCTTATCAAGGGTATGAGTCAGGTGGGGGTGGGAACCCTCACCTGTGTGGACGGTATCGCGGTGACGTTCAACGTCACCAGGTCAACGGTGTTGAAGGCAGCCAAACTTAGGAGTAACAGTGATGGGTAAGAAGCAAGCTCGTATTGACGAGTTAGAAGCTCAGGTTGAGGAGTTGAAGAAGAACGAATTGAAAATCCTGGCTGAGTGGAGTGACTCAATCCGCAGGGTTCGTGTGTTCATTCCTCCCGCAGCCCCGTTGTCCGACCCTGCCGACAAGAAGATCATTGAGAATCAGAAGCAAGCGATTCTTGAATTGCACAAGCAGGTTGATGTGTTGGCTGACCAACGGAACAACGCCATTGATCGTGCGGAGAGGGCTGAGGCCAAGTCTGATGGGTGGAGCGACGCGTACACCAATCAGGTTGGTGCGTTGCATGAACAGTGTGACCAGTTGAGGGATGAACTGGCTGAGTTGAAGGCGAAGCAGTCTCCGTTCGCACTCGCAATCCCCGAGTCGTACAAGTTGAGGGCGAAGGATCAGGAGATTCGTGAACTGAACCTCTACATCACTCGGCTAGAGGGAAACCTTAGTGATGTTCGCAAGTTGGTGAACTGATGAGTAAGTGGATGAAGGTTGACCCGGCCACGTTGAAAGTCGGGGACGAAGTGAGATGGGTTATGGCGATCACTGGAGGCCGGGTGATTCGGGAAGTCGCCGTGAGCGAAATCGCAGCCCACGGCATCC
>OFRC01000390.1_pt1 | contig 11694 bp, 14 predicted proteins | sample 1543051 | NCBI WGS metagenome assembly OFRC01 (sample SAMN07774231, study PRJEB24372) | wastewater metagenome
ATGACGGTGACCGAAATCGCCCAACGGCTTGGGTTGGACAGGTCGTGCATTCTCAAAAAAGTAAGGCAACGGCGGCTGGCGATCACGAAGGTTCAGGGAGACACGGCCAGGTCACGCTGCTACGCCATCTCCGATGCGGAAGGAATTGCGATTATCCGGGAGTATGAGATCGCGAGAAGCCTCCAGGCGAAAACCACCAAATCTTGTGCGGTGTGCGGTATTGAAAAGGACCGAAGCGACTTTCGGAACGGTCGTTTGTGCAAGCGTTGCTCTAATCGTCGTGGGGGTGAGCGTCAGGCAGAAAAGGCAGGCCGAATATACAACCCAAACTACCAAAAGAGGGGTCGTAAGCCTTGCAAGATTGGTGGTTGCCCACACCTTGCCCACGGCGACGGCTATTGCACAACACACATATCCCGACTCAGAAAAGGACAGCCGCTCGATTCGCCGATCCCCAAGAGACTGGAAGTAGGTGATGAACGTCTGGTGGCTGGCTACTTGTGCGTTTATTTGCCAGACGATCCACGCGCCAACAAAGTTGGCAATGTGAGCAAGGCTCGGATTGTTCATGAACAGGTAACTGGCGACACCTTACGACAAGGCGAAACGGTCCGCTTCAGAGACAACGACCAGAACAATCTTCGCCTTGCCAACATGTACATCAACGGACGCGGGTCGAGAATTGGCCAATGCGCCTTTTGCCACCAGCCTTACACGTACAGGCTTTCAGCTAAGAATCGAAAAACCTGCAGCCGATCATGCGCTGGGAAGATGCGAATGCAATCTGGCGAGAAGAACCAGCAGGCAAAACTTACCAACCTAACAGTCCTGAATGTGCGCACACTACTGGCCGTTGGCTATTCAAGAAAAAGGCTGGCAAGACTTCTTTGCGTTTCACGCCCATGCATCAACAAGATCGCACTTGGGAAGAGCTTTCAAAATGTCCCGTGTTTCAACAGAAAAGGATCGCTCGATGACTACCTCATGGAAGCAGCTGCTTTCCGAAGCCGAATCGTTAACCAAAGCAAACGGAGCCAATGCGTGGAGAACCGCGCAAATCGTCCGCGAACTACTAAAGGATCGCAACTTCCTCGATGAGGCCTGCGACCAAAAGCTGGATGAGCGAGACAGCCGGCTTCAGGTGTTTAGCTCACGATTTGCGATCGGACTGAACGAAATGATTCAGATGATCGAACACTTTCCAGATCTGAAAGACTGGGAGAGTGGTCGGCTGGATGTTCTGCGTTCAGAAACTTGCCGGCTTATTGCGCAGCGCAGGGCGAAAGCGGTCGTCAAAAACACAGATTCACCACTCGCATTCCAGACCCGGACGGCGGCGAAGGCGCAATCCCCAGTCGCACAGCCGCAGCTAGGTGAAGTGATGCTCGGCAAGCAGTCGTTCGTACCGCAACATGAACTGGAACGCCAGAACCAGATCGTCTTCGCAAATAAGCTCATCGCCTTGATCGAATCTGGCAAGCTCGACCGCCAGGACGCAGAACTGATGAGCCGCTTGCAACACCTTTCTCGGCTTCTGGAGGACTTGGTGAACGCCAGCCCATTCCAGCCCAAGGGAAGCAAGAGCGGTGGTCGAGCTACGAACCGGAAGGGTCACGCTGGACTTCGCCGCCGACAGCCGGCGATGGCGTAGGGTGTTGCAACCCAATCGGATATCGTGACACGGTGTCACACTGAGGTGACACCGGTCCCAGCTTGATGAAACTAGAATCTCTGGAGTTAGTCATGGAAGACACAAAGGTCTGCACGAAGTGCCAGCAGGAACTGCCGATCGGTGAGTTCAACAAAAAGAAGCTGCATTGCAAAGGCTGTCAGAGAAAAGCCAATCAGGAGCTGAGCGCCCATTACAGAGGCATCAACGCATCCAGATTCCAGTCGATTGAGTGGATGCGGACCGAGAAGCGGTGTCCGCGATGTAAGCAAGTGAAGCGCCACTACGATTTTTCGCGGGATATCACAAGCAACGATGGGTGCCACTCACGGTGCCAGGTGTGTGATCGCGAAGAGCAGAGAATCAAAAGCAAATCCAGAACCAAATGGGAGCTTTTACGGCATGGAGCGCAAACACGCCGAAAGGTTGTTACGCTCACGGAAGAACAATACAACCTGCTGATTGCAAGCAATTCATGTCACTACTGCGAAGGAACACTGCCAACCGCTGGATGCGGACTGGATCGCATCGACAACTCCCGAGGCTATGAGCCGGGGAACGTCGTGCCGTGTTGCACTGCGTGCAATTTGATCCGCGGTGATATTCTCACCCACGAACAAATGCTCATGATCGGCCCACAGCTTATGGAGTTTCGCCTCGAACGCGAGGCGGCTAGTCGAAGTAGGTCGTGCGCTCGGCCTTCGTCCTCTTCACCGGAGTTGGCTGAGCAGTCACCTCTGGAGAAGACGGAAGCATCGGCTTGAACGGGATGTTCACGCCCTTGATGCGTGAGGCGACGTCGGAGTAATAACTGCCGTCGAAGTAGTGGACGTTCTCGGACCGGGTCTTCCAGACGCCATCAGTTTCGTACTCGTTTGTGAGATGGTGCGCATAGCTGTTGTGATGCCTCATGTCGCGCGAGAGGTCACCGAACCGGCTGCTCTTGGCGTCGTGCTGGCCCCAGATCAGCATCCGGCCGGGCTTACCTTCGCCGGTGAGCCAGCGTTCATGCTCCCAGGTTTTCCAGTAATCCGTGTGGGCTTGCACGCACCAGAAACGGATCATCTTCCCGTCGATCACGCACTGATCCAGGACCAGGTTGTAGTTCTGACCGGGCTTGCAGGTCGCAGTGGTGGCCTTCCCGGGCCGGAATACACCCTTCACGCCCTTGGATTTGCCGAAGCCCATCACTGGCATGATCCGTGTGTGGTCGCCGATCAGCCGGCACGCAGCCACCACCGCCTCCCGTTGCCAGCGGCAATCGATCAGGGTGAGCGAGTCCTCGATGAGGTCCGTCGCCATCTCCCCGTCAGCGAATCTGTATTCGCCGGTCCTGAACTCCTCGTAGCGTTTCAGGATGGCCGCGGTCAAAGCTGCCTCAACGCCCTCAGACTCGCCGTACTTCGTCCCCAGCACCTCTGTGACGCCGTAATCGACCGTGTGAGGCGAACCGTCAGGCAGCCAGGCACGAACCGCCCAGTGCAACGCCTGCTTCTTGCAGTCGATCCCTTGGGTGATGTGGGTGGTGCCTTCCGGAATGACCTGACGTTCCAGGCCGCTGATCTGCTTCTGGATCCGCTTAGCGCTGAGCACGATGTCATCACTGGCCTGCTCAACCGGTGGTTCGTTGTCGTACTCGCACGACACAGCTTCCTGCCCGAGCTTCGCAACCTGGGAGTAATAGAACTCCAAAGCGCTGGACTGAGTGGCTGGATCGAACCGGTAGGGGTTGGAGACCTCGGCGCCATCATCCATCGCCACCTGATTCGACAGATAGAACTGGTGAGCGTTGTCCGTGCCGAGCTTCCAATCCTCCTGGCGCATCCCGACGAACTTCTCCCAAAGGTCCAGCCTCGCCGGCTTCTTCGCCAGGAACTTGAATCGTTTGCCCTTCCAGGAAGGTTTCTGAGCCGGATCCGTGTAGATCGCCGATACCGACGAGGCGGTCTGCAGGGTCGTGAGCAGCACACGGGAGATCGGCTTGGATTGGCTGCCCAACCCCGCGATGGCTCGGTCGATTTGCTTCTGCAGCTTCTTCGTTTGCTCGATCGACCTGGCCGTCTCTTCATCATCCGGATCGTCAATGATCGCGATGTCCGGCCGGCGGCCTTTCTTCTTGAGACCGCGGACAGCCCCATCCAGACCGCGGGTGGAGATGGTGGCACCGGAAGCTGGAGCACCAGGCGTCCTGGGGAGGGTCACCTCCTTGCCGGTCCACTCGAAATCCGCAGACGCATCTTCAAACGTCGCTCCGTTATCATGCCGGACTCCGGCGAGGATCATCGCCCCGGCTCGTTGCGGAACATTCTCCAGGGCTCGGATTGGAACGCAGACTTCCGGGTACAGTGCCAGGAGGTAGCCGTTTGTCTCCAGAGCGAGCTTGATTTCCTCGAGCGAGTTGGCAGCGAGGGGCCCGGTTGCTCCGAAGATCGCCGCAAACCTCACCCGCCCCTGCAGCACCGCCTTCAGTGCCACCCGTTCAGTGAGCGTTGACTTGCCTTCACCGCGGGACGCTGCGATGGCCTGGTCGCCACCAACGTCGATCGCGGTATCGATCGCTGCGATAATCTCCAAGTGCTGCGGGCTGAATGGGTGCGAGAACGGGGCCTCGATCTCCCCGTCGTCCTGGAAGATGTATCTGAGCCAAGCGACGGTGTCAGCCTCCAAGGTTGCACGGAGTGCCGGGTCGTCGCAGGGCGGAATTTGAATCGTGCGGTCGAGGCGGCGGGCGGCACTTTTGCGAGCCGCACCAGTGTCGACCTTTGGCTTTCTCCGCCCGCTCTTGCGACGTTTCGGTGACATAGTGTCACATTGAGCTACTTCGACAGGCGTCTCCGCCACCAGTTCTTCGCTCACAGATCACCCGCTCCGCTTCTTCGCAACTTTGTCGATCTGCCAGAATCCAATTCCTACGCCGGAGATCGTCGCAGTGATCTCGACCGTATAGCGAGCGTTGGCCACAATCGCGAGCGTAGAAGGCAATACTCCGCGGTATCCGCCACCGCCGATGCTTGGCATTGCCACGGCATTACCTCCGCTGACAACGCTGCCGTTTGAGTCCTTTACAGTGACTGTCACGACGGCATCGTTATTCAGTACGTCATTAACCTTTACGCTCAGCAGTTCAACAGTTGTCGAGTTACCAGGATGCAGGTCACCACAGTCGCATTGGTTCATGGCTGAATCTCCACGGATCCGGAAAGGCTCGAAGAGACGCCGAACGTCGCCACAATCACTGGCGTTGTTTCGACGAACCCCGAGATGGTTGAGAAAATCAGTACTCGCCCACTCAGATAAGCCGTGGCGGTGATAACGAACGACCCAAGCGAGGACGACTGTGATTGCAGCGCTGCTGTTGCGATATAGAACCCCACGGAATGATTCGCCGAGGCAGCTAGGCTCGACGAACCGCCAGCAATCGCAGCCACGCTCGTGTAAGTCGGCAGTACATGCAACACGCTCGCAGCCAAAGCAGTGACGCCGGCAGTCAGCCCGGCAGCGGCTGTGTACGTCGGTCGCACGTGCGTGGCTGATGCGGCGATGGTCGATCCGCCGCCAGAGATCGCTGCCACGACGGTGTATGTCGGACGAACATGAGACGCTGTGGCGGCGACGGCGCTGGACGATCCGCTGAGTGCTGACGTCGCCGTATAAGTTGGCCGAACGTGAGCCACCGTAGCTGCAATCGCAGTACTGCCCCCGGAAAGCGAGCCAGCCACGGCAAACGTCACAGTCGTAAACGCTATGCTTGCGGCCAACGATCCTACTGCACCGGTAAGTGCCGTGTTCGCTGCATAAACCGGAACAGTGAACGTTGCCGAGGCGACGAGTGTGCTCGAAACGCTCGCCAAGGTGGCCGCGGTCGTTTTCGTTCCCGCTGCAAAGGTTGTCGATGCCGCAAGGGTTGATGCCACGCTGGACAATGCAGCCGCAGCAGTCTTGGTTCCAGGCGCAAACGTCGTTGCCGCAGCGAGTGTCGTTGTGATCGCAGCGAGAGCGGCTGTGGCGGTTTTTGTTCCGGGCGAAAAGGTTGCGGTGGCGACAAACGTCGAGCTAGCGCCGGATAGCGCAGCCGTGGCCGTTTTTGTGCCGGCAGTAAAAGTCGCTGCAGCAACCAGTGTGGACGTGCCGGCGGAAAGTGCAGCCGATGCTGTTTTTGTTCCCGGTGAAAACGTCGCCGACGCTGTGATCGACGAGCTGGCCCCGGCGAGCGCTGTAGTCGCCGTCTTTGTGCCTGGCGAAAACGTGAGCGATGCGGCCAGCGTAGAAGCGGATTGCGTCAGCGCTCCCGCGGCAGTGTAAACCGGAGCCGTGAACGAGCAGGAAGCCGCGAGAGTGCTGGCTGCGTTGGTCAGGTCTGCCGCGGCGGTCTTTGTGCCAGGTGAGAACGTGGCCGCGGCCGTGAGCAATGAAACTCCGCCCTGGAGATCTGCCGCGGCCGTCACGGAATTGCCGGCGAACGTCGTGGCTGCGGCGAGTGTCGAGCCGCTTCCGGACAGTGCTGCTGAGGCGGTCTTCGTGCCCGCTGCAAACGTGGTGTCCGCGGCCAGTGTTGAGCTGCCAGCAATGAGGGCCGCGCCGGATGTGAAAATGTCGGGCAGGTCGACCGGGATGAACACACGTGTCCCGCTCGGGAACACCATCGGCGGGTGCTGAGAATACGTCGGCGTGTTCGCTGCGGTCAGGTTGTACTGGCCCCACCAATCCACGTCGCCGTCGTTATTGTGCAGCCGCCAACTCGCGACCAGGGCATCCGGCCGGACGAGCGACGGATCGGCACCTATGCCGTTGTTGTAGAGATCGGAGATCTCGTCCGCCGTGAGGGCGACATTCCAGATGCCAGCTCCGGCGATCGAACCGGGAAAGAATCGCCCATAGGTCCCGCTGATTGCACGTGCGGCGATGTTGGTGATGTTCATTCCCGACGGCGTTCTGCTGCCGGTGCTGGTCTGGCTGTTGCCGCCGTTGACGTAAGCCGTTCGCGAAGTCGAACTGGCGAAGACAGCCGCGCCGTGATACCAGGTCCCGGTATTCACCGTCAGGCCCGACGTCGAGATGTTCGTCGCGCTGCTGCTCTGAAAGCAGGTGGCCATCACAGGATTGCCGGTGGCCGACGCTTCCCATCTCAACTCGAACGCGTCGTATGACGCGCCGCCGTCGTTGATCGACAGCAGGGTAACAACGTTAGCGGGGTCGCTTGCGGGATTGAACCAGCAGGCCAAGGTCATCGGGGCTGCTGAAAGAATCGCTCCCGAGTAGGTCAGGCGCTGCGTCGTTCCGTTGAACGTGCGAGCCATTAGACCTCCTCGTAAATCGTCACGCTGTAGACGCGCGCATCGCCGGTCGCTGTATCATTCGTCCCGTCTGTTGCATCGCGCCGCAACTGAATGCGCAGCATGTCGCCGACGGCAACCGAATCCTTATTTGATAGCGTGATCGTCAGCAGGCCGAGATAGCCGGCTGTGCCAGGGACCGTCTGCACGCCGTCGTTCGCTGTATCGAATGAACTTGCCGAATCGGTATCGACTGCATCAGCAGCGGTGATCGCCTCGACAAGCACTTCAAAGTTGAAGTTTCCCGAAGTCGCTGACGCCGCGGCATAGAGAATGTCGGCCTTCAGCGTGCCGCCTGAATAGGCGGCCGGCATCTGCACAGCTTTCGAGTACATGGACTCGACCGTGGTGTCGTCGAACCCCAAGTAGGAGCGGTTCTGCACGACACCACGGTCCGCATGCGCAGACGAAGGCGGCACGAATCCATCCGGATCAATCGTGATTTCAAATGTGCGGGCCATCGTCGGTGGTCCTCGTTCGGCGTCGGTTCGTAACGGTCGCTTATACCTTCACCAGATCGCTCGTGATCGGCTCACGATCGAGATCAATTTCCTTCACGTGCCAGAGCAAATGGAAGGCGGCGTTACGCAAGTTGCGATGCTCGGCGGGAATCGAATCAAACAAGCCCTGAATCGCCGCGATCTCATGCGGCCAGGGAATGTGGGGCTCCAGCTCGGCAGCGATGGGCGCGTCGAGAGGAATGATGGTGCCAACTCCGCTCGGGTGAGGTGAGCTGCCGGCCGGCCCGCTGTACGGCAGGTCCCACCACTTGCGCACGCAGGTCAGCAGCGATGTCATCGCGTCTCGGACAGGAGCGTCGGCTTTGGCAGCATGGGCTTCATAAGCGGTGAGCAGTTCATCAGATAGTGGCGGGGCGAACGATCCGCCGATTCGATTTGGCTTGGGCATCGAAAGAAACTCCTACGAAGGTTGAATGATTCGGAAACAAACAGCAGCCATCGCGTTAGATCGGGGCAGTGAGCGTCAGTGACGAGCAAGCGATCGTTCCGCCGGCGACGATGACGCTGTTATCGAAGTTGAAATCGCCGCTTCCCTGTCCGCATGTTGCGTCAGAATGAATCGCAGCGCCCGAATCGAGAAGCCGGGCGTGGCCGGCTGTGCCGCTGTTGTCTGCGCTCGTGTCACTCGTGATGGAAGCTGCGGTGACGACGCCAGTGGATGGCGAACCAAAAGCTGTTCCGCTGAAGGTGAGCGTGCCGAGCAGCGTTCCAGCTGCGGCATCTCCCACATTAGCGGGTTGTGCCCCGGTGCGGATTTGGATTGAGCCACCGTCGAGGAGATCCCCTTCGGTGTTTGCCACGGCGTTGCGGGTAGCGGTTGATCTGCGGTAAGTCATCCTTGACACTCCTCATGTTCGATCTCCAACGAACTGGCGATTCCGTGACAAATGGTCACGTTATCAACAACCACATTCTAAGCTGGAGCACGAAATGGCGCAAGATGCACTTCGCCTTCGCCAGTCAGAACACGAGAAGAATCCGAGGCGTTCGTTTCAGTGACATCGTGTCACGATTCGTTTCAGCCTTTCAGGGGCACAGATCTCGATTATCTGGAGCGGAGGCGGTTGCGTAATGGGAATTGGTGGGAAAATGCTGGTGAAGTCTCACGGCACGGACTGTATGTGGCAGGGCTCAGCCGTGGTAAAGAACGTTATTTTTTTCTACTTTTTTTGTAGTACCTACCACCTGGGTGGGGTGTCCAATCTCGATACATCACCTGCCGGGTGCTGATTCCATTTCGACCAGTCTGGTCGACATTTGACCACATATCGCGATACGATACATCATGCGTGTCATGGTGGTTTCGATTCGCTCAGTTTCGCTGTCTCATCGTGACACAGTGTCACGTTATCGACTTATGCCGCGACTTACAGCGTGTCCCGAACAACTGTTCGTCCTGCCGAAGTGAGCTGCAACCATTTTGTGAATCTATTGCTGATACCGGTCCTCCGAACCAGACCAAGGTCGTCAAGCCGACGCCATGCACGACTGGCCTGTGTAGATTCACTGTTCGTTGGAGCGTGTCCCAGAAATCCTCTTAGGTCCAATGTGACAATCTGCTCAGATGCACGCGATTGCTCATCCTTTTGGGATTGATAGCTTGGGGCATTCGGGTCCGGCAGGGACTTGCTGATCCATTCATCAATGGTCATCGCCAGTGCACTCAGAAGCGTCATTTCCAAGCGGCTGAGTCCATACTTGAGAGCCGCTGGATTTTTTTCCCGTTCTGCAGACGAATACCGCTTGCCGGCAATTCCGGTCCCGCCTCGTGTCATAGGCACAATCGGTGAGTGACTTGATGGCGCTGGTTTGCAGAATGAATGGCTACTGTTGCTGGGCTGATTGGCATAGTGTTTAACGCGTGGTAGTCCGCGAGGTGGCCACCATACGAACGCAAGTCCATCCGCTTCTGCGGCAATGAGCAAGTCGCGTGTCCTGTCCTTTCCGATGCCAGCAGCACGGGCGGCCGTCAACACGGCAGCTTTAGGTTGAGGCTCAGGTGAGAGGAAGAGTGTGGAAAATCGCTCGGCAGTCCACGGCTCAGGCTTGGGACGGGAAGTCTTGCACGGCTTTCGGTTTGAAGGAGTGCGTGGAACTTCTCCACCATTCCCCCGAGCCTGCCTTATGGCTGGGCCGATGAACTTGACCATCTGTTCGACGCTCCACCGAGCCCCACGAGCGGTGTTGCATGCATCGCAGCACGGTATGCAGTTCATTCTCGAATAGCCTTTGTCGTTCTCGATCCGATCTAATCCAGAGCCAGTCGTGGGTAGCGGTCCGCCGCAGTAGGTGCACGGTGCTGATACGAGGTCTGCGTACTCTTCCAGTGTCAAATCGAACGACAAACCGCGATCCATTGCTCTGGTGCTGGCGTTGCGTAAGCGGTTCTTGAGCTTGCTGTTGCTATTGCGTGTGTAGCACGATAGGCACTTCAGAGCGTGTAGGTTGAACTTCTGGATTGGCTTGTGCTTGTGGCACGCTTTGCACTGCCGAATCTCTCCCGCGTCGATTCTATCCTGCCGTTGCTTTTTCTTTGACTCTGCTTGGTGTCGGTCGTAGTCCTTCGTGCAGTTCTTACACCATCCTCTCCCCTTTGATGTGATCCGGCTTGGCTGGAACTCGCTCTGTGGCTTTACCACATGGCACTTGGTGCACAGAATTTCGTCCGCGATTGCATCAATCACCCTCTGCCGTCCTAGCGTCCGTTTCCTCTCACATTCGCGGCAATGGTATCTCTTGCCGTCGCGAGTGTCGCACTTAGCCCCAAATCTCTCCAGCGGAAGCATCAGCCCGCACTGGCTGCAGTTCTTGTATGCCATCGCGGCTTCTGTCTCGAATCCATCCAATAGACACTGGTTCATGCGACATTGGCTCCTCGGTTATTGTGACACCATGTCACGGAATCGCACACCACCCCGTGCGTCTTGAAGCGCTCCAGGCAGGCCGCCTTGGCCGCCTCGATATCGCCCTCGTCGAACTCGAACCCATCCGGTCCGATGGCCTCTCCGGTCCAGTGGCTGATCGTGTATCCCTGCCAGGTGGAGACGCCGTTCTCGTCGTCGTCAGTCCATGGAGTGCAGACGGCTCGCCACTTGGCTGCGTCCTTCTCTGCCTCTGCCAACCGATTTCGCAATTCTGTGACTTCAGAAGATCGCTCACGCCAATCGGGAACGAACTCATCCATCTCTCTGGCACCAAAGCCGCCACGTTGCGCGAGCCCCTCCAAGGACTGGCCGTGTCCGTACCTCGCTGAGTAAACCGAGTACGCCAAGTCAGCAATGCTCCATGGGATACTGGTCGGGTGAGGCTTGTCGTTGTCGCGTCCTGATCCACGAAGGATCGGAAATGTACGGTCCGTCATGGCGTTCCTTCCTCGGCCGGCTGAACCTGCCTGGCCTTCTCCAGGCTCTCCATCCGGTCGAACACCCGGTCGATCAGCGCATATCCACCACCGCAGACGAACCAGATGGCGAGGATGATGATCGCGCAGCCGATGCCTTCGGATGCGCCGTTGTTGATCTTGATGACTGGTTTTTCGGCGCTCATGATCTACTTGCCCCTTTCAGGATTGCCAGCAACTCGGGACCGATGGCGTCCCAGTCCACATAGGGACGTCCACCGTCGCGTGGGTTCTGACGAAGCGGACAGCCAGACGCGTTGTCGTCCACGTACCGCTGAGCGAAAACCTTTGGTGAGCTGGTCCATGCGTGTTGCTCCGGGTTGCAGTTCACTCCCCAGAACTCAACACCCTTCGAGCGGCAGAATTCCACGGCCTGAGTGAGAACATCTCCTGCATTCCCGCCATCGCTCCGCATCGTCCAGAGGATCAACCGAGCTCCTTTGGCTTGCAGCCGCTTCATCCACTTGAACGCCCCAGGGACCGGCTTTCCGATATCAGGAAAGACATGGTCGGCTATCGTCCCATCAAAATCGATCGCGAAGGTAATTTGCTTGCCCACAGTGTTCCTTTCTTCAGTGTTCGAAGCCGGGCACTCACGGGGCCCGGCGAGAGGGGAAGCCAACAACATCCCCTACCGACTCCCGCCGCTCTGCGAAAGCGGCGGATGTTCAGTCCAGCTTCTTCAACCCGCGGGTCATGCTCGCCCCGGATCACGGTGCCCCGGGCGGTCGTTTCGATGGTCAGAAATTCGTCGCTGTTTTCCCGCAGCAG
>OFRC01000391.1_pt1 | contig 11692 bp, 17 predicted proteins | sample 1543051 | NCBI WGS metagenome assembly OFRC01 (sample SAMN07774231, study PRJEB24372) | wastewater metagenome
CCGCCTAGCGCATGGCTGGTTTCGGATAGGTTCGGCAATGTCGCATTGACCGTCAATAAATCGACCGTCTTGCAATACTCGATCATGGGAGACTTTGCCGACTCCGGTAACGCGCCGAAAGCCGAGATTGTCGAAACGATAAATAACCAAGTCTTTCTGTTCAATATCGACGGAATGGGCTTTTCTGACGATCCGACGCGGTGGGCTTGCTCTGCTGTCGGTTCCTATACAGATTTCACGCCTAGCATCGCTACAGGCTGCGTGTCGGGTCAATTCCTCGACTCACCCGGCCCAATCACGGCAGGAAAGCGCATAGGTGACGTTATCGTGGCTTACAAGGCCAAGGCGATGTATGTCGGCCAGTACGTCGGCACTCCGGCATGGTGGAACTTCACCCAGATTCCCGGCGACATCGGCACACCTTGTCAGGAAGCCGTCGTTAATACCGGGACGGCGCATTTCTTCATTGGTCCGGATGACTTCTACCTGTTCGACGGCGCTCGTCCGCAGCCTTTGAACTCCCCATGTCGCAACTGGTTCTTTGCCAATATCGACCCACGGTATATGCACCGCATCTGCGGCACCTTCGACCGCTTCAATCAGCGCGTGTTCTGGTGGTTCCCGTCTAAGAATGGTGGCGGCGCGCTGGATATGTGCGTTGTCTTCAACGTCAAAACAGGCCAATGGGGCCGCGTCAATCTGACTGTTGAGTTCGTATCTGATTACGTGTCCGGTGGCGTGACGATAGATGGGCTGGCGTCCTACGGGGCATCTATTGATGCGCTGCCGGACATCCCATTCGACTCGCCGTTCTGGTCGTCTGGATCGTCTGTTCTGTCGGTGTTCAAGACCGACCACAAGGCATACCAGATGTCAGGCGCAGCGGGAGAATCGCAGATTGTGACTGGTCACTATGGCGACAATATCCAATTCTCGACCTGTTCGAGAGTGCGCCCAAGGTTCATAAAGTCGCCGACTAGCTCGACGCTTAATTATTCCTACTCGAACACGGACGCGACGCAATTCACGCAGAACATTAGCTCGACGTATCAGAATAATTGGTATGACCTGATTTGGTCGGCACGCTGGCACAAGTACGAGATTATTTTTAACGGGGACATGTCGATTAGCGGGTTTGATCTGGTCATGTCGCCGGATGGTAGCGAATGATGAATAAACTCCCCACCGATCCGCGCCTTCCTAACGCCAGCGACGCATTAACAAAGCGCCTGCATGAGCTATTCCGCAATCAGGCCATTGCCCACAATGAATCGTACTTTTGGGAAACCAACGGTACATCTGCACCGACGACTGGAACGTGGGCGCAAGGTGACAAATGCCGCAATAACACGCCTACTGAATTAGGCGTTGTCACGCAGAAGTATTTAATAATTGGCTGGTGCTGTACAGTATCTGGAACGCCAGGAACGTGGCTCGATATTAGAACCTTGACGGGTAACTAATGAAACTCCATCAAGTTAATCCGAATTATGTATGCCAGCTTTGGGATATAATCAAGCCAATGCTGAAAAGCGGATTACCTGATAATTGCGAGTATTCAATTGACCAGTTAAAAGGATTATTGGCAACGGGCGAAAGAACATTACTCGTTGCTGATGATAATGGCGAAATCAAAGGCGCTTGCGCTGTTTCACTCCGCAGGCATCCGAATAAGTTTGTGTGCTGGATAATGTCTCTCGGTGGTTCCGGTGGTGTTTTGTTTCTCGCCACAGAGCTAGAGAAATGGGCGAAGGGTCAAGGCTGCACGGACATGAAAGCCGAAACGACGAGAGGACTGTCGAATATATTTAAATCGCGCTGTGGTTACGATAACTCACGGGTGATGATCAGTAAGAAACTTTAAACACTTTTCTAACGCCGGGATGCGCTGAAAATGAACTACTCACAGCACTTTCATCAAGGTTTGCCGATGGGCATGCCGATGACCAACGGAGGCGGGGATTCTCCTGATCCTGCGCCATCCACCACTTCCCAGACGACTACCCGCGAAATCCCTGCATGGGCGCAACCGGCAGCGCAAGACCTGTTGGCTCGGGGTACGACGCTCAGTAATACGCCTTACCAGACTTACGACGGGCAGCGCATTGCCGGGATGACCGACAATCAGAATACGGGTCTGAACATGATCCAGAACCGGGCCATGAACGGCTCGGCAGAGCAGACCGCAGCCCGTCAGAACTACACCGACACGATGAACGGTGCGTATCTCTCTCCAGATTCCAATCCCTACCTACGCAATACCGTCAATCAGGCATTGGGCGATGTGTCAGGCCGGGTTAATTCGCAGTTTAGTGGCAACGGTTACGGCACGACGGCGCATCAAGAAACATTGACGCGCAATCTGACGCAGGCGGCCAACGACGCTTACGGCCAGAACTACGCCAATGAACGCAACAACCAGATGAAGGGTCTGGCCGTGGCTGACCAGATGGGCAACATTGATTACAACAACGCACAGCAGTTAATCGGGGTTGGCGACATTCAGCGGCAAGAATCGCAGGATGTGCTTAATAACCAATACTCCGACTGGCTGGCCGCACAGAATCAGCCCTATCGACAACTTGACGTGCTGGCTAACTCTTTGGGTGCAGCGGTCAATGGTAACGGCTCGGTGCAGGCAGCGGGTTATGCCTCCAATCCTTACACAGCGAACCGCTACGCTAACGCAGTCGGCGGTGCCTTGGGTGGTTATAGCCTCGGCTCGGCGCTCGGTGACAACGGCGGCTACGGTGCGGTGGCTGGTGGCCTGCTCGGCTACATGGGAGGCTGATCATGGGGCTACTTGGCGGCGTCTTTAACTTCCTCGACCCTATCCTTGATACAGTTGATCCGATGCACAACCAGGTTCAGACCTGGACAACGGGTTCCAAAACAACGAAGGGGCAATCGCCTTATTTCGAGGCCATCGCGCCGATGATTATCGACGCCTTTCTGCCTGGAGTCGGCTCGGCGATTGGCGGTGTCGATAAGGCATCAACTGGAAATTACGCCGGGGCTGCCTTGTCTGCCTTGGGCGCTTATGGCTCATTGGGAAGCATGGGCAGCACAGCGGCAGATGCCGGTACTGGATTGACGGCAACAGAAGGGCTGACTGCTACGGCTCCTGCCTATGAAGGCGCAGGCACGGCGGCGGGATCTGGGTTTAGCGGGGCTGATTCGTTTGGCACCTTGTCAGCTTCGTCTGGTTCTGGAATCGGCGCAGCAAACTCCGGGGCTGATGCGCTAGGCTCTGGCATTTCTGCCGGGTCTGGCGGGGTCAATAGCGCACAGCTTGGCACCATGACGGCTAACTCGGGGTCAAACTATGGGACGCTGGCAAAATCGGATTACGCCCAACAAGTTCCAAGCGGCAACGGCTGGCAATACTACGACAACGGTGTAGCGATTTCGCCTGAAGGTCAGTATTACATGGGCGGCGAACAGATTACCGGGACAGGCGGTCAGCAAATGGGCCTGCTCGATCAGGCTGGCGCCTATTACGACAAGGCCAAGGTTGCCATGAACGGAGTCGATGGAAAACAGGTTAGCAAAGGTGTCGGCGCGGCTCTGATGACCGGACAGAAGCAACAGGCGAAGAATCAGCGAATGCCGATGCAACTTGCTCCGGCTGATGCAGGAGGCCAGGCCAGCCGACCGGCGCAATCCTTCCAGCAACTTTCACCCTATGCCTCGTTTAGCGGTGGCTTCAATCCGCAAAAACGGCGCGGCCTTCTGTGAGATAGATCATGGGACTACTCGACCAATACTTCGACCCGGAAATGATGGCTGCTGTTAAGTCCATGAACCAGCTGTCCGAAGAAGACAAGATCAGGGCGCGTAATGCGGCGCTCGGTCAAATGGGCTTTGCTATGCTGGCGAACAATCGCGGCGCATCTTCCGGGCAGGCTATGGGGAATGCGCTTGGGCATGGCGGCATGGCGTTTAATCAGACGTATCAAGGGCAGATTGACGAAGCCAAGCAGAATCAGATGCAGCAGTTCCAGATGGCAGGATCGTTGCAGAAGATGCAACAGGAACAGGCCAAGCGTCAGCGCATCATGGAATTCCGAAATGGATTGCCGGAACAGGATCGTGGCATCTTCGACATGGCACCGGACAAGTACATCGAGAACATGCCGCGCTTCCAGAAGCAGCAACTTGTGGAAGTGGCTGATCCTAATGAACCGCTCCGCACTCAGAAGCAATGGATGCGACCCGGCGAAACTTCCGGGGTGGTTGCTGGTGTCGGCGCTATGCCGGAAATCCTTGATCCTCGTGTTCAGGAAGCAAAGCGTTCTATCGCGGCGGCTGGCCGTTCTGTGCAAAGTACAAACGTGTTTAACAACACGAAAGACGATTTCAAGAACGAGCGCGACCTTCGTAACGACTTCGCCGGATTGCCTACGACTAAGGCATTCAAAGAAACACAGTCTGCTTACGACCAGATCAAGGTGGCAATCAAGAAAGAGTCTCCCGCTGGCGACTTGGCCGCAGCTACAAAGATCATGAAGATTCTCGATCCTGGTAGCGTTGTTCGTGAATCTGAGCTTGGTATGGCTATGGCAGCAACAGGCGCGATGGATCGCGTATCGAATTATGCAAACATGGTTGTAACCGGCCAAAAGCTAACGCCTAGCCAGCGCAAGGACTTCGGCGAACTGTCGGCGCAACTGTACGGAGCGGCGGCAGATCGCTACAACAAGAGCGCCGACGAATATCAAGGCGTTGCCAAGGATTACAACCTTAATTCTGATCGCGTGGCGAAGAAGGCGCAGACAGAAGCGCAGCAGAGAACAGTTGTTCGTCGTGGCCGCTACAATGGAAAAACCGTTGTTGAATACTCAGACGGGACAGTTGATTATGCCAATTGACGCAAGAATGGTTAAGTGGGAATCTGATTCCGCAGAAACGCCGTCTATTGATCCGCGCATGATTGCGTGGGAAGAGGCAAAGAAGACGCCGCTTGAGAACATATCAGGTCGTGTTTCAAATCTTTTTGAAGGCGCTGGCATTGGCCTTAAGGCTCCGGTAGTCGGCATTGGCAATATGCTCGGCATGGTTCAGGATGAAGATGTTAGGGCATACAAGCAACAAGCGTCTGACAACTCGGCAAAGCCTGGCGGGTTCGGTGGGCAGATTGTCGGCGGGGCGATTCCTGCGGCTGGGCTTTCGTTCCTTCCCGGTGGGAACACGATTGTCGGCGCAGCCGCCTACAATGGGCTGTATGGTGCTGCCATGCCCGCAGAATCGATGCAGGAGCGCGGCGTTAATGCGCTGGCTGGAACGATTGGCGGGGCTGGCGGGCAACTTGTCGGGCAGGGAATCAAGGCGGCAACGAAACCGTTTCTTACTGCGGCAGAACACAAAGCTGCAACCGAAGCGTCAAAGAACTCCCTGAAGAATGACGCATTTCTAGCCGCTCGACAGGAAGGTTATGTTGTTCCGCGCTCAGAGATTAACCCGTCATTCTTGTCCAACCGGCTGGAAAGCATCGGCGGTAAAGCAGCAATTAAGCAGGAGGCCGTTTCGCGCAATCAGGAAGTGACCAACAAGCTAGTCAAACAGTCGCTTGGTATTGCTGACGATCAGCCGCTTTCAATGAAGAACATCGAAGCGGTTAGAGAATCTGCTTATGCGCCATACCGTGAAATCGCGGCGCTTCCTCCATCCAATCCAAATACCGCATTGATGCTAGGCGGTAAGAAATTCGACCCGGCCAAGACGCTGGAAGAATTGAAGCAGGCAAGACATGATGCTAAGGCGCAATTCGAGTTTTACAACCGCTCAGCTGACCCGGATGTTTTGAAGAAGGCAAAGGCGCTTGATTCAACTGCTGAGAAGCTGGAAAAAGACCTTGGCGATTACGCTGTGTCATTGGGCCGTGACGATCTGGTTCCAGCTTTGCAGGAAGCTCGCAAGACTATCGCCAAGACTTACACAGTAGAGCGTGCTGTCAATAAGACTACAGGCGACGTCGACGCTAGGATATTTGGACGATTGTTTGACAAGCAGAAGCCGCTATCGGATGGGCTTGAGAAAGTCGGCCAGTTTGCCGCTGGATTCCCGAAATATGCAGGATATGGCCCGACTAATCCAGCTGCAGGCGTAGGAAAGACAGAAGCGATTGCAAGCACCATGCTAGGAGCCGGCGGAGCAGCAGCTACGGGAAGTCCTGTAGGATTGCTGGCGGCTGGAATTCCTCTCTTGAGTCATCCAGCTAGGGCGCTATCGCTTTCCAAGGTAATGCAAAAAACGCCTAGCTATGGTCCGGGGTTTGTGCCAAGGCTCCCCGGAATAGTTGCTAACGTAATGCCGGCAGGTGGTGGCGTAGGACTGCTTAATTACATGAATGAGAAATAGAAACATGCGTTTTATAAAAGTTCCAACGAATGCCATCAGGACCGCCATAAATGGCGCTAGAGCAGCAGACAAAGCAATGCGTAACTGGTAATCCGACATAACCCCTCTTAATTCCGCGACGGAACTGGAGAAAACAAAATGCCTATCCCGAGTACAGTCTCAGATTTAAGCACTACCGCAAGTTCTAACTATCCATCCGGCTCAGAATCAGCCAATCAGCTAGACGATTATCATCGTGCGTTATGTTCGATCGTGCGTCAAGTATCCGACGCCAAGGAAGATGCCGGAGTCGCTGCTACTGCTATCACCGCAGAGAGAACCGCAGTTGCTACGCTGACGAACAAGACATTAACAAGCCCGACGCTCGGTACTCCAGTAAGTGGCAACCTTGCCAACTGCACCGGGTATCCTTACTCTAGCCTATCTGGAACGCCAGCTTCTTTGCCTTCTGGTGCTGTTTCTGCGTTTGCAATGAACTCGGCCCCGACTGGCTGGCTGAAGGCTAACGGCTCGGCAATCTCGCGGACCACCTACGCGTCACTTTTCGCGGCCATCGGTACAACGTTTGGTGTTGGCGATGGAAGTACAACATTCAACATCCCAGACCTGCGCGGCGAGTTTGTTCGGGGGTGGGACGATTCTCGCGGGATCGACTCTGGCCGGGCGTTTGGCTCTGCTCAGGCCGATGACTTTAAAAGTCACACGCATGCAGCGCTTGTAAATTCTGGCCAGCTGGGGACAGGAGGCGGATCAAATTACCTCGGTCAACCAAGCCTTAGCGGAGCAACCGGGGGTACAGAAACACGACCGCGCAATATCGCACTCCTGTACTGCATCAAGACATGATCCATTACCTGATCCGTTTCCCGTTCTGGCTCGCCGTAATCATCCTGCGCTATCCGCTATCATTTGTTGCGGTTAAGTGGTTCTCTGAGGACAGCAGGCTGTCGTTCCCGTTCAACTGGCTCGGGACAATTGATGCGTCTTTGCTTGGCGACCAAGGATGGCAGCGCGAGCACCTATGGTGAAACGACCCGACCAGCTACATCAATCAGGTTCGCTGGTTGTGGCGCAACGGGGGGAACGAATTCAACTACTGGTGGATTGGTGTGTCTGCTTCTGATCGTCCGGAGTGGGCGTTCTGGTCGTCAAAGCAGATTCCGCTGATCTTCGGACGATTCCTAGATCTGCGATTTGGCTGGTCTGATTATCAGCTACATGGGCGCTGCAAGTACGTTTTCACCATTCGCATAAAGACAAAGCCATGAGCGATACACAACTGCTTGCCATTTCCGCCTCCTTGGTCGCTACGCTGTTCGGCGTTCTCGTCACTGTCCTTGGGTGGCTCGGCAATAAGTTCTACGTCAAGTTAGATGAAATCAGCAAGAATATCGTCGATATGGCAGGGGAACTGCACGACCGAATCAACGGACTGGATCGCCGAGTTACCAAGGTAGAAACTCGATGCGAGGAGCGTCGCCACGGCTGAATTCCTCCCCGCATTTGACCGCATGATCCGCAACGAAGGCGGTTATAAATTAACCAATGTAAAAGATGACAGAGGGTCAGTTACATATGCCGGAATCGCTCGCAAAAGCTGGCCTTCGTGGCAAGGCTGGATGTTCGTCGATCAGAATCAAGTCCCGCCTACGTCTCTGGTACGCGAGTTCTACCGCGTAAACTTCTGGGACAAGGTGCGCGGTGATGACCTGGAGCATCAGGGCACTGCCGAAAGCCTGTTCGACTTCGCCGTCAACGCCGGAGCTTCTACTGCCATCAAGCTGGCCCAGATCGTCGCTGGCGTCGCTCCTGATGGTTCCGTAGGGTCAAAGACAATTTCCGCACTGAACGCCTTAGAGGTTGATTATTTTCGCTCACATTTTGCGCTGGCGAAACTGGCGAGATATGCCCAGATCGTGAATAAGGATCGCAGCCAGGGGCGCTTTTTGTTGGGCTGGGTGAATCGTTTGCTTAGGGAATCGGCATGAATCCACTACTTACGGCTGGCATCGGCGGCATAATCGATACCGTCGGCAAAGTGGCTGACGACCTTTTCACCTCTGACGAAGAGCGAGCCAAGGCCGAGCTTGACGCCTACGTTGCAGAGACCGCCCGCGCATCTGGGCAAGTCGAAATAAACAAGATCGAGGCAGCCAACTCCAATCTGTTTGTCAGCGGATGGAGACCGGCTGTTGGCTGGGTTGGCGTTGCTGCAATGGCCTATCAGTTCGTCCTGTATCCGTTCCTGGTCTGGGGCTGGCATGCTATGCAGGCGGCAGGCTGGATTTCGATTGGCCTGACAGAGCCACCAATGCTTGATACCGATTCACTGTGGGTGATCCTGTCCGGAATCCTTGGCCTTGGCGCTTTCCGTACAACCGAGAAGATCAAGGGTAAGGCATAGCGCGATGGATCATGCATGCCTTCCACCTTTCCCGCACCTGCCGACCTGCAAACAGATGCGTGACTACTTCGACATGCACTGCCTGGCTGGGCGCGAGGATGCAAATGCTTTCCTTGACCAACGTGGCCTTGGCTTCATCCAGCCAAAGCACCACGGAAACATTGCGCTAGGAATCCCACCGGAAGGCGAGACCCACGACGATGCTACCGGCCGCGTGTTCGTTCGGGGTAAATACTAGGAGCCACCATGCCAGCCAAGATAATCAGCTTTGCAGAATGGAAGGCCGCGCATCCTCCTGCGCTGATCTGCTGGCAACACGGTTTGCAGGCGATGCTGGCCTGGCAGGAATTGTGGCTTAAGGTTCTGTTCCGGTAGCACCTTAATTTCAATACCCGCCTAGCGCATGGCTGGTTTCGGATAGTTCATCAAGTGCTTTACGTATGATTGCATCGCGCTTCCATGAATCAATAGTTGGATCGAAATACCATTCCAGCGCATCCGCCAGCGCAGCAGACTTGGATTGCAGGTAGGCGATGGTTTCTTGATCTCGTAATTGACGATTAAACCCAGCTTTAGCATTATTGTAGAACGAATTCAATTCATCAGACTGCTGTGCAACCTGCTCTTTCAGCGCATCCTTGGCATTCATAACAATAGACAAAGCAGTTGGCCCTTGTCCGTTTTTACAATCGAGAGCATCTAGTAGATCGTTGCGAAGAGATTCACACTGCGCTTTCAGCGCGGCGTTTTCTGCGCGCAGCCTATAGATTTCTATCTGTTTTTCTCCTGCTGTAGAACACATGTTCTCTCCTCCAAATGAGTTATAGGTGTCACATGAACAAGATGGTGCGCTCACGGGTATTCCCTCCATTTGCCTGAACGTAATTCTTCTGCAACCTCATTTGCAGATGCAGGCTTAACTCGCCAAGCAAGTCTTTCAAGCACATTCGCGCAAGCCTCCGCGACTCGCTGCTCAATGTCTGCGGTGTTGGGTGGGCTGGTGAATAGCTCCGTGCCGGCAGGAAGGTCTTTGCTACCGATAAAATCTATTTGGTGGCTATTACGAATAACTGCAACCGGCTTCTGCTCGCTCGCAATGACTGGAGCGGGGTGGGTGAATAGCTTCGTTACCGTTACAGCAATTAGTCGATTTGGGTTTTCTACATATTTCGCCAAAACTACATTCCCGGCCCCGTTCGTATCACGTATGTCGTAGGCATACGGCTCCACATCCTTGCTCAGTTCTGCTTGTGCGGCTTCAATTACCATCTTTTCGTATAGGCCAGAGCCATTGACGTTCAGCTTCTTGCATACGCGCAGTGCAATCTCTTCGATATTCATGTCACGTTTCCTTTGTTCAAATATTGATCAACATCGTCAATTCTGTTGCGCTGCAATGGTTTCCGTCGCCGCGTTTTCCAGGATAGGTGGCAAGGTCCAGCGTATACGGCGTTTTTGCCATCTACTTAGCGTTATGCGGCTTTGCCGAAACAGTAATGTCCCGCTTGCCGCATCCGTCAATCTTGATCGCCAGCGTCTCGTCGCCGCCTTGCTCTTTCACGCTGTACTCAAGCAGGCCAACAAACAGGCCAGTTATCAGCGCCAAGGCGCTCTGCGGGTACTCGGCCGCAAATGATGCGAAAGCCTCATGTAGTTCTTCCTGCTGCTCTTCTTTGCTCATGTCAATTCCCTACTAATGTCGTTGCAATTTAGTACACCGCATAACACAGCGGTCGATGCCGCTTCGCTGGACGCCGGCCATAAAGCCGGCCGTCGCCCATCACCTAAGCGTTAGCCGTCACCAGCACAGGCCAGCGACGGCTCCAGAATCAAGCCGCTAGGCGTTGCCGCAGGGCGTAGCCTTCCAGTTCCCACACCTTGTTCTTGGCGTTATCGCGGGCAATCTTGCGCCCCAGTTCGGCGTCAAAGTTCTCGGCGCTGACGCAGGATGATTCGCCCGTTACCAGGAAGCCGTTTTGCAACGTCAAGACGCACACAGTCAGGCGCCCGGAAAACACGGCGTATTCCTCGCCAGCCACGGCCATTTCAATGTCTTGCGGCGTCAGGCGCGGCGCGGTCAGTCCTTTGGCTTGAATCTCTTGCTCAATTGCTTGGTCGTTCATCTTGGTTCCTTTGTGGTGCCGGCGTTCATCGGGTGCCGGCTAACCCGTCAATCAACCCGACCGGCCTGACGGCCGTCGGGTTATCTCAGGCGTTGGCAGGCAAAAGCATGTCGCCCTGCACCGCCGTCCCGCCAGCACCGACTTTTGCGTCCTCGAATAGTTTCGGCTGTGAGCATGCTTCCTCTATTCGTCGGCAGGCCGTTTCAAAATAAGCCCTGTCGGCTTCCACTCCAATGAATGCGCGTCCCGTCTTTACCGCAGCAACACCAGTCGTTCCGCTGCCCATGAATGGGTCAAGAACCGTCGCGCCGCGGTCTGATGCCTTCAGTGTCAGGTACTCAAACAGGCCGACCGGCTTTTCCGTTGGGTGGTTTCGCTTGCCGGACGGAACAGTGTTGTATCGAATCACGCTGCAATCCCTAGACCCCCTAGTTTTCAGCGGGCCACATGAGGCGATCAACTCGTAGGACGGTCCCCAATGATTCAAATCTCCCATTCCAGGCGTCCCCTTGTCCCAAACGAGAAGGCCGTTCACCTTCATGCTTGCCGCAAACAATTCCCACACGTCGGGCCATGCGTCCCAACGGGTACACCACAGCGTCGGAGCGCCGCGCAGCATCGGAATTACGGCCCGGTAAAGCCGCAACGAAACCCGCGTTCCGTCGTTCGTTATGGGGTTCGTGCCAGAGCCAACCCCTGCGTTACTCTGGTAGGTAATCCCATACGGGGGGTCGGTCAGCACCAGATCGACGGGCGGCAGCAGCGGCAGCACTTCGCGGCAGTCGCCGTGCCACAGTTCGCAATT
>OFRC01000392.1_pt1 | contig 11675 bp, 12 predicted proteins | sample 1543051 | NCBI WGS metagenome assembly OFRC01 (sample SAMN07774231, study PRJEB24372) | wastewater metagenome
GCCCGTTTTTCGGTGTGTACGGGTTCGATGCGCGTCGGCCCGGGGGGGTCGTGATGCCAGGTCCCGCGCCGAAGCCGGCGGGGCAGAAGCGTCGCCGGAACATCGCGCCGCCGCCGAAGCAGCTCACGACGCGTGCTGGTGGCGTGCCGGCGCCGCCGAAGGGCTTGTCGCCTGCGGGGCGGGCGTGGTGGCGGCGGGTGTGGGCGTCGCCGGTTTCGTCGGCGTGGCTGTCCTCGGACGTTCCGGTGGTGGAGCGTCTGGCGCGGCTCCTTGATCGGGTCGCGTCCGATGACGACGGTGGGTATCGGGCGCTTGCTGAGGCGCGGGCTTTGGAGGATCGGTTGGGGTTGTCGCCGTTGGCGCGTCTGCGGTTGAACTGGCGTGAGCCGGAGGCGGAGAAGCCCGCCGCCAAGGACGGCGCCGGGGCCTCGTCGGATCGGTTCCTTAGGGTGGTGGGGTCGTGACCCTGAGCCTGGATCGGACGCTTGGGGTTGGGGTTGTGGAGTGGATCGAGGCGAATCTGGTGCACGGCCCTGGGGACGTGCAGGGTGAGCCGTTGCGGCTGGACGATGAGCAGACCCGGTTCATCCTGGATGCGTACGCGATCAATGATGCCGGACGGAGGTTAGTGCGGCGGGCCGTCTACAGCCGGGCGAAGGGGCGGGCGAAGTCGGAGCTGGCGGCGGCGTTGGTGTGTGCGGAAGCGTTGGGGCCTGTGCGGTTCAGCCACTGGTCGGACCCGAAGGCCCGGACGGGGCCCGTCGGGCGCTGCGTGACCGCTCCGTTCATCAAGTGCGTCGCGACGGAGGAGGGCCAGGCGGGCAACACGTACGGGGCCGTCGAGTTCATGCTTCGTGAGGGCCGTGCTGGCCTTACCCCGGGGTTGGACGTGGCCTTGACGCGCACGTTCCTGCCGGGTGGCGGTGAGATCCGGGCGGTGTCGTCGAAGGCGGCATCGAAGGATGGCGGGAAGGAGACGTTCGTTAACTTCGATGAGACGCACCTGTACGTCGGTGAGGGGCTGGTGCAGACCCACGCGACGCTCCGCCGGAACCTCGGTAAGCGCAAGCAGGCGGAGCCGTGGTCGTTGGAGACCACCACGATGTACGCGCCGGGTGAGGGCAGCGTCGCGGAGACCGCCCACGTGTACGCCTCGAAGATCATGAAGGGCGACGTCCGGGATGGCGGGTTCCTGTTCGACCATGTCGAGGGTCCGCCGGTGGACGACTTCGATGATGATGCCCAGATCCTCGCGTCGCTCAGGGTGGCGTACGGTGAGGCGTCTGGGTGGATGGACTTCGACCGGCTGTTGGCGGACGCCGGTGAGGCCCGCGAGTCCGTCGAGGCCCCGCGCCTGGTCGGCGAGTTCCGCCGTTACTTCCTGAACCAGCCGACCCGCCGGGCCGAGGTGGTGTGGGTCCCGGCTGGTGTGTGGCGCCAGGGCGACCGGGACACGCTGCCGCCGCCTGATGGCGTTGTCGGGGTCGGCGTTGACATGGACATGCCGGGCGTGTGGGCGGCCGTCGCCCGAGCGTGGCGTGTCCCGGGTGGCGTCGCCGTCTCGTGCGAGGTGTGGACGACGCGCCAGGGTGGCACCGCCCACCATGTCCTCTCGGGGGATGTCGTCCCGGATGCCGTGATCGACGCGGCCGTCGACCAGGTCGCCGCCGCCCAGCGAGGCCGGGTTGCGGTGCACGCCTACCGGCGGGTGTGGTCGGGTGACGGCGTCAGCGTGCAGGTGCGGGACATGACCCACAGGGACCTGTTGGACGCCACGCAGGCGTTCCACCGTGGGTGCCACGCCGGCACGATCCTGCACGCCACCGACGGGGTGGTTGAGAAGGCGGTTGCCGCCACGCGCGCCAAGGACGGAAAGAATGGGTGGGCGATCGCGAAGACCCCGGGGTCTCCGTGGCCCGTCGCTACCGTCGCCCTTGCCCGCGCCGTCCACGCCCTGGAAGCGGGCGGCGTGGTGAGCGTGTACGAGACCGAGGAGCTGCTGGCGGTCTAGATGGCCCCCGGGTTCATCGACATCCTCCGCGCGTCCAACGGGCACGGGGTGCGGTCCCTCACGCCCATCTCCACGGTGGCGGCCCCCGCGGACGGCCTTATCGAGGCGATCACTGGTGCCCCTCCGGGGCGTGTCACCATCGAACAGGCGTTGGGCAACAGCGACGCGTACGCCTGCATCCGGGTCCTCGCGGATGCCGTCGCCAGCATCCCCCTCGTGGTGTACCGCCGGTCGCCCGTCGGCCGGGAGCGCGTCACGACCGGGGTCACCGCAAACCTGCTGCGGCACCCGTCGCCGACGATGACGAGCGGCGTGCTGTTCGCGACGGTGATGGCCCACCTGCAGGGGTGGGGCAACGCCTACGTGGCGAAGTACCGTGCCCGGGGGCAGGTCACCCAGCTCGGTGTGATCCACCCGGCCAGAGTCACCGTCCGCGTCGACGCGGCGGGCGAACCCACCTACCTGGTGCCCGGCCCGGCGGGTGGCCAGGTGGAGTGCAACCGCCGCGACATCTGCCACATCAAGGGCATGACCCTCGACGGAATCATCGGCGTGTCCCCGGTCGCCCAGGCGCGCGGTGCATTCCAGGTCGCCCAAGGGTTGGAGACCGTGGCCGCCACGTTGATGGCGAACGGGGCCCGGTTGTCCGGCGTGCTGAAGCACCCCATGAACCTCAGTCAGACCGCCGCGGACCGGCTGAAGGGGGCGTTCCGTCGGCTCACCACGGGCGTGGAGGCCGGCGGGGTCATCGTCCTTGCCGAGGGGATGGAGTACCAGGCGATCAGCCTGTCACCGGAAGACGCCCAGCTGATCGAGCAGCGCAAGCTGTCCGCCACCCAGATCGCCCGCGTGTTCCGCGTCCCGCCGTACATGATCGGGGCGGAAACGGGGTCATCGCTGACGTACTCGAACGTGGAGCAGGAGACCGCCTCGTTCCTGACCCATTCGGTGCGGCCGTGGCTCGCCTACATCGAGCAGGCCCTGGCCGCCGACGAGGACCTTTTCCCACGGGGCGGAGACACGTATCCCGAGTTCCTCATCGACGCGTTCCTGCGGAGCGACGCACGCACCCGCGCCGACATCTACGCCATCGCCCTGGACCCCGCGAAGGGGTGGATGCGCCGCGACGAGGTTCGAGCCAGGGAGAACCTCGACGCGGAACCCGTCCAGGACCCCACGACATCAGCAAAGGAGGCCGTGGCGTGACCCGCCTCGACAAGATCAGGGCCCACGTCCTGGAGGTGGAGCAGCGCCACGCCCACCCGGGCGCCGCGGCCCTGCAGCGCTACGTCCCCGCAGAAGTACGTGCCGCCGATCAGGTAGACAGCGGGAAGATCACGTTCAGTGGACACGCCGCCGTGTTCGACCGCATGAGCCACGACCTCGGCGGGTTCCGGGAAGTCATCAAACGCGGCGCTTTCCGGAAGGCCCTGGACGGCAACGCCGACGTCGTCGCCCTCATCAACCACCGCGAACTGCCCGTCATGGGGCGCACCACCGCGGGCACCCTCCAACTGCGTGAGGATCCCCGTGGCCTGTTCACGTGGATCGAGTCCGCGGGCGACCACCCCGACATCGTCCATGTCCGTGGCGCCGTTGACCGCGGCGAGATCACAAGCATGAGCTTCGGGTTCAGCGGCGCCAGCGATGAATGGACGACGGGCACCGACGGTGAGGTGGTCCGCACCATCAACGAGTTCCGGGACCTCTACGACGTGAGCGTCGTGACGTTCCCCGCATACCCCCAAACCGACGTCCGCGCCGCCGGCGCGAACGAGGACGACGGGGACCACCCCACCGACACGTCGGTGGACGAGCCGCCCACGGGCAGCCAGGAGCAGCGCACCCTGACTGCAGCTTGGTGCCGGCGCCGACTGCACCTCCACACCATCGGAGGTGCCGACCTGCGCACCAACAACAAGGAGGCGGCGCTGTGAGCGTCAGCGAGATCACCCAGCGGCGTGAGGAGCGCGCCGCCCTCATCACCCAGATGCGCGGCCTGATCGACGCGGCCGACAAGGAGAAGCGGGACCTGTCCGGTGAGGAGACCGGCGAGTGGGACAAGATGGACGAGAAGGTCAAGGCCATCACCGCCGACATCGAGCGGCGGGAGCGGCTGGAGGCCATCAAGCCCACCGCCGCCCTCCAGCCCACCCAGGTGCCTGCGGATACCGCCGAGGTTGAGCTCCGCAAGGCCCCCGAGTCGTTCGCGGAGTACCGCACGATGAGCCGCGGCCCCCTCCCCCAGGACGACGGGGAGTACCGGTCCGCGTTCTACAAGTACGTGGCCCACGATGTCCTGGACGTCACGGAGATGCGCGCCCTGTCGAAGGCGACGAGCGCCGCGGGTGGCTACCTGGTGCCCACGTCGTTCGAGCGTGAGCTGATCCGCATCATGCGTGACTTCGGGGCGATGCGTGACCTCGCGACGGTCACTACCACGTCGTCCGGAGAGCCGATCCAGATCCCTGCCGAGGCGGGCATCGGTGTCGCGTCGTGGGTCGCGGAGAACGCCGCGATCCCGGAGACGGACGACAGCTACACGCAGGTCAGCCTCGGGGCGTACAAGGTGGCGCGCGGCACCCGGGCGAGCCTGGAGCTGCTGCAGGACGCCGCGTTCGATCTGGAGTCGGAGATTGCGAACAGCATCGGCGCCAGCATCGGAATCACCGAGAACACGGCGTACGTCGTCGGTGACGGGAGCGGGAAGGCCACCGGGATCACGACGCAGACGACGGCCGGTAAGACCGGGGCGACGGGTCAGACCACCACGGTCACAACCGACGACCTGATCGACCTGTACTTCAGCGTCATGAGCGCGTACCGCCGGAACGGCACGTGGCTCATGAACGAGGGTGGCGTCAAGGGCATCATGAAGCTCAAGGACACCACCGGTCAGTACATCTGGTCGCCCGGCATCACGGCCGGTGCCCCCGACACGATCCTCGGGCGGCCCGTGCGGACGGACCCGGACATGCCAGTGATGGCGGCGAACGCCAAGAGCATCCTGTTCGGGGACTTTCGGTACTACCGGATCCGTGACGTCGCCGGGTTCAGCGTCCAGCGTCTGAACGAGCTCTACGCGATGAACGGCCAGATCGGGTTCGTCGGAATCCACCGCACGGACGGGAAGCTCGTGAACACGCAGGCCGTGAAGCATTACGCCAACAGCGCCACCTGAGCGCGCTCTGGCCGGTTGATCCCTCGGGGCGCCCACACCGGGCGCCCCGGCGTATTGAGGAGACGAACAGATGGCACAGAGCAAGGCAGCGACGGACACCGTGCAGGACGCGGCCGTGGTGCCGCCCCCGGTGGAGCAGGTCGGCGACGACGGTGTCGTCGCCCCGAAGAAGTCGGAGTTGAAGAACGCCGACCGGATTTCCGGGCCGGACGTGTCGGACGCCGACATCGAGGACGCCCCGCTGCGCACCGGCCGCCCGGATGTCCCGATCGCGGTGTCCCTCGCGTCGGGTGCCGGTGAGCACCTTCCCCCGGACCACACGAAGTTCGGGCCGGACGGCCGTCCCATCGACCTGGCCGGGTTGGCGGCGTGATGAAGGTTCGGATGCTCACCGGCATGGTCGGTATCGGCCCGGCCGGTGAGCAGTTGGTGCGTGACCCGGGCGACGTGGTCGACGTGCCCGACGAGGTGGGCCGGGCGTGGTGCACCGGACCGGACCCGACGGCTGAGCCCGTCGGGGAGACCCGTGCTGTGCGCCGCGAGAAGGCCACGCGTGGGGCGCGTGAGGTTCGCACCGTCTCGTGAGGCTGGCCGCGTGATTGCCGCATCCCCCAACGCAGCGTTCGAGGCGACCATGACGGGCGCCCCCACCGGTGTCCACTGGTGGGTCACCATCAAGGACGGCCAGGGCGCCACCGTCATCGCGAGGTCGGACACGGGGATCGTGGAGGTGGCCCCCGGCGTCTACACCGCCAGCCGCACCGGCCCCACCAGCCTCGGCACCTACACGCTGGTGTGGGACGACGGCACCATCCACCTCTCCGAGCAGCTCCTGGTCACCACCAGCGACGTGATCCCCACCGGCCAGCTGTGTAGCCTGGAGGACATCAAACGCGCCGACGGGGGCCTTGCCAACACCGGCACCACCCGCGACAGTCTCATCAACGACCTAATCCTTGATGCGACCGCCGCAATCCAGACGTGGTGCGACCGGCAACTCATCGCCGGCACCGGCCTCGAAACAAGGGTGTTCCCCACCGGCCAGAACGTCGAGATCACCGACCTTGCCGCGATCCCGGCCCTCGTCGAGGTGGTCGATGCGTCCGGGGTGGCCTCCCCGCTGGCCCCCACAGCGTGGACGGTTGGCCCGGTGAACCGCCGGCCGGGCGATTCTTTCACGCTGCTCACCACCACCGCCACCGGCAACGTGCGGGTGACGGGCGTGTGGGGGTGGCCGGCGGTGCCGCGCCCCGCCCGCCGCGCCTGCGTGCAGACCGTGATCCACTGGCTCCGCGGCGACCGGGCCCTCACTACCCCGAGCCCCGACCAGTGGGCCCCCGGCGAACCACCGCAGCGGATGCTGCCCCTGCAGGCGATGGACATGCTGCGCCCCTACCGGGTGCCGGTGATCGCGTGACCGTCCGCATCCGCTACCGGTACAACGACCACGGCGCGAAGAAGGCGACCAGTGCCCTGCGCCGCCAGATCGGCAAGGAAACCCGGCAGGCCGGACGCGACATCGCACAGCGGCGATGTGTGCCCCCGGCCGCGGCCGCCGCCCCGAGCGTCTACCGTTCCGCGGTCCGCCCCTATGCGACCATGCGCGGCGTCGGTGTACGCATCGCCGGCCGCGGCCAGGCTGCTCGCGTCGCCGGGTACCTGGAGTTCGGCGGCACGATCCACGCCAAGCACGGCGGCCTCCTGACGTTCCAGGTTGGTGGCCGGTGGGTTCGCGTCCCCAAGGTGAGCCGGGAGCGTTCCAAGCAGGGCCACTACATCGGCCAGGTGATGACCAGCCCCAGGATGGTGAGCGCCGTCCACAAGGAGCTGGAGCGCGAGCTGCGCGGTGTTCTGGATCGGCACCTCTCACGGGGTGGGGCGGTGATGAGGTGAGCCGACTCGGGGACCAGCGGACGGCGCTCACCACCCGCCTTCGGACGGTTACCACGGGTAACACCACCGTGATCCCGTACGACGCGATGGGGCAGGAGCTCCCCGCGAACACCATCCTCATCCGGTTGCCGTCCGCCCGGTTCGACCGGGACGACCCACTTGGCGCCGGCATCGAAATCGGGCGGCGCGCATGGTTCGTGACGTGGCCCATCGACATCTACATCGGGCGCACCACCGATCGGGCATCCACCGACCTGGTGGACGCCATGTGGGACGACGTCCTCGACGCCATCGCCAGCGACCCGACCCTCGGGGGCACCGTCACGGCGGCCGGCCTGGAAGCCGTTGAGGTTGAGGACGACGACCCCGACCAGCCCGAACGACACCACCTCCTGCACGTCACCGTGCAGACCGTCACGTTCATCAACGACTAGGAGGCATCGCCGTGTCCAGCGGAAAGCCGCCGGTGAACCCGGCGAGCCACGAGTACCAGTTCGTCCCCGGCGTCCCCGGGGTCATCGACCCTCCACCGCCCCCCGCGGTTGAGGGTCCACCCAGCGAGGCGGACCCGCCCGAGAAGGCGGAGAAGCCCAAGAGTAAGACCGAGGCCACCGACAAGGTGGCCTCCGACGTTAAGGAGACCCGCTGATGGGTGTGTCCATCCAGGCCGTCGCCGAGGAGACTCCCCGCTGGCGCGGGTGCGGCGTGGCGGCCCCCTACCGCAAGAGCACCGTGGTGGAGTACGAGCCGTTCACGTCGCTGCAGCTCCAGCCGTCGCAGCAGCGCATCAACCGTGACGACGAGATCATCGGTATCCCCGCGCCGCGCGCGGAGATCCAGAACGGACACCGCCCATCGGGGAGCTTCGGAGCGCGCCTCTACCCCAACAGCATGCTGCTGTTCCTGCTGTCCTGCGGACACCAGCCCGTCGCGGGATACCCGAAGCAGGGGAACGGCACGAACGCCGTCCAGACCCTGACCAAGGGCGGCACAATCACCGGCGGGACGTTCACGATCACGTTCGGTGGTGAGGCGACCGGTGCGATCCAGGCGACCGCCACGGCCGCGGAGGTCCAGGCCCACCTGGAGCGCCTCGCCGCTATCCGGTCGGGAGACGTCACGGTCACGGGCGGCCCGATCACCACCGCGAACCTCGTCCTCACATTCGGGGGGAACTACGCCGCGAAGGTCGTCACGGCCGTCACGGTGAACACCACCGGCCTGACGGGCACGACACCGACGATCACGCCGTCGATAACGACGGCGGGGGCGACCGGAACGAACCTCGACTCGCTGGGGCGGGGCGCCACCGCGGGGGCGTACATCTGGGAGTTGGAGTCCCGCAACGGCCCCCTCGGGGCCCGCTCCTACACGGACGCGTTCACCATCAGCCTGATCGCGAACTACAACGAGCAGCCCGTGTTCGGTGAGGGGATGGCGGTCAACAGCCTGAGCGTGGGTGGCGACGGCCAGGTGTCCGGCGACATGGTCGGCCTGTACGTCGAGCGGTTCCTCACCCCACCGACACTGACGCCCGTGTACGACTCCGAGGCGATCCGCCCCGTCCTGTTCTCGGACCTCAAGACGACGTGGCTCGCCGGCGGCGGCCCCGTGTCCGGGTTCACGTGGCGCGTCGCCCACCAGCACGAAGTGTCCGACGACGCGTCGATCCGGCGGCCCGACTGGCCTGCCCGGAACCTTCTCTCACGGTTCACGGAGCTGACCGGCACCATGGAGTCCAGCCAGTTCGACGCGCAGGACTGGGACGTCATGCTCGCCGCCGGGACGTTCCCGATGACGGCGGACTACGCGATCCCCAGCATGATCGGGGCGACGGGATCGCCGTACCGGGTGACGCTGTATGCCCCCGCCGCCCAGCTCGGCGCGGACGGTGGGCCCGAGCAGATGGCCAACAAGTTTCGGCACGGCGCGACGTGGCCGTGGAAGGCCACGTACAGCAGCGCGGCCGGGTACGCGCACCGCCTGATCGTGCACTGCGCCCGGTCCGCCGTCGAGGCGTACGTCTGATGGGGGTCACGCTGCACGGCAAGACGTTCGAGCCGCGGGCCCGCACCGGCCGGGTGGTGGTCGCCCTTCAGCGCGCCCAGCAGGCCGTCGACGACGCCGATGACCGCGAGGCCGGAATCCAGGTGGAGATGGATCACCTCGGGCGGCGCCTGCAGGCCCTCGCGACCGCAGAGGGCGAGTTCGACGCGACGGCACGGGACGAGTTGATCGAGGCCCGCGGGCGGCTCCGCGCGAAGCTCGACGACGCCGCGGAGGTATCGCTGCGAGCCCAGATCGCCCTCGTCGTCACGACGTTCCACCCCGTCGAAGGTGTCGACGTCGACTGGTGCATCGACAACCTCGTCGTGCCCGATGATGTCGTCACGCTCATGAAGTCCACCGTCCCGGACGGTGACGGTGACGGCCCTTTGGCCGAGAGCAGGCCGCCCAGTTGACCCGCTGGGGTGAGCTGATCGCGGCGGGCGTCCCCTGGGGTGCGGTGATGGACCTCACCGACACCGAGTGCACCGCACTCGCGAACGGCATCATCGCCGCCCGGGCGGAGGCGAATGGCTAGAAGCGGCCCCACCTGGTACGCCCAGCTCGACACTTCCGGCCTGTCACGCGGTGTCAGGGACGCCGACCATGAGCTGGGACGTCTTTCGAAGACGGGGGTGGCGGTCGGCACGGCCCTCGGGTCTCTCGCCGGGCAGGGCCTCGCGGAGGGTTTCCAGGCGCTCGGCGCGTCGATCCGCACCGGCTGGCAGGAGATGCAGGAGTCCGCCGCCGCTGGTGCGAAACTCGACGCCGTCCTGAAGTCGACGCACATGGCCGCCGGGATGAACCGGCGGTCCCTGGACGACCTCACGGCGTCCCTCGCCGAGCACAGCACCATCGAGTCGGACGTCATCCAGAACGCCGAAGCGATGATGCTCACGTTCACGAAGGTTGGGCGGGACACGTTCCCGGCGGCGATGCGCGCCTCGATGGACCTGTCGCGGGCTTTCGGTATGGACCTGAACCGGGCGTCCATCATGCTCGGCAAGGCCCTGCAGGACCCCGAGAAGGGAGTCAGTTCCCTCACCCGGGTGGGCGTCACGTTCACGGCCCAACAGAAGGAGCAGGTGAAGGCCCTCGTCGAGGCCGGCAAGACCCAGCAGGCCCAGGGCATCATCCTCCGCGAGGTCAACAAGCAGGTGAAGGGTCAGGAGGAGGCATACAGCAAGACGCTGCCGGGGGCGATCGACAAGGCCAAACGGGCGTGGAAGGACATGTCCGAGCAGGTCATGACGTCCGCGATGGAGCACTGGCCGCAGGTCCGGAAGGCCATCAACGACGTCGTGAAGTGGATCCGGTCGAACGTCGTGCCGGGTGTGCGGGCCGCCGTCAAGGACCTGTCGCAGTTCTGGGAGGACCACAAGGAGGACATTAAGCAGGTCGGCCGGGCGGTCCGCATCGCCCTTCAGACCGTCGTCAGCGTCGTGAAGAACGTCGCCCGCCTCGTCAGGGCCGTGCTGAAAGGCGATTGGGGTGAGGCGTGGCAGGCCGCGAAGGACATCGTGAGGGACGTCCTGAACGGTGTCGTCGGCGTGCTGCGCAACATCCTGCCGGTGGTGGGGCGCGCCGCGATCGCGATCGGCCGGCGTGTCGCGTCCGACATCGGCAACGGCCTGAGGAACCTCGCCACTGGGATCGTGTCCAAGCTCGGCTCCGCCCTCTCGACTGCCGCGTCGTGGGTCGCGGACCGAGCGAAGGGCATCGGCGGCGCGATCGTCGACGGCATCGTGAACGGCATCAAAGCCGCCGGATCGAGGATCGGGAAAGCCATCCGGGACGTGATCCCGAACGACATCACCCCCGGGTTCGACATGCCCGGCATGGCGACCGGCGGCCTGATCCCCGGGGCCTATCGCGGCATCGACGACCACGTCATTCGGGTGGCGTCCGGTGAGGCGATCCTGACCCCTGAGCAGCAAGCCCTCGTGCCCGGCGGCCGCCCCATGATCATGGATATCTTCCGTCGCACCGGCGGCCGCGTCGGTGGCCACGGGTTCGCCGCCGGAGGGGTCGCCGCCGCCCAGCGGTTCGCCGAGTCCCAACGCGGCCACGGGTACAGCAACAGCGTCCGGTACGGGCCGACGTGGGACTGCAGCAGCTTCGCGATCTCCGCCGCCCGCGCCGCCGGGGCGTCAGTGTCCCCGGGTTCGACGGCGTCCGCGGTGCACCAGATCAGCCGTCCGCGTGGCGGTGACCCGATCCTGTTCGGGTTCCGCCACTACGCGACCCCGGGGGCGTACAACGGCGGCAACGATGAGCACATGGGTGTCCGCATCAACGGGGTGTGGTGGGAATCCGGTGGCCGTGGCGGGTCCGCCGTCGGCCCGGGGAAGTCCGGGGATCGGGACTGGTCGATATTCGGGGTGCCCCGCGGTCTCGAGAACCTCGTGCGTGAGGAACTGCCGGAGGTTTCGGGCCGCAATGACAAGCCGTTCCTGTCGGCGGGGCCGCCGACGGCTGGCCGTGGCGCGTGGGGCACGCCCCGCCGTTCCCCGGCTGGTGGAACCGGTGGCGTCCCCGCCCCCG
>OFRC01000393.1_pt1 | contig 11644 bp, 25 predicted proteins | sample 1543051 | NCBI WGS metagenome assembly OFRC01 (sample SAMN07774231, study PRJEB24372) | wastewater metagenome
TGTCCCGAGGGGGGTGGGCCTCAGACTTTCCGACCCCCCCTCCCCTGTCTCATGCCTGCCCCAGGCAGGTGCATCAGAGCTGCCCCAGGCCACGCTTGCGCTCGGCCTCGGTCTTCACCGCATGGCAGGGGTTGCAGATGACCTCGAGGTTCGAGTCGTCATCCGTGCCGCCTTCAGCCTTGGGCACCTTGTGATCGACAGCGCTGTACGTGGACAGCCTGCCGTTGCGCCGGCACTCTTGGCACAGGTCGTGATCCCGTGCTCGGATGCGCTGCACCGTGCGCACCCACTCGGACCCGTACCCACGGTCGTGGCGTGAGGGTCTGGCGTGCGACCACGGACCGGTCTTGGTGACCTGGCCGATGGCCTGCAGCCTGGGCTTGAGCGTGGACAGTCGGCCCATCGGACTTACCTTTCGGCTGGGTCGTGCCGTTCGCAGGCTCACCTTGTCCGGTGCCGCGCCCGGTGGAGGAGACACGCCGCGCCCGCTCTGCTACCGGGCGACGAGGCGCCAAGGCTGCACCCGATGATGGTCGGCCCCAGGCATCGAGTCCCGCCTTGCATCTCAGCGTGTCCGGGCGTTCGAGCTGGGGCCAGAAACGAGAAAGCCCGCCGAGGTAGGACCTGGCGGGCTTGCTGGAGGGGCAACTTGCCCCCTCCCCGAATTTGGCCACGGTTCTGGCTGGGCTGTCAAGTGGGCTACATCAGCCCGGAACTGATCAGCCTGGCCGCCAAGCACCCACGCGCCTGCTTCACCAGCCGTTCGCGCTCGACCTTGTCGCTGGGCAGCCGTGGCGACCAGAACACCAGCACGCCCAGGGTGAGCGCCCTGGCCATGACGTAGATCACCGTCCGGTGGTGAGTCTCGAGGAAGTTCACCTCACGCTCGACGGCGCGCATGATCTGCTCCTCCTCGTCTTCGTACAGGGCGCCGTTCTGGTCGTCGTACTGGCGCGTGACCCGGAAGGACTCGAAGCCCAGGGCGACGCTGCCATGGCCTCGGGCGGGCTGGATCGGTGCCTTCCAGTGCCACCAGCGCATCAGCAGGTCGTCGAGCGCGGCGCTGTGGGATGGGTCGAGGTCTTGGGTTGTCATGCGGTCGGCCTGGTGTTCGTTGGCTGCCCGCTGGAAGGCGGCGCAGAACTGACGCGGGGGGGACAGCAGATCGGGGACTGCGCTCATGACTCCACCTTCGCCACTCTGTAGGTCGCTCCGTCCACCACGATGCGGTCATTGACGCGCACCTCGACCCGGGCGGGGAGCGTTCGCCGCTTCGGGTCGTACTGCAGCCGGATCGGGGACCAGCGACCGCGGCCTGGGGGAACCAGGACCAGGATCACGCGCGGGCCTCGACTTGGTTGGTCGCGTCGGCCTTCCACGCTTCGAGCACCTGGTCGTGACTCACGCCGAACTGGTGCAGCTCCATGCGGTAGGCCGAGGTCTGCCGGCCAGCCTTCCTGCTGTCGAAGAAGTTCTTCCCGCGCGACACGGCGCGAGCCGCGCAGCCTGGGCACCCGTTGCGGAACAGCGCGCAGTGCGGCTCCGCGGCTGCGGACTTGCAGGCAGGGCACTCAGAAAGCGTCGACATCGGCTTCGTCCTCGACCAGGCAGCCCTGCGGGAGGGACAGTTCGCGCACCTTGACCACCAGGCAGCCGCCCATGCGATCGGAGCGCCACACGCGCAGGTCGTCGATCTGGCTGTCGTCGTGCCACAGAGCAGCGTGCGTCAAGCCATCGAGGACCGCCTTGGGCAGGTTGTCCAGGTCGCGGCGGCGCTTGTCGGGCATGCGCACCTCGATGTCGACCGCCACCTTGGCATCGCCCACCTTGGGCACGCACTGCAGCATCACCGCCTGCTCGACGGCCTTGCGGTAGTCGCGGCCCTCCTTCGAGAGCATCGTGCGACCGGCCAGCGGGCCAGTGCGCGGCGTGCGCCACATGGTGTTGACGCTGGGCGGCCATGGGAGCTGGATCACCACCACGGCCACCCCTTCACCACGATGACCAGCAGCGCGCAGCACCCGACCAGCGCGACCGGCCACAGCAGCGAGCACAGCACCTCTCGCACATGCACGCCGTCGAACTGTTCGCACGCCTTGGGGTGTGGGCATGGCTTGCGGCCTTGCTCGCAGTTTCCGTTGCAGCTCATGCGGTGGCCTCCTGTTGCGGTTCATTGAGTGCAAAGGCTGCAGCGATCAGCGCAGCGTTTTGCCGTTCCTTGCGGCGCCAATAGCAACGCCGCCAAACTTCGACCCCTGGCTGGCGCTTGGGCCTGTCCGCGTCGCGGTGCTTGCCCCAGAACCAGCACTGCACTGGGATGTGCGAGTTGCGGTCCCACGAATGAACGTAGATCAGCGGTCTGATCGATGCCAGCAACTTCCGAACAGTCCCCGGAGACAAGCCGCTGCACTCCTGAAGTTCGCGCGCAGTTGATGGCTCGCTCTGTAGTCGATGTAGAACCGCCATGAATGCCGCAGCCTCTGGCCTTGCATGGTCATACGGTGGCGTCCTGCAGTACCCTTCACATGCGGCGTCGGGATCACTTCCAACCGCCCACACGGCACGCATCGGTCCGCGGTTGGACTTCTCCCAACTGCTAACACGCAACCCTCGTCCGTGCATCTGGCGCAGTAGTGAGCCGATCACGTTCGGCGATGCGTGCAACACATCAGCAAGACCTTCCCTGGTCATAGGCTGGGCGTCCAACGTGACCATCAGGCGCCCGTACCCTGCGTGACACCGAACCCAGCGGCTAATCCTGCGGCTCATGCTGCCGCCTCCTCGGGCATCGTGCGCAGGGCCGCGGTGTAGGCGTTGATCTGCGCCGGGGTCATGCGCTCGCCGGCTTCGTGCCGGGCCTTCAGGCTGTGCGCCCAGCGGCGCGGATCCTTCGGGGTGGCGAAGGCGCCGGCCACGATCTCGCGCAGTCGCTGCGCCTGGCCGACGTTGACAGAAGACGGCGCCGGAAGGGCCGGGACAGTGGCGCGGTCGTCGTCTGCGCGGCGGATGCACAGATCGCGGAACTGGTGCGCAGTCGGCGGAAACTCGCGCGGCAGGTTGTTCAGCCCGTGCTGCAGTGCCGGGCCGGGCATGCCGTCGAGCACTGCGGCCCAGTCAGCGCGCACGGCGGTCATCTGGATGCCCTCCCACTTGCGGGTCCAGGCATCGCCGAAGCGGACGGCCAGCTTGGCGAACAGGTGGTCAACCCAGGAGTCGGGCAGCGCCATCGGTGGGCTCCATGTCGATGAATTCGCCCGGTGTGGGCGGGGTGGCGGCTTGCCCGATCAGACCGCCGGTCATCTCGGCGTAGCGGGCAGCCTTGCGGGCGGTTTCGCGTTCGGCGAAGGACAGCGCAGCGGGCGCGCCTCCCGCGGTCAGCGGCTTGCGCTGGGCGTACCAGCCGGCGTTGAAGCCTTGCCAGCCGAACTCGCAGCAGGCGCGGACGGCAGCCTCCGCAGTGATGCCGGCCTTGGCAGCCTCGCGCACTAGGCCGGACCAAGCCGTCTCTGTCACAGGGCCGGCGCGCTTGCCCTTGCGGACCTGCAGCCAGTCGGCCCAGACCTGCGGGGCGATGCCTTCGGGGGGTTGCTGCGGTTTCGGGGGTTGCCGGGTTGGGGCGGTGTCGCTACCTCCGTCAGGAGGTAATACAGTTCCCTGTCCCTTACCTGTCCCTTCTGTTCCCTGTCCCTTAAGACGCTTTTCCGGCGGAATTCCGGCGGAAGGCAATGGTTCTTCCGCTGGAACTGGGTCAACCTTTCCACCGGAAATCCAAGCGTGCAGCTCTGGAACGACGATCAGGGTGCGACCAGTTTCCGCGCGGGCCTTGTTCGCCTTGCGCATCCGCTCGCACATGCGGCCATAGGCGTGAACTTCCTTCGAGTGCCACGCTTCGAGCGCCTTCTCAGCAATCGTTGGGTGATACAGGCGCCCATCGCTGCACCGTGTCCATCCGTACAAGGCGCCCTCTCGAACCTTGCGCCATTCCTTAACGACCCGACCGAACCCAGCCAGTTGCGCCAGCTCGACGTCGTCGTCTGGCAGGCTCGCGGCTGGTCTTTGATGCCAGGAAGCGCACCAAAGAAGAAGGCCGACCTTGAACTCGTCGCCTTCTATCGTCGCGGTGAAACGGGAGTCACGCAGCTTGCGCACGTCCAGAGGCATGAACGCAAAGTCGGTGAGATCGACGTCGGCCGGGACGAGAGGCGGCGTCATTTCGCTCACCGCACCACCCCACTACACGGCGTGCACAGCTTGCCGAGGATCGGGTGCTTCTTCTGGCCAGCGGCGGACTCGACGTGGTTGCCGCAGCGACCGCATGATCCGACCCATCGGCCCTGGCCTCGGAAGGCGGCGTGCGTGGGCTTGTAGGTGTTCGCGTGGCCGCGACGAAGTGGCGCGCTCATGCTTCCGTCCTTTCGTCGCTCACCAGTTCGCCGTTGCGCCATGTGCGCGTCACGCTCGTGATAGTCCCGGGCTCCCAGCAGTGAGATGGGCCGCGCAGCTCTATTTCGTCCCATTGGGCTTCGACCTTGGCGCCGCAGACGCCACAGTAGAGCTGCCGGCACGAGTCGCCAATGCACGTGGCATCGAGCAGGGTGCGGGGCTCCGGACAAAAGCACTGCACCCCTACCTTCTCGGGCGACTCACCCTTCTGTGGGGGTGCGGGGTCGGTGGTGAGGTCTACGCTGCGGCGCATGGACTGCTCACTTCGCATCGGCTTCGGCCACCGGGTTGACCTGCTCACGCAGGACGCTCCAGGCGACGTCGGGGCGCAGTTCTTCGCAGCGGACCTCGCCGCCGGTCAGTCGCTCGATGTGCGGGCAGTGCTCGGCTGGAACACGGCGTCCCGGATCGCGCCACTGGCCGACTGCGGCCTTCGTCACCCCCAGCGCGTTCGCCAGCGCTACCTGGGATCCCAGAAGCCTGGCGGCGCGTTCTAGGGGGTGCTCGATGCTTGAGTTGATGTCGTCCATAGGCCGGGAGTCTAGGATTTCTAGACGCTTCAGGCAAGTTCTTGTGCTCGCCGGCCGGTAGCGCCCGCCAACGCCCGGACACTAATTGCCCGCGCCGCCTGGCAATTGCGGCCCTTGACTACCGATCGACTTCGCCGCCCACGACAGCCTGCCAAGTGCTGATTTTTTCACGTCCTGGCGATTTTCCGTAGACCGTCGTCAAGTTTCGCTTGACCTGCATGTCTAGCGTTTCTATACTTCATCTCATCGCATCACCCCGATGCAGTGGAGGCCAACAGTGGGACTGCCGAACCAACCCGACCGCATCGCCCTGAACCCGGGCGACTTCATGAACGACATCGTGACCGGGTTCGCCCGGTTGCAGAGCCAGATCGCCAAGGCGCAGGTGATCGCGCAGATGGACGACGCCGACCGCGACCGTCTGGAGCAGTGGCGCAAGGATGGGCGCGAGGACGCGGACGAGGAGCGTGCGGAATGAGCAAGACCCACATCACGAAGGAACGGCTCCACAGCTGGCAAGCCTGCATGTCGGGCGTCCGGTGGTTCCTTGAGAAGTTCCCGCAGTCCGGCGAGTTCGCGGACGTGTACGCAGCCCTCATTGCTGACAAGCGCACCGACGACGCTGGTTGGCTGGCGTATCGCGTGTTCGCTGAACTGGACACGGTGGGGCTTGTCGGACAGACCCTGGCGCTGTGCGGCGCGGACGAGACAAAGATCAAGGCTCGCGCCAAGGATGGCGATGTCGGCGTGACGACTGACGACAGCGCCAACGCAGCGACCACGGGCTACAGCGCCAACGCAGCGACCACGGGCGACAGCGCCAACGCAGCGACCACGGGCAAGCACGCTGTCGCCGCCGCCCTCGGCTACGGCTGCCGCGCCCAGGCCGGCAAAACCGGAGCCATCGTGATTGTCAACCGCGACGACGACATGAGCATCCGGCACATCTTCGCGTCCAAGGTTGGCGAGAACGGGATCAAGCCCGGCGTCTGGTACGAACTGAGCGCCGATGGCAATCCTGTGGAGGTCCAGCAATGACCTTCTACATGCACCCCGACACTGCCCGCGCGCTGCTTCAGCGCAGCCGGCAGATCACGGCGACGCTGCGTGCACGTCGCTCCCTGGTGGCTCAGTTGAAGCGCATCGGCTGGGACGAAGGCGCCGCGAAGGAGCTGGCCGCCATCGACCTGCGGATGCGTCAGGGGGTGGCGCAATGAACCATCGCACCCTGACCGCCCGCACGCCCGTCTTCTTTACTGGCGACCAGGGTCCGGACCATCTGCGCGACGCGATCACTGCGGTGAACTCGGTGTCCTTTTGTCCGTGGACTATTCGAGATGCCGAGCAACTAAACGAGGAGGGCAACCGCGAAATTCAACAGATCGGCGGAATGGCCGTCTTCGTTCCAGCCGGCTGGGTGCTGGTTGGATACGCCGACGTGACGCTGCACCTGAACGGCGAGAAGGAGCTGGTAGCGCACAAGGTGGAAGCGCTGCAAGCCAAGAGGCGTGAGGTTTTGGCCGAAGCGCAGGCACAGGTGACGCAGATTGATCGGCAGATCAACACTCTGCTGGCCATCGACTACACGCCCAGCGAGGTGGCGCAATGAGGCCGAGCCCGATCGAACGCGCGAAGGGTGCGCTGCTGGCCTGTGCTCTCGGGCTGGCCGGCGCTGTGTGGCTGGTCGAGTGGTGGAGTCGCTGACCATGGAAGCAAAGCGTCAGCGAAAGCAAATGGAAATGCACGGCTACAGCCGAACCCGCATTTACTGGGCGTGGCGAAAGATGCGCAACCGATGCACCTCGCCTGCAGATAACTACTGGCACTGCTACGGAGGGCGCGGCATCAAGGTGTGCGAGTCGTGGAACAACTCTTTCGCGCAGTTCCTTGCAGACATGGGTCCGCGGCCTACCGGCATGTCACTTGATCGCATCGACAACGACGGTGACTACGAGCCTAGCAACTGCAGGTGGGCGACTCCGAAACAACAAGCGGCCAACACCAGGAGGAAGGCGCCGCAGAAGAACTCTCCGTTCGGAATCGCTGGGGTCTATCAGGAGAGAGGCCAGCGACTGCGTGTGCGAATACGCCACCACGGCAAACCAATTGACCTTGGCTGCACAGGAGACTTCTTTGAGGCGTGCTGCATGCGCAAGTCTGCAGAAGCCAAGCTTATCAAGGGGAAAGTATGAGCGCGGAGATCATCACACTGCCATCCGGGCGGCAAGTGCTCAACACTGGAAAGGTGCAGATCGGCATCCTGGCCAAGCCGCCCGTGCGCGACATGGGCTCGCAGGCCGAGCTGATCCAGGCCGCGCTGCTGAACCCGCACGTCAAGGGCGCCGGCGGTGCCATGGATCTGCGCCGGCTGGCCGATGCGCCGACGCTCAAGGCCCGACACGCCTACGACGAAGCGTTCGACACGCGCATCGAGCCGTGGTCCTTCCCGCACTTCGCTGACGCGATCCGCAAGGCTCAAGCCGTCAGCCAGGCGCTCAAGGACGAGCCGGTCGTCTACCTCGACAACGGTCTGTGCGCGCGGTTCATGCGCGCGGTCGACCGGGTGCTGGCGAAGGTGTGGCGATGAGTGGCGATCTCGAGCTGGTCGGCTTGCACAAGGACATGCCGGCCGAGACCTACCACGGCATCCAGGCCATGAGCGCCGGGGGCCTCAAGCGCATGCGCCGCAGCCCGGCCCACTTCTTCGGGATGCAGCTCGACCCGAACCGGCCGCCGCCGGGTGAGCCCACGCCCGCCATGAAGGCCGGCACCCTCATGCATACCTGCATCTTCGAGCCTGACCAGGTGGCCGCGCGCTACATCGTGGCGCCCGAGGGCGTGGACTACCGCACCAAGGCCGGCAAGGACTGGAAGGCTGCCACGCTGGCCGCGCACCCCGGCATCGAGATCATCGACACGACGCAGATGGCCGTGGCGCAGGCTCAGGCCCGCAACATCCGCGCGCTGCCTGAGGTCGCGTCGCTGCTGGCCGATGGGTACGGTGAGTCGTCGGCGTTCTGGATCGATGAGGCCACTGGCGAGCTGTGCAAGTGCCGGCCCGACTGGACGAGCCCGGCCGGTGACGGCGTGATCTTGGTCGACGGGAAGTCCACGGTCGACGCCAGCCCGGACGGCTTCTCGCGCGTGATCTGGAACATGGACTACGCGCTGCAGGCTGCCTGGTACGTGGACGGCTTCCAGGCCGCCACCGGGCTCAAGGTGCACGGCTTCGTGTTCGCCGCTGCCGAGTCTGCCTGGCCGCATGCCGCAGCCGCCTACATGCTCGACGACGACGTGCTCGACTGGGCGCGCCGCAAGAACCGCGAGCTTCTGAACCGCTACGCCGAGTGCAAGAAGTCGGGCCAGTGGCCCGCCTATGACACGTCCATCCAACTGATCGCAATGCCCGCCTGGGCCATGAAGGAGATCGCAGAGTGAGTGCCACCAGTACCGTGACCGCCGTCGCCGAGCGCGCGACGCCCCGCGCCAGCATCCTGGCCAAGATGGCCGACCGCTTCAGCGTCGAGCCGAACAAGCTGCTCGACACGCTCAAGGCCACCGCCTTCAAGTCGCAAGGCGGCGTGACCAACGAGCAGATGATGAGCCTGCTGATCGTCGCCGACCAGTACAGCCTGAACCCGTTCACGAAGGAAATCTTCGCGTTCCCCGACAAGGGCGGCATCGTGCCGGTGGTTGGTGTGGACGGATGGTCGCGCATCATCAACGAGCACCCGCAGTTCGATGGCGTGGAGTTCACCTACACGGGCGAGGGTGCCGAGCTGGCCTGTACCTGCACGATCCACCGCAAGGACCGCGCGCACCCCATCGCCGTCACCGAGTACCTGGCCGAGTGCAAGCGTGGCACCGGCCCCTGGGGCTCGCACCCGCGCCGCATGCTGCGCCACAAGGCGCTGATCCAGGGCGCCCGTCTGGCGTTCGGCTTTGCTGGCATCTACGACGAGGACGAGGCCCACCGCATGCGCGAGATGGGCGACGCCGAGGTCGTCGAGCGCCCGGGCTCCAGCATCAGCGCCGTGCGCGAGCGCATCAAGGGCAAGGCAGCGCCAGCCGACGTGGTGGACATGACGACGGGCGAGGTGCAGACCAGCACGACGGCGCAGGCCAACCCGCAGCCGGCCACCCTCGCCCACTACCGCGAGCTGATCGACAACGCGCTCGACAGCGACGCCGCCGCGACCGTCCTGGACGAAGCGCGCAGCGTGCTCGACGCCGCCGATCACGAAATCCTGACGACTGCCTGGCGCGAACGCTGGCAGTCGAACTGATCAACGGGGCCTGACCGAGCGGGAAGTCTCCTCCCTCCCTCCACATTCCCGCGGTCTGGCAGGCAAGTCAGGCCCAGGCCCCACCTTTCCACCACCCACGCCACTTAGGAGCGTACTTAGATGTTCACCTTCGACACCCCGACCGCGGTCAAACTCGGCCACGTCAATCTGCGCGCCGAGAAGCACGGCGAGCAGTCTGCACCGGCCATCGACGTCAAGTTCGTGCGCCAGGCCGGCAACGATGCGCTGGCCATGCTGCACCCCGGACTCAAGGACGCGCTCTACTTCCGCGACGAGCAGACCGCGGCGCAGGGCCAGATCGCCGGCGTGCCGGAGATCACCCCCAATCTGCGGTTCCCGAAGCTGGGCTCGCTCGCGTGGGATCTGGAGATGTCCGGCTGCCGCGTGGTGATCGACTACGGCCTGGGCGACGAGCTGTCCAACATCGTGCTGGCCGACTGCAAGGTGAACCAGTTCCGAGTCGAGTGCATGGAAGGCGGCACGGTCGAGATCACATTCCGCGTGCAGACGTCGAACTTCCCGAGCGGCGCGCTCGACAAGCTGGCGGGCAAGCTGGACCAGGAGACGAAGATCACGATCGACGGCCCGATCGGTCAGCCGTCGCATGAACCGCTGCCGGAGTCGAAGCCGAAGGGGCGCGCGAAGTCGGCGCAGATGACGCCGGAGCAGGCGCTGGCTGCGTCGGTGCATTGATCTGCCGGCGGCAGCATGACCGACCCCAAACTCACCCCCCGAGAGCCGAGCGAAGCTGAACGACTGGCGCAGGCGCTGACCGACTGGAAAAGCCGCGAAGTGCGCGACCTTGACCGGCTCGATGCCGCCGCCGAACTCCGCCGCCTAGCTGCTCTTTCAGAATCGAACGCAATAGATGCTTTGAACTACGAAAGCCGCATTGAGCGCCTGCAAGCCGAGAACGACGCGCTGCGCGCAATGCACGACGCCGCGCCAAAGGTGGAAGCGGAGCCGGTGGCGTGGATGGATGACTTTGGCAACGCATTCCCGCTGGCCGCGAACAAAGGCGCGGGTTCGTGGCTGGATGAGCACAAAAGAAACTGGAAGCCGCTCTACACCCACCCTGCCGCGCCGCAGCCCGCCGCGCTGCCGGAACTTTCGGACGCGGAGATTGGCCGTCTCGTGGATCGCATGGACAACACGCATGACAGCGACCTGCTCAAGTTCGCCCGCGCCGTAATAGCCGCCATGAAAGGCAAGCAATGAATACCTATGACACCGACAACCGCCGCTTGTGTCGAGGCACCTTCTGGCGCAATCTGCGCGACGTGCTGCATCGCTGGCTGGACCGCGAACGCGAACTCGTGAGCCTGCGCAACGCTGTGGGCATGATGAGCGAGGCCCGCCGATCCGACGCTGCCGAGTACCACGAGATGCTCGAACTAAACCGCGAGGCGCGCGCCGACGCGCAGCGACTGCGATGGCTGGCAGACGACCACGCCGACCCCGATGTGCGTGAGCGCGTGCGCTCGATATGCCAGAGCCTGCCGACGCGCAGCATCAGCGGCGTGCGCCTGGACATCGACGCGGCGATGCGCCCGTGAGGCTTAACTCGTGAAAGGCAAGCAATGACTGCACCCATGCCCGCTTTGCGGGGAGTCGAAGGTATCGCAATGAAAGATGACTATTACCTGATGGAGCCGCCGCCCGTTGAAGCTGTGGAGGCGTGCCCCTGTTGCGGCAGCAGCGCCCGTGTGTGGGTCTACTCCGAAGACCCGACCATGCCGGTGACGCGCGTGGTGATGTGCGATCACAGCGATAGCATCGGCCCGCGTGACTCGCTGGTGTACGAAGGTTGCCTGTTGCAGATGCCGCCCGACGACTTCTACCGCGAGACAGGCCGCGACGCGGTGCGCTACTGGAACGAGTATGCGAAGGCGCTCACAGCGGCGCAGCGTGCGAACCGCTGGAATACGTCACAAGTGTTGCGCGGCCCGCAGTCGGATATCGCCGCAGCAGCGCACGCCCAGGGCCTGCGGGAGCGCATCGCGGAGCTTGAGGCGCAGCGGCAGTGGCAGCCGATTGAAACGGCGCCGATGGATGGGCAAAAGGTGATCTTGTTCTACCTCAACCGCAACAACTTTCGGCGCACAGTGATGGCTAGATGGGTGACTGACGAACAAGCCGCCGAAACCGACGCCGATGACGTTGGCCTTGAAGCGGGCTGGTATGAGTGCATCGACAACTGGGACGACTACTGCCAAGTCTGCATCCACGAAGGCGAGCCAACCCACTGGATGCCACTCCCTGCCCTGCCTGAAAGCGCCTAACCCCCCAGCTAAGCGGCGCTCTGCGTCCGCTTGAGCGAACGGTTAGGGCGCTGGTGCCGAAGCGTGACCATGTTTGCGTGTT
>OFRC01000394.1_pt1 | contig 11635 bp, 10 predicted proteins | sample 1543051 | NCBI WGS metagenome assembly OFRC01 (sample SAMN07774231, study PRJEB24372) | wastewater metagenome
TCCGCGCCGAGGATGCCGAAGCCGGAGTACGCCTTGACCGTGTGCGCTGACGAAATCGGTGCGGAGGATGATACGACGTGGCTCATGTCAGGCTGGCCGTGTAATCCCACATCCCCTTACTACCATCAGCAAAGCGAGTGATGACTTCATAGGTCGTGGCATCTGCAATGGCCGCATCCTGCACCACACAGACGCCGGTTGTCGCGTGCGTTGTCTGCCCGGTCTTGCGAACGACAAGTGCCCCGGTCGAGATGTTGTGGATATCAACCTGCACGCCGGTCTGCGCGGTCTTGAGATTGCCGGTTCCCCAGTCCTTGACCGCTGGAATGGTGATCGTGCCGATGTACAGCGTGACGCTCTGACTCAGTGCCGATGACTTGTTTGCTGCTGCGTCATAGGCCCGCACCTCGAAGGTATCAGTAGCGCCTGGCGTGCGGGCGCTGATGTTGGTCGTCAGCACATTGCCGACGCTTGTCCATGATCCGGCGTTCAGCCGGTACTCGTAACCTGTTACCGCTACGTTGTCGCTACCTGCCGACCACGTAGCGGTGTAGCTGGTAGTCGTCTTTGCGCTGATCGTCACCGAACCCGTCATGGTCGGGTTGGTCGAGTCAGGTGTAAGCGTTGTGAATTGCGCCGAGGTTACAACGGTAGAGTTGTTGTTCGCGGAATCCTTGTGCTGGAAGTGCGCGTAATAACTGGTGCCAGCGGTCAATCCGGTAATGCTGAATGTCTTTGCGCCAGTGCTGGAGACTGCCTGATTTCCCGACCAGACCGCGGCTGCCCCGGTATTGGTCTGCCCAGCCTGAATCTGTGTTGCGCTCGGGGCGGTCGCTGAGGCGCTGACGATGCCGTACAGCGTGCCATTTCCTTCGTTGGTCGTGACGTTGCCGGTGCCGGTCGTCGAGCCAACGGAAGTAACTGATGCCGAGGAAAGCGTTGGTGCAGTCGTGTCGCCGCCATACGCCTCAACGTTCGGGTTATCTGCGCCATCGTAGGTCAGCGTGCCGGTAGCCGAGAGTGAAACCCCGCCCACCGTTACCGTCGCATCGGAAGTCAGTGGCGCATAGAAAGTCAGGTTGGCATTCTGGACAGCTTGTGGATTCTTGCCGGCTCCCGCCGTGCCGCCGTTGAATAGCTCATCAACCTGCGCTGCCGTCAGTTCCTTGGTCCAGAATGCGCAATGCGCAAGGCGGGCACGTGGATACCAGCCATCTGCCGTTGGCAGGCCAAGACCGATGCGGATATTGTCCAGATCAGCATTGAATGTGTTCGCGCTGACTGCGCCGGTCGCAGTCGCCAGCGAACCACCTGTAATGCCGGCATAAACCTTGGAGGCAACCCCGTTTTTATAGGTCAGGACCAGCAGCTGCCATGCGGTTGAATTGGCCTCGCTGGAGCCGATAATTCGATGCTGAGCGCCCGAGGGCGTCACCCAGCAATCCACCGCCGTGCCGTTGTGCGCCAGCCACATCGACCCATAGCCTTCCGCTGCGTTACGGCCAATGTAAGCATAGGATTGATAGGTTGCAGACGCGGTATTGCGCTTTGCCCAGATAGCGAAGGTCGCCTCGGACAATCCGGATGCGCCGAAAACCGGCCCGGACCCGGATAGATACTCGTCATCGGCATCGATAATCAGCGACATATCAGGTCATCTTCCAAAAATATTTGTAGAACTGGCGAGTCTCAATGTCCGTCCCGACTTGCGACAGCAGCACGATCTCGTCGTTGTCGATTGAATAGGCACTCTTCGCCGCGCCGGTATTGCCGCAGAATTCCTTTGGCATCGTCACTACGGACCACTCGCCGGCATAGCCGAGGCGACGCCAGAAGGCGTAGTACGGTTCGCCACAGTCGCCGCCAGAATGATGGTTGCTAGATAGCCAGAGAAGACCGCCTTTGAATGGAAACAGGCGACTGTTCATCTTCTGCTCGCCGTTATAGACCGATGGCGGCCAGTTGCCGCGACTGTTGAGCGGCGGGTAGCAGCCGACCAGCGGAATGCGCGCGCCAATCGGCTCAAAGTTCAGGCGCCAGCCGTCGCCGGTTAGGGTATGTGTGCCGCGGGTGTCATAGCGCCACAGGTAGCCGGTGCCGGGACTGACCACATAGAGATAACCCGTCGCCGGGTCTATCCATGACGCCTTGTGCTCCCAGTGGAAATCCCCGAAGGTGCGCCATCGCCCTGCCCCTGAGTCATACCAGCAGAATTTTTCCTTCGTGCCGTCGCTGACGACCTGACCTTCATTGGCCGGGTTCACACCGTCCATGAAGATAAAGCGGCCAGTGTCAGGACTCGTCCATCCGGTTAGGTTGAAAATCTTGACTGTCTTGTTCTGGAAGTCGATCCTTGCCAGTACGTGCGAATCGTAGAAGCGCCACGCGCAGCCCGTCACAGGATCAAAGCACCCCATGCGAGATGATGTTGCGGTTTTGTCCCACACGTTCTGATAGACGATGCCGCCGTTGTCCTGTGTCCAGCCATCTGTGCCGTCCATGACACCATCGAACCCTGACGGGCTGGCTGCATCCCACACATAATACTTTGGCGCAATAGCCCACCTGTCAGCAAACGCCGCAGCGTCAGTGGCATAAGCACCCTGCATCGGCTGGCTTGAGCGTATTCCGATACCCTCCCCACCGCGCTGCCACACGAGCTTTCCACGCCCGGCGACCCAGGCCGAGTCGGTCGGCACAAAAAACCAGAATCCATCATCCGTTCCTGCTGGGCGAATCTTCCCTACTGGAGCCGGCGTGAGTTCGTCCAGCACTTCCGTGAAAGTGTAGCCGCGCCCGGTGCCGTCGAAAACCAGCGAAGCCATGCTCTGCGAGTACGAGTGTTGAATGTCTCCGGCACACTGAAAATACTTGCCAGCAACCGGAGAATAGGCCCAGTTCGTGTGCTTGCACGCCTGTGCGGTCATCCCCAGCGAATTGCTGTAACGGAAATCCTGAGCCGAGTAGTCGAAGCGATTGAAGGTCATCGCCGGCAGGGACTCTCCGCTATCAACTTTCATTCTCCAGATGTTTGCCGCGCCGTTGGTGTATCCGGGATCGCTTGGTCCTTGCCCCGGCAACATCAGGAACAGGTGCCCGTTGTAGAACTGCATCGCCTCACGGGTATTGGCTGCAAGCCAAGTGGCAGTCCAGTTAATCGCCGGCAGGCCGGTTGTTGCCAGTTCCGTCCAGTTCGTCAGGTCATCGAAGGTTGAGACGTAGAATTTCGGAGCGACACTCGCCACACCTGCCTTGAATACCAGCCAGAAAACCCGCCGTGAATTCTTGTCAACGCAGAAGGTATAGTTACCGTCTGCATTCGGCGTCACATCGGCGAACGGTACCGAAGGCGGTATCAGCAGATGTGCGGCGCTGGTCGGCGATAGTTCGAGCATGAACAGCGTGTGGGACAGATTCACTCCGGAAACCGTGGCGCCGCTGGTCGATCCGTCGATCCGCAACGCCAGATACTTGTTGCCCTCAAGGTGCTTGACGATGATGCCGTTTCCGGTCTGGCCGGGATACCACGCCGTTACCCCGCCGCCGAGCGAGGCTACCGAGAAACTGAAGTCATCGATGATCGTCGTCGAGACGCCGTGCTGTTCCTTGACGTAGCAGTTAAATTGCGATGATGTATCGAGGAAGACGATGGACTGACGATGCGGATTCCAGTCGGAAACGCCTCCCGTCCCTGGCATCGGATACAGCCGGTTGTGATAACGCCCCTCGGCAAAGTTGTACGAGACAAGCGCCTGCGTGCTTGGCGATAACGTCTGCGGGTAGCCGCTGCCGCTGCCGTTTGGATCAGCACCTGTGGTCGTTCCATCCCCAAGTGCCGCCATGTTCCCCATGATGAACCCCCACTCCGGGTGCCAGGCGCATTTGGTATAGGAGTGGTGCGAGTACGGTTGCCAGTCGGCAGGGTTCGGCGTACTACCATACTGACGATAGATGTACTCGCTGCCGGATGAACTGTAACCACTCCCCGGACCAGCAGGCGGGACAACCGGCTGATGATTGAGCGTCGTCGTGACCTGCGTGCTGGTCAGCGCGCGCAAGTCGATCCGGTCAATTTCGTTGCCCTTGTAGTCCGAGTGCATGCCACCGGTGTAATAGAGCATGCCCGGCTCGCCCATCGCTGGCGAGGAAAACGAACGCACCGGCACCGCCTGCGCGCTGGTCGGCGCCATCGCCTCAACGGCAATCGAGTAGGTCGGATCGAAAGTAGGCGACGATGGCGGAGGCCCTCCGCCGAGTACCTTGCGGCTATGCGCGGAAACGGTCAGTTGCGACCAAACTCCAGACGGTACTGACACACCAGACCAGCGCCCGGCTCTGATGGTGCCACCGGAGGTACAGGTGTAGGAGTCGCCAGATGGTGTAGCCATTAAGGAATTTGCAGCCAGAGGCCGTTGGTCGCCGGGGCGTATGCAGCCAATACCGGATCGGCGTAGATGTCGGCCTTCAGCGTGGCGAGTTGGGTATCGTTCAGCATGGCATCAAGCCGAAATAGCTTTGTACGTCAGCGACGAACAGCTCACGGTGTCGCCGGAAGCGACGGTCAGGCCGTTGGTCATGTTGATGTCGCTGGCCGAGGCGGCGACCGCGCAATGGATGATCAACGTGCCGCCCGAGGTTTCCAGCGAGGCGTTGGCGACCGGCGAGGCGTTGCCGGTGGCGTTGGTGTCGCTGGTGATGGCGTTGGCGGTGGCCAGGCCATTGGTCGAGGCCGGGAAGGCGGTGGCCGACAGGTTGAGCGTGGCGACGGCGGCGCCGGGCGAGCCGATGGTTCCGGCAAGACGGAATTTCAGTTTGCCGGATGCGCCGATCAGGGCGGTGACGGCATCGGTGGCGGCAGAAAGCGCGGAATTCGAGTGGGTGACGGCCATGTTTATTGCTCCTTGGGTTCGGTTTCAGCGGCTTGCAAAGCAGCCAGTTGTTCAGGGTCGAGAAATCCGACCAGTTCGACTTCTTCGGTTTTGCCGGTGGCGGCTCGGGTGATCTGGATGGTCATCTGGATTTCGCCGGGCTGGCCGTTCAGTTGTACGCTCATGCGTCTGCCTCGATCTGGGTGCTGTTGATGATCTCGCCCGCCTGGTTGCGGGTGATTTCGGTGGTTGTCTTGCGCGCCGGCAGCCCGCTGATTTCGACACGGCTGATTTCGGGCATGATGGCTTCAAAGTGGGCGGTGACTTCCGGCGCCGCCACGTTGGTGACGGGCGCGAAGTGGAATTGCGGGGCCGGCATTTCGCGCTGCTCCGGCACGTTAACGATGATCTTCATGTCGGCGACTTCCTTGGCGAGTTCCTTGACGGCGGCGACGGTGGCTTCGGTGCTGCGGGCCAGTTCGCGGGTGACTTCATCCTGCTGCAGGTGCAACGCGATGGGCGGCACGGCGGGCGCCGGCTCGGGCTTCATCAGCGCTGCCGCGTCGCGGTTCAGTTCGGCGCTGCGCACCATCGCGTCGGCGTGGTGTTTGGCGGCGACGACTTCGGGCGCGGCGTTGACATCGGCAGCAACCGGCTGCTCCGGCGTCGGGCTGCTGTATTCGGGCAGACCCATTTCGCGGGCGCGGGCGTTGGCGGTGGCCAGGGCTTCCATGATGTCGTCGAGGTCGAGGCCCATCTGGGCGGCGACCTGTTGCGGGCTGTTGAGTCCGGCGCGGATGGCGGCGAGGCTGGCTTCGATGTCCTTGAGCGGATCGACCCACGACCAGCGGCGACCCTGCCAGGTGTGCGCCTTGAACTTGTAGAGCTTGGAGGCGGGCAGCGCGAAACCGTTGGGCGCGAGGACGGCACCGGCGAGCAGGGCGGATTCGAGCCAGTCGTTGAAGGTGGGGATCAGGTAGGCGCTGATAAACCACTTCTGGATAACCATCCAGTTGTCGCGTTCTTCGAGCGTGCCGCTGCGTATGCTGCTGAAATTGACGCCTTCGAGGTCGTTGGCCAAGGTGTTGTAGGCGACGCCGAGGCCCGAGGCGATGCCGCGCAGGCAGGCTTTGACGAATACATCGTAGTTCGCCTGCGGATAATCCGGGTTGAAGGACTGGAATTCGTAGCCGCGCGGCAGCACGCCGAAGGTGCCGGGGTCGGCGTCGGTGATGAATTCGCCGGTGTCGTCCTGGCCGTCTGATGCCGGCAAAGGGTCGCCGTCGGGGCTGGTAAAGAAGCCCATCTTGGCGGCGCCGGTGCGGGCGGCAACCAGCGCGGCTTCTTCGTAGCCGCCGAGCATGTTGAGGCGGGTCATGGCGGTGTGCATCCACGGCACGCCGCGCGTCTGCTCGGGGCGATCCGGGCGGAACAGGTGAAAAATGTCCGCCGCCGGGACTCGCTCCCGTTTGACGGATGCGGCAGTGCCGCCGCGCAAACTGTCGCCGGGGTGGCGGGTGAGCAGGTGATAGGCGACGGGCAGGCCGTTGCCGTCCAGCTCGACGCCCATGCTGATGCTGTTGCCGTTGGCGAGGTCGTCGTTGTAGCGGGTGTCGAGGCGGTCGATGTCGAGGATTTGCTGGCGATAGCCGAAGGCGTAGCGGCGATCCTTGATGCGCCGCACCAGGGCTTCACCGTCGCGGGCGACGGCGCGCAGCAGCAGGCGCTGCATGTCGGCGAAGGCATAGGTGCCGGTGGTGTCGCACTGGCCGGCGGCGGACCAGGCGGCGAAGGATTCTTCGACGGCGTTGCGGTCGGCCTGGTCCGGCGTGCGGTCGGGCTTGGCGGCCAGGCTGCGCAGGATGAAGCCATCCGGCCCGACGACGTTGGTTTCGACCATTTGCAGGAACTTGCGCGCGTAGTCGTTATTATTGGCCAGGTCACGCGAGCGGGCGCGCAGGGCTTCGAGGTCCATGCGCAATTCGCTGTTTGCCGACACGTTGAGCGTCGACCAGCCGCTGTTGAGGCGATTTAGCTGGGCGGCGCTGAAGCGCCGGACCTGCGGCGGACGGATGCCGAACGCCGACCGGATGCGGTCGAGTAATCTCACGAATTGAACCTCACCATGACGCGGCGTTTGGGGTTGATGCCGGCCGCCATTGCGGCAGCGTCATCCTGTTTGCGCACCTCGGCGCGCAAGCGTGAAATCTGGTCCCAGATTTCGGCAGCGCTGCGAAATTTCATGCGGCGGCCGGCAATCTCGTATTCCTGAACGTGTCCCTGGTGGTTGGTCAGGTAATCCAGGTAGGCGGATTCCAGCGCCTCCAGCGCCTTGCGCTCGATGCTGCGCCCGTCGTAGGTGGTGAGCGCCGCGAGGTTGGGCGCGACGGTAATGCGCCCGTTGCCGACGGTGTAGCGCTCGGCGGCCTTGGTTACGGTGGCGATGTAGTCGTAGTCACCCGCCAGCCAGCTCGCCGTGGTGGCGGCGGCGACGCTGACCAGATGGTCGGCGCCCGAGGCGGTGGCGGCGATGTCGATCTTGCCGGCGGAATTGATGAGGCGATAGGCCAGCGACCACCCGCCCGAGGCCGGATAATCGGACAGGCTTTTCAGCCAGGTGACAGTATCGCCCGCCGTGACGGTCGACGGCTCGGTGGTCGGGATTTCCATGCCTCGCAGTGTGGCTAGGCGGCGCTGTAATTTTCAGTGGGAGAATTACAGCGAGCGGGCGGCAAGAATCTTGAAAACCGCCGATTGCGATATGCCGAAGCGGTGCGCAAGTTCCTTGACGTTGTGGCCATTGTATTGCGCCACAATGGCCACGCGCCGGTCGCGGCGGATGGCGGCTGGCAGTTTAGGAACGTAGAGCTGGACGGTTTCGCCGGCATAGCGTTCATGGAAGACAGCCTCGATTTCCTTGGCCAACTCCGCCGGGCTGTGTGCGGGGTGGTCGGAAATGCGCGTGGCGATGGCGTCGGCCAGCGTGCGGATCAGGTAGTTGCTCATTTCCAGCCTTTCACGAAGCCGCCGGGGCGGGTTGGTTTTTGAACGAATGGGGGTTTGTCGGACTTTGGGTCGGGTGTTTTTTCGGGGCGGGTTGGTGCGTCTTGTGGGGTTTTTGCTTCTTTTTCAACGTCGACCACAGCAACCGGCGCGCTAGCGAATAAATCGCCACTGGCCGGCTCCAGCGCGGCTTCCAGCCTGGCCCATTGCGGCTCGCGCCAGATATTCACGCGCAGGCTCGGGTGGTGGGCGGCGGCGATAGCATAGCACCAGGTATCGAGCGCCTCGTTGCGCGGGCGGACCTTGACCCATCTGCGGCGGTTAGGATCCCAGACTTCGGCGGTGAGCTGGCTGTAGAAGCTGGCATCTAGACCTTGTGGGAAGCGGATCATGCGGTCGGCGTCGAGCGGGCGCTTGCCGTCGGCGGCCAGCACGGCGAACAGGACATGCTTGGCGGTGTCGGCGCCAACCAGCCAGCCTTCGGCGCCGTGCTTGATGGTGCGGCCCTTGACGGTGACATCGAGCTTGCTCGGGCGGTTGATGATGGGCTTTCCTGGCGAACTGGCGCCCTTGACGGCGATGACGCGGCCCCGGCGCAGGCGGGTGTAGGCCAGCACATGGTCGGTTAGGTAGCCGCTGTCGATGGCGGCGAGGCTGATCTTCATCGGCACGCCGCGCGAGTTGGTGAAGGATGGCGCCAGGAAGGAATCGAGCGCTTCCCAGCCGGCATCGGTGGTGGGGTCGGCGGGCAGTTCGTTGTAGTCGATGACCCACTGCTGCCCAGCCCGTCCGTGGCCGATGATGAGAATGGCGAAGCGATCCTTCTGCACGTCGATGCCGGCGGTAATGACAAGACAGCCTTGCGGGATGCTGCGCACCGGGTAGGGGCTGGCGCGGGTAGCGAGGTCATCGGCGTCGATCTTCTCGTTGGGGTCAGGTACGACTTCACCGAGGCGCAGATTGACAAAGGTTTTGATGCGTGCCGGGTCTTTGGTGGATTCGACCCACAGCGCGGCGAGTTCGCCCCAGGTGTAGCCGAGGCCGGTCGGGGTGTACAGTCCATTGATGTGGAATCCGGCGACCGGACGTTCTGGGTGGGTGGCGACCCACTCGCCGCCGGCGAGCAGGCTGGTCTTGTGGTGTTCTTCGATTCCGGCGCCGCAGTCGGCGCAGTGATATACGGCTTCGTGCGGGCGATCTTTCGGCCAGCGTAGGTTGTCCCAGACGAGGTGCTGGCGGTGGCCGCAGTGTGGGCATGGCACGTAGTAGCGGCGCATGTCGCTGGCCAGCCACTCCTTGTTGATGCGCGACAGGCTTTCTATGGTCGGCGTGCTGACGAGGAAGATTTTGCGCCGGGGGAATGTGGTGGTGCGGGCTTCGGACAGGCTGATCGGGTCGCCTTCACCTTCAAGCTCGGCAGGATAGGCGTCGACTTCGTCAAGAAACAGGTAGCGCGCCGGCATCGAGCGCAGTGAGGCGCCGGAGTTTGCGCCGCTGATAACCATCACGCCGCCTGCCCACTCCTTCAGCAACGTGGTATTGCCGGAATCGCGGGCGCGCGCCGGGGCGATCTTGGCGCGCAGGCTGGGGCAATCTTCGATCATCGCGGCCAGGCGCTGCTTGGACCAGCGCTCGGCCATGTCGAGTGTAGGCTGGACGACCATCATCGGCGCCTTCTGGGTGTCGATGAACCAGCCGACCCAGTTGTTTCCAATCTCGGTGCCGGCCGACTGCACCGACTTCATGAAGACGATGCGCTTGGCCGGATGCTCTGCCGATAGGCATTCCATGATACCGGCCGAATACGGAACCCGGCTGGTCCGCCACGGCCCCGGCTCGCCCGCGCCCTTGGTCGGCAGCCGGCGATGCGCGTCTGCCCATTCGGTGACGGACAAACGCGGCGGCGGCTCGACGCCGAGCGCAATCGCCTCGCCGGCCAACAACAGGCCGTCGAGCATGGTGAAGTCGAGCGGATCAGGCGCGCCCATCATCACTATCCAGGCGCATGCTACGGGCGCCGACGGCAAGGTCGGCCAGCACCAGGTCGATCTCGGCAGTAAGCAATGCGTGACATTGCTGTGCATCCGATTCAGCAGCGACGCGCTCGGAAACCTTATCGGGTATCTTCTCGAAGGCCGACCGCGCCATCGCCGCCCAGGCCGTCACCGCCCGCTTGACGCGCGCAGCATCGACCAGCTCGCCGAGAATCTGCCGCTCCTTCAGCGCGGCGATGTTCGCTTCGTGATGCTCGCGCTTGGCTCTAGCCGACTGCAAGTCATACGACTCGTTGATCAAAGCGGCCACCTTAGACATCTCAGGCATAGCCACGCCCGGCACCAGCTTCGGCGAGGGGAACACCGCGTGCAGCTCCTGCGACGGCAGCGCGAAGTCCGCGAGCACGGGCACGATCACGCCGTCGGCCACCGACTCGCGCGCCACGTACCAGGGCAGCACCGCCAGGCCCAGGCCGGCGCGGCAGGCGGCGAGCACCGCCGAGAGATTGTTCGAGCGCAGCGTGCCCTTCACCGGCACCGACACCGGCTCGATTCGCCAGCCCGCATCGTTTTGCGGCATCACCGGCATCAAACCCACGTATGGCCGCGCCTCACGCTATGGCATGGTGGCGTTTGCCTCCAGTTTGGACCAAGCCGGCCCCATGGCGCGCACTGCTGAAGATTGCGCCTTGCTCTTGTCCGCCATGTGCGGCCCCGATTTAGACCGCGACTCCACCTCGCTGGACATGCCAGCCGAAGACTACACACGCAACTTGAACGACAGCCTGGACGGCTTGCGCATTGGCATTCCCAAAGAGTTCTTTGGCGAAGGTCTGGCAGCCGATGTGCGCACGGCCATTGACGCGGCGCTGAAGTACGAAGCGCCGAAGACTGAAGGAGCAATTTGAAATGGCTGAATGGAATCTACTGCCTCACGAAGAGGCGAAGCTGCTGAATGTTGCCCGCGATGAGGCGCTGATTGCCCGCCGCATTAAGGCCGCGCGCTTGCCCGGCATCAAGACGCTGGACGGCTACCAGTACGAATGGGACGACAAGCTGGGCCGCTTCAAGGACCAACCCATGCCCAACTGGGCCAGCCACGGCGCTGACGCCTGGATGCAGTACGCCCAGGGTTACCAAGCCCCTTCAGAGGTCGAGAGAGAAAAGCGCGGACGGCGCGAACGCAACAGCGAGGAGCTTCACCATCCGGAGTCCCGCCTGGTCGCGGCCGACGAGCCCACGGAACATCGCTGCGATCTGCGATCGGTAGATGCCGATCACTGCGACGATCGCGCCGAGCTGGATCGTATCAAGGAGGCGCTGAAAACCTGGCAGCCCGTGCGTGCCGAACTGCTGAATTACGCCAAGGATGGACGCGAGTTCTGGCTCGAACTCGACATCGTGCCGATTGCCAATGAAAAAGGCTGGTTCACGCATTGGGTGGCGGTGCAGCGGGACATCACCCAGCGCAAACTGGCCGAGCAGGCGCTGGTCGAAAGTGAGCACCGTTACGCGGCGCTGTTTGAATCGGCACCCGTCCCGATGTGGGTCTATGACATCGCCACCACGCGCTATCTTGCAGTGAACCAGGCGGTCGTTCAGAGCTATGGTTATTCGGCGCAAGAGTTCATGGCGATGACGGTTTTTGACATTCGTCCGCCGGCTGAACATGCGCAGCTGCGCCAATGGCTGGACAATCCTGTACGCCAAAAATCTTTGTGGCGGGACAGGCGCAAGGACGGAAGCCTTTTCTCGGTTGAAACCCTGTCT
>OFRC01000397.1_pt1 | contig 11589 bp, 12 predicted proteins | sample 1543051 | NCBI WGS metagenome assembly OFRC01 (sample SAMN07774231, study PRJEB24372) | wastewater metagenome
TGGTTGCTTACCTGGCAATCCTCGATATGCGGATCAACGAGTTCTACTGACCCAAGCCAGCAAATGAAAAGCCCCCAGAAATGGGGGCTTTATTTTGGTGAGGCAGTTAGTGCATCAGATCAGCACTTCTTAGTGCCGCCACCCTTGCCTTTACCTTTAGCCATATTGTTTCCTTTAGTGGTTAATGGATACTGCGGTTTGGATTATATCAACTACACCCAGGCTGTACCATCCCATCGTTTGATGGGGCCGGTAGAATTGATTGGAGTTATTGCGGCTGCTGCAAGGACTGCGGCTGCAATCTCTGCTGCTGTAGGGCATGTCCCAGGCGCACTTGGAATCGACAACAAAAGCGCATCGCTTGCATGTGAATGCAGCGCATCGGCAACGTACAACAGTTCTTCGCTACCGATCGAAACATTATCAGCCGATTGCGCATGAATGGCTTCGACGATTGCCAACCATGTATCGAGCGTCAGCGCCGTGTTATCAACAGAGTGCGCGTGCGCTGAGTCCTGCGGCGCAAGCGTCGTCGCGTTGCTGGTATCAAGTGTCAGGTTATCCGCAGCATGGGAATGAAGCGCATTTGCAACTGCAAGGAATGATGCTGTCGCTAAGGTAAGCGAATCCGCTGAATGTTCATGTAGCGCATCTGCTACTTGAAGATAAGACCCAGTGATGAAACTGATTACATCAGACGATAAACCGTGAAATGCCTCAGAAAGAATCAGGCTTATTGCTGTAGAAGCATCAAGCGTTAGATTCTCTGATGAGTGTGCGTGTGAAGCATCTTGTGCTGATAGGAACGTGTCTAGTGATAGTGACAAGTTATCCGCTGCATGTGCGTGCAATGAATTAGATATGAGAAGTGAAATAGCCGCACCTAAAACATCGGTTATCGTCGCCACACCAACAGAAATACCATCCTCAAACAGTCGATACTGCCACGTCCATGTTCCATCTGCTGCACCTGTATGCGTAAAGGCCAGGTCAGGGTAAATTGTGACTGTTCCACTACTAGGTGCGGTTTCAAGCCTCCAATGATATTCGCTAGTAGATACCGGGCTATCATTAATTACAGGACTTCCACCATTATCCCCTGTAGTCGGAATATCCGCACCAAGAATACCAAAGCCAACATACAGCTTAACCGTATGTGCCGAGGTAATTGGTGCAGAAGCAGAGACTATATGGCTCATGTGTTCGTCGCCGTGTAATCCCACATGCCTTTGCTGCCATCGGTAAAGCGGGTGATTACCTCGTAGGTCGTGGCATCGGATAAGGCCGCGTCCTGAACCACACAAACGCCGGTCGTGGCGTGCGTCGTCTGCCCCGTCTTGCGCACCACAAGCGCCCCGGTCGAGATATTGTGAATATCGACCTGAACGCCGGTTTGCGCGGTTTTAAGGTTGCCGGTGCTCCAGTCCTTGACCGCTGGAATCGTGATCGTGCCAATCAGTAGCGTGACGCTGACCGAAAGCGACGGGGTAGATTTATTCCCTGCCGTATCGTAGGCGCGAACCTCGAAGGTGTCCGTGCTTCCCGGTGTGCGGGCGTTGATGTTGGTCGTCAGCACGTTTCCGACATCGACCCATGATCCGGCATTCAGGCGATACTCGTATCCGGTGACGGCCACGTTATCGCTACCGGAGGGCCAAGTTGCCGTGTAGCTGGTGGTCGTCTTGCTGCTAATTGTGATCGAACCCGTCAGGGTCGGTACAGTCGTGTCTGTCGAGCCGGTCGTGAATTGCGCCGAGGTGACAACGGTCGAGTTGTTGTTCGCCGCGTCCTTGTGCTGGAAGTGCGCGTAATAGGCTGTGCTTGCGGTCAGACCCGTGATGCTGAAGGTCTTGGCACCTGTGCTTGAAACCGCCTGATTGCCCGACCAGACCGCTGCCGCTCCGGTGTGGTTCTGACCTGCCTGAATCTGTGCTGCACTCGGGGCAGTGGCTGAAGTGCTGACGATGCTGTACAGCGTGCCATTGCCTTCGTCGGTCGTGACGTTGCCAGTGCCGGTCGTCGTACCAACTGCTGTGACCGAGGCCGAGGTGAGCGTCGGGGCGGTGGTGTCACCCGATGAAACCAGAGCAAATGCGTTCGAAGCGCCGAGCGAATTGTGCAGGGCAAGTACTTCGGCGGAAGTAAGCACCTTGTCAAAAACAGCAATCCATACAACGCTGCACCCGTCTGCCGCACCATTCCCCGTTGTACGCCCAATGCCATTGAAACCTGCATCGGGGCGTTCCGTATCTGGATTGCTTCCGTAAGGCGTCCCCTCCGAAACCCCGTCAAGATACAAATTTCCACTTGTGCCAATCGTAGCGGTTGCGCAAAGTGACCTTGCGCCACTTCCAAGCGAAGTAGAACCACTGATTCTATTTGTAATAGAAACGCCGGCTCTTACGTTGCTCCCTGCAAGAAATGGCGCAAACAGAGAACCATTAATAAGAACAGCATCGTATGTAACTGTACCCTTGGTATTCACAGCAACAAATACTGAATACGTTGGGTTAGCGTATGTACTGAACGAAATAGCTGGACTGAACGAGGCCCCCTTGCTTGTCGCTGAGTCCGCCTTGGCGAATACAAAATGTTCGCCCCATGTACCCGTTCCGAACGATGGCGCAGGTGAAGAGTCAAGCGTGAATGTACGCGCCGTCTTGTGCGAGACAAGCGCCCCGCCCTGCACGCCAATCAGCTCGACAAGGTTGCCATACAGCGGGTGGCTTGTATTTAGTGTGTATGCCATTTTTACCTCAATGCGCCAGGAACCGGAAGTGCGTGAAACGCTGCCGCGAAGTTAGCGAAAAAGCCGAAGCACTCATATTCCGGCATGTAGAAAAACCTGTTCCACACACACTGATCCGCGATTGCGGCAACGGGTGCGGCAACGAGCAAACCAGACCACTCCCACGTTACCGTGTCGAGTGCGTAAAGCCCCACCCCATCCTTGTAGACCGCAATCTTCGTGCTCCCCGGAATATGGTCGCCCATGTAAATCCAGGTGCAGGCAACGCCGGACCCAATGGCTGCTGGCATGGTATTACCGTAGGGGATGCTCAACCCGTTACCGACAGTGCCACCATCGTTTCTCACGTAGTCGGCGTACCCGGCATAGAAAAATGCCGAAGTAGTATGCGCAGTGACAAATGCAAGGTGTCCTGGATGTAGATGGTCAGGCACGATGCAGCCCTGGCACGAACTGTTGTGCGCATAGGCGTAATAGCTTGTGTGTGGGACCTTGGTTTTCCCAATCGGGTCGACCATCCAATACTCTGGCGCGTTGCCAACCTGCACGCGCAGGACGGCATCGGTAATTGTTGCTCCTGTTGGCACAAGGCTGGAGTTGACAACATGCACCGTCGGGATCGTGTGCGACTGGCAATTGACAGCAGAACCCATCGCCATTGCGCCGGATTCGTCCCAGTGCCCCGTCGTCGGGTCAATGTAGGTAGCACCTCCCGGATTACCGTTGCCGCCTCTGTACGCCGCCGCACCCAAAACATGTACCTTGTCGATGGAGGGCAGATACGTCATGCCGCCGTACATGTGGCTGGCGATGGGCGCAAATCGACCCGACGGATTACGCCAGGCCCGCCACAGCATATTGTCATCCGTCTGGAACGGCACGCTGGGGTCCGCTGAGTTATAGGCGAGCTTTGCGGATTCGTCGGTTCTGACCCATGCCAGCGTCGATAGGTCAAACGAGCCGACCTCCGAGCCGAGCCAGTCGTTGTGGCCCCCGCCTGTGAATATGTATTTTTTATGCTGCGGGACGTACAAGCCAGACGAGTATGCCCACGGGTTTGTTGAATCGACTGCCGGGACCGTCGATGATCCGGGTTGCTGGTAGTAGGTTCCGAAATCTCCTTGCGTCTGGTTCCGCTCGATGATCGAAACGTAGGTGTTTGTGGCTAGATTTGCGCTCCACACGTTATCTGCCAACCCTTGACGCCAGGCTGGCCATGAACCACTAGACAGATGATATACAACCATCCTATGTGGATTAAACCAGTCGCCATTTTGCGCATCGCTGGTTTCGTTTGACGCCATAATCACAGTGCATTTATTGACTGGATCATACGCGCCAGACACCTGCGCATACTGACAATCATCAGCAAACAGCTTGTCCCCAACGGGGGTAAATGAAGTCCAATTTCCGTTGCCGTCCATCTGGTACATGACGCGTGATCTACGCCCCTGATAATCACCGCTGTATCCGGGAGAGTTCATATCGTCATAAGGCGCACCATACTGCCCGGCGATCCACAGAATCACACGATCCATTTCAGAATCGTAGGACATGTGCCAATCATTGTTGAAAGGCGGGTCAAAAGTACCTAAGTCTGAATAGGTGTCTGTGGCGCAATTCCATGCGTAGGTTTTCTTCGCGTTTGGCGACCAGAAGATGATGCGACGGCGTAGGCTGTCAAAGGCGTGGAACCCGCCATGATTCTCATTGGACAAGGGCGAGCAGGCGTGGAATGTCCAGAGATCGCGGCTGACCCCATCGATAGACACCCCCGATAGCGGGTATTTATAAATGTCCCCCCACAACGCATAAATCGCGTCCCCAACAACATCGAAAAACAACCCACTAGAGTAGCCGTCGTACCGCTGGTTGTGGGCAGCACCCACTGTGCTCTCACCTACGCCGGGGCCTTGCCTGTGCCACACGGGGGGTGTCACGCTTCGGTCAAGCGCCCACAACCCACCTTTGACCAAATTATTAGCAAAGCCGTTCGGGTATACATACCCCGCTCTTGGCGAACCGCCTTCCATCCACATAACCGAGCGGTTTGGATCATACGCGTACCCGGGGGTGCATCGCCCAACCGGACCAATGATTGCTGATGGCGTCCCTGCGGGGGAGATGCCCGTAACTGTCACGGTAAAACCAGAACCAGCGCCGCCAACATCAGCGGCATTCACTGTAAGTACGTCGCCGACCGTATAGCCGTATCCAGAGCTGTAGGTGTTACATGAATCAATTGCCCCACCAGAAACATGAATTGAAGCAGCAGCACCTGTTCCAGTGCCCCCTTGGAGTGCAACGCCAGGCATTCCTGGATTGTAGTTAGGGTAATACCCGCCTGTATATCCAGATCCGCCGGAAGTGATTGACAGGTTTGTGATGGAGCGGTCAAAAGTACCAGCACCGGAACCGGCAGCAGCTTTCAGCAACAAGGGCGAAAACTGCCTAGTGGCGGAGTTGTAGGTGAAGAGATCGACCTCAGAATCCCCCGTCATATCGCCGCTTCCTACGATAAAGTCCCCATGATCCGAGTCAAACGCCCACGTTTGATGCTTCGCAGCATAGGTACCACCGCAAGGCCCGTTAGGGTAGGCAGGGAATTGTCCTGGCGGACTCAAGGCGCGGGGGTCTGAAGCACCTTGAGCCGAGAGTGCAATCACTCCGGTATACGCGCCACGTAGCCATACATAACGTCCGGCAGCGATGGTGCCGCCGGAGGTTGTGATGTACGAATCGTTGGTTGGAGCGGGCATCAGGTCGGGTCAGCGATTTCAATATCCCAAGCCGGGAAATTGACTGTATTGGAGCCATTCGCCGTCAGGGCTTGCGATGAGCAGGTCGTGACGTAGAGCAGCCGCGTACCATCCACCAAAGCAACGTGAGTTGCAGTGCCACTGGTATCAATCAAAACCGTGGATTTTGCAGCGACAGTCACCTTTCGGCCACTGACATCACCGTTTCCCTTGGTGTAATCGGTATTCGGCGTCATTGCCACATCAGCAAGGGCGTAGGTAGTAACCGCCTCGGTTCGTGACGTTGGTTGAGCCGAGCAGGCAATCATCAGATTCGCCTGGTCCAGAACGTCAAACGCTCCGTCAAGCACATCGTCATGTACGGTTTTAGCCATTGCTGTCTCCTACTCCAATGTTGATTTTATCCACGACAAGATCGGCGGATGCCTGCTTAGGTTTGCCCGTTGCCACTCGTCCGGCCATATCTTCAGCCCAACCGACGGAAACCGCATGAAGTCCGACTTCTTCGGAAACTTCCCTAACCTCGTCCTTCGTGAAACGGTCACGGCCATTCAGGAACGTGTTCAAAACTTTAATTCGCATGATTGATCCTTTTGCATACAATTGAATTATTCAAAACCGGATGAATTCCGGTACTGCTTACGACATAAGACTCCGATCTTTCTGGTAACGATGTATTCGTTCATTTAGATATTACCTTACTGTCTGACTATACACCAATTAAACTGCAAACCACAAATCATTAAGTGCAGGATTACTGGGGGCAAGCACACTTACTGTAATCCCAGATGATCCTGACCCTGACCCTGGAGGGCCAGGAGGGCCAGGAGGGCCAGGAGGGCCAGGAGGGCCAACACGACCACCTTCAGTAACCAACCCAGGAATTATACTAGGAATCGGGTTAATAATAATAGTTGCTTCATTCGGAAGACTGGCTGGAACTACAATAACTTCCGCCATGATTATACCCAGCCATTTCTATTCAATCGATCATTATCATTACTCTCATCGATTTCAAGATTCTGCTGCTGAAGCTTCATACACTCCGCTTCGTACTTGGATGCCCAGGAGTTTCCGGCATGGAACTCATTGGCCATCCCGATCGGGTTATGCACACGCGAAGCCACGAAATACAGCAAGGCTTCCAGATGACTGTAAGGAAGTTCCACTTCAATCGTTTCAGGATCGATGATACCCAGGGTATCCACCAGCTTCGGATGGTTAGCGCGATAGACCACTTCCAGTGAATCAGTCTTGAACTGCTCGGGAACATCTGCCACCTTGTTCACGATATCCAGAGGTACACGAATCGTATCCATCCGTGGGGTGAAGCAGCTGTACTTCTCTTTCCCATCATTCAAGGGAAGATCCACACCAGCTGATGTGAGTACCCGTTCAACTTTGTGCAAGTCAGTCACACCCAACTTGTACACATTACCTGCAGTACTCAATGGGAAAGTAAGCCTGCCTTCTTTCAAATTGAATCGCTTGTACAGTGCAGTGAGTCCCATATTTACATGAGCCATCAACATAGCAAACTTGTTCTCTACCAGTTCACCCTCGGAGTTTTCACCAAGAACGGTCTGTGCGAGTTCACCATAAGCCAGTTGGCTAAACACTTCAGATAGGTACATTATCTTTCCTTAAACAATATAAGAGGCCATACGATCGAGAACTTCATTGGGCACATCAATATCCCACATTCCACCATGGTCGGTTGATTCCCGTAGCGGTGCCTCTTCCGAAGGCTTCCAGGGATTCAAAGAAGACAGCATCGAGATAGTATCAATGAAGTCATCATTCTTGCTACGGAAACCTGAGACTGAAGCCAGACTCAATTCATTCATGGCTTCTACCATGGGGAATTCAGACTTACGCTCCATCGGGAAGAACATCTTGTGCGCCTTGAACAAAGGCACCACGGTATTGAAGGCAACCAACTTCTGGGTATTACGGCGGATACCTGGCTTGGTGTCATTGCCTTCCGAAGCCAGGGCGAAGTAGATATTGCGCTCAAGCATCTGTCCTTGGATCCATTGAATGAATCCACCCTGCTGACCATTGACTTCGATACCCACCGACTGGGGTCGATACATCTGAGCCAGACGGAAAAGGTCATCGATGTTCTTGTCCATCAGCTGACGCTTGCAAACACCATCCACCCAGAGCCAATCCCCGATGTTGTTGTATGCCCAGACGCTGATCACCGAGAAGTCGGACTTCTGTCTTTCACTGGTAGCGAAGTCAGTGGTGATGTAGAAGTTGAAGCGGCTCTTGTTCTTCAGCACGCTATCCAGCTTGTACCAACCGATATCACTATCCTGAATCATCCGGTCTTCATCCGACATGATTCGCAGCATCAGTTCCTGGTTGAACGTCTCCACTTTGCCCAGCTTCACCGCATCATCGTACTGCTTCCTGACGTACTCATAGGTGAATCGATCGGGCCAGCTACCCACGAACTCTTCTCGGGTACAGGGGAAAGCTTCACATACCGGGAACACGTTCACACCCCAGGCGCCAGACTCCACTGCTTTGTACAGTGGATCCTTGGCATTGAATGGCGTACCTGACCAGACGATCATGTTCTTGGTTGGGTGCAAGGCGTAGTTCACAGCCTTGTAGACCGTATCCTCCACCGCAGAGATCACCGTTGCCGAGCGTGCATCCTCATCGGAGATCAAGTCATCAAGCACTGCCAGTTGTGGGCGCTTGCCCATCTCCTTGGCTCCACGAACACCGGTCTTGGCACCATAGCCCTTGACGATGAACATCTTACCATCCACGTTCTCGAACTCCCAACGGATATCCGTAAAGTGGATACGGGGGATGTACTGCTTCAGGAAGTCTGAATTGTCCCAGCGAAACTCCAGATTCTTCCTCATATTCTTGACACCGTTCTCGATCGAATCCGAGACATACAGTGCCAGGTCGATTCTACCAAAGCCAGGTAGTTCTCCATAAGTAGCGATATAAAGGAACAGGTACTCACCCATCACCGTGGTCTTGGCGATCCCTCGGTGACATAGGTTGATGATCCGGTTACCACCTTCGGTAATCGTATCCAGCATGAAGTAGTGAACCAACGGAGTCTTATGCTCCTCACCCTCCTTACCATTCACCAGCTTGATGAAGGTGATGAACTCCAAAGCAAAGTCACTGGGTACATACCCAGGATCGATCTGATAGGTCGTAGCGTTGAGGTAATCCTCAACCTTCCACGGCTCACCAGCATCGTTGACTTGGCTGGCCATTAGGCACGACCTCGCTTACCCAGGAATGGACGGAAGTTCACGTCAGCATTCTGGGCATACTGCAGGGGATCGAACTTCTTGGGAGCACCACCAAAGTCCAGAGATCTGGGAGTTACCGGATCAGGCTGGGCTTGCTGGAATTCCTTCCAATCTTCCTTGGGTGCGACATACCCTAGCTGGGTCGGAGGCACCTGCTGTGGTGCTTGAGCCAGCTGAATTGGTACCTGCGCTGCTACTTCCTCTGGAACTTGCACAGGCGCTCGCGCTACCTGAACCGGTGCAGCTTGCCCTTGATTGGGGACGATCGGCCCTTCTTTGGGGATGCGCCCCACCACTTGCTGGGCATACTGCAGGGTATCCGGCGCATTGGGATTACGGGGATCCCGCACCGCTATACCATTCCTGGCTTTATCCATGGCACCAGGGCCACCGTAGTAACCCACTGCCGTCAGGGCAGGATCACCACCAGCCTTGGTATGCAGCTGAGCCAGGTAACGGATGCCTGCACGGGCATTCTGCATTGGATCATTGATATCCCATCCCTTGTCAGCCACTGAGGCAAACGTAGAAGGAATGATCTGCATACCACCAGTAGCCTTGGCATTGGAAGTCTTGGTATTCCTGCCACCACCACTCTCCTGCTGATACACACTACGGGCCACATCAGCCAGCTGACCGGTTATACCTTCAGCAGCCAGTGCTTGTTCGAACATATCAATGGACATTACCAAGTCTCCCTGAAGTCATACATACAACCTCGTCTGAACACAGCTCCCCAAACCAGGAAGCCCACTACGAAAACTGTAGCTACTGACTTCACAAATGAGTCAACTACAATTGACTTGATACTGAGTTCCCTCCGGGAACTGTGGTGAACTGCGTTCATTACAGTGTTCCTTTCTGAGCCATCTCAGGATTGATTGAGATACGGAATACTTCACCATGATCTTTGGAGTAGGTAATCACCTTGGCTTCTCTGCCAGATAACCATCCACCCTTGGCTGCATAAGCATCGGAAGCAGCCAGGGTACGGTGCCTTTCAATGATCATCAGCTGGGATTCCTTCAGCTCATTACTGTGCAAATGCCCCAGATGACCATAAGCAAACTTGGTGCGTCCGAAGATTTGACGATATTTACCGGCAAACACCCGATCAACATTGTCAACGCCTCGCTTGTGCCCATGGTGGAAGAACAGGGAAGTATCCCCATGCTCATAGCAGTAGTAGGTATCGGCAGACACATCCACGGTAATCCTTGGATCATCCTCATACACCGAAGCCAGCAACTCCCTGAGCCAAGCACCAGAAGCAGGATCATGGTTGGCATCAGCCATCAGGACATGCACCCGCTTGTGCTTCTTCAACAGCATCCCGATCATCTTCCTGATCGTCCTGATCGCAATACGAACCAGCTTCTGGAACCGGGTATCAGCATCCAACACATGACGATGGGCAGGGGTCACTGCTTCATACCCATCCCAGTGCATCAGGTCACCCAGGTTTGCCAGTATCGCCACATCAGCTTCCGGCGCATGGTTCACTGCAGTACCAAGCCAGTCAAGTAACAACTGCTCGGCAATATCCATGTCCCAGTCGGCACCACTCTCTTCATGCCAGGACTTCATACCCAAGTGGTAGTCCGTCACCACATACAGGTTCAACAGCTGGGCATTGCCATCGCCCTTGTAGATCACCGGCAGATACTTCGGCAGATCCTCCTTCAAGGCATCCACTGTTTCCTGCATCACCCGCCTGCGGTGCTCATCTTCCATCTTCGTCTTGATCCATACCTTGTCCCCATTAGGGCCAGTGGTATGAACCGATCGACCAATCAACACTTCACCTTCGGCCAGCGGGTAATCCAACTGATGCTCTGGCGACACCCCCTTCAATGCGGCTCGCCTACTTACCTTAGCCAACACACTGGCCACCCCACTTCTCAATATCCCCAAATGCTTCGCGGCCTTACCTTGCGAGCCATGTTGATGCAGTGCATCCAAGATTTCTCTCTGCCGATCGGTAGTGCAGTATGCAGTCAAAGGGTGATGACTCATTGCTTGGACTCCCGAATAACCAACTCCAACTCGGCCAGGGCATTCCATGCCCGATGAGCCATGTGCATCAAACCAGAGTCACCATCCACACTCTCATGCCGTTCCTTCAGCAGATGACGCCACATCGCATCCCGATATCGCTGTGCCCCATCAGGCACACTCTGCCATCCACCCCGTGAATACTTGTTCGCTCCGAAGGTACCTACTTCAGCCACAGCCATCAGTGCCAGGGAGAAATCATCCAGCAACCCACCATAAATCTTCCCAGCATCAAGCTTGGCTCCAGCTTCATTGGGACGCTTACCAAACGGATCGACTTCATTACTCACTGAACAATCTCCGCAGTACCTTCGATAATCAATCGCCCATGAGCCACCTCTTGTGCATTCATGGCTCCACTTTCCAGCATCAACCGCTGCTGCCGTGACAGCTCCAAGGTCGTTGCCCTCAATGCAGCAATCGAACTGTCTTCCTTGATCCCGATATCCAGCTCAACCTTCTGAGTCTCGGGCATCTTCAAATGCGTCAGGAGGCTATTTGCTGCGTCACAGCGCACTTTCTCACTGTTAGCCGATACCATCAGGTCGGCCTGCACGTTTAAGGCCTTCTGGTAGAGATCCTGATTGAGCACATAGCTCGGAATCAACGTCTGCTCAAAGATCAGGTTCACCAGCTTCGACTTGTTGTAGGCAGTCACATAGCTGGCAATGTCCTTGGCCTGCACCCCTTGAGCCACGAACCGAGCGTACTTATCCGGAAACGTCTTCGTATA
>OFRC01000400.1_pt1 | contig 11561 bp, 17 predicted proteins | sample 1543051 | NCBI WGS metagenome assembly OFRC01 (sample SAMN07774231, study PRJEB24372) | wastewater metagenome
TCATTCCTGTGTTGGTGCTCCTGGCCTACGAGTACCTCTTCTTCGACACCTCGACTTTCCGGAACCGTCTCGAGAAGATCACGTATGCGTCCAACTACCAGGGGGACCCCTTCGCAGCGGAGCTTCTCAAGACGGGCGTAATGGTCGGTCCGGACTACCTGCTGTGGACCTACGGTGGCGCTGACAACATCGAGACGCGTACAATCGTTCGTCACACGATGATCGATTCGTTCTTCCGCGGCATGTCACACAAGGGCAACAGCCTCACGAGCGGTGTAGCCAAGGAATCTCAGAAGTGGTGGGCAACTGCCATCAAGAACGCTGAGATCCTGGAGAAGATGGACCCGCAGGCGACCAAGCAAGCGTACGAGGAACTGCGTATCGCTCTGGAAGGCGCAGACGAAACCATTCCGGTGGAAAAAGCTCCGGTTTCCCTCGAAGACATCTTACACTAGGATATACCCATGCCACGCTGGTCCGAATCAGAGTACGTGCAGCACGCCCAAGGGCTGGCTTCGCAACACGTCGTCAGTAAGAAGAGCTTGAACGAGCTCTCTGAGAAGTTTGCTACGGACAACAAGCTCAACCCGGAAGAGATCCGAACTTTAGTGCGGCTTGCCAACGTCGCTACGTTTCAGGAGCTCTTCAAGAAGAAGGACGGGGGCGATAAAATGATCGAGTTCGACACAGGCGACCCGGAGGCGGTCATTCGAAACATGGTCTCGCAAGCAAGCGCTCCCCCGCAGACGGCCAACGTCAACAACGACAAGCTCGCTGAAGAGATTCCCGACATGATGCGGGAGAAGCGTTTGGGCAAGAAGTTCGACCCCGCGCCTGAAGCTGAAAAGGTCGCGGAGTACGAAGAGAAGCCCGCTCGAGAAGACATCGTGGTCATGAACCTGCGTAAGCTCGCCAACGAGTTTACCATCGCCCGGATCTCAGCCGGTGCGCAGTGGGAAGAGAAGCTGGCTTCGCTGGCAAAAGTTTTCAAGCGGGCTCCGGGCTACGGTCCTAAGTTCAGCGACTTTGAGAAGATGGCCTGGGCTGAGCTCGGCCGTGACGCGGCTCCGGAGCTCGCCGTACTGCATGAGGAACTTTCTACGCCCTTCACGGAGCTTCCGTCGGAGAAGGTCGCGCATCTCCAGGACCGTCTCCTCGTCTCGGATACGCCCGAGCTTCGACTTCTTCGCGAAGCTCACGAAGCCCGCCGTACCTACTTGAAGATGGCGAGCGCCCTGGCCTGGGTCGACAAGAACATGCCTGCGCTAGGGCGGTAACGTGAAGAACCAGATCTTCAAGGCGCAGGTCGCCGCGCTCTTCGAAAAGAAGGCCTTCTTGAAAGATCCGGCCGACGTCGCGGGAGCCTCTCCGAATCACGGGAAGGCGATTCAACGCGGCATGGCCCTGGAGAAGGGTTTCGCTGACGCGGCTCGAGGGGGAGAGCGCCTTCTGAACAGCGCGGGCGGACTCGCCGAGCGCGTGCTGACGACCGGGACGAATCCCAACGGACTTCTTTCCCGCGGTGTTGGCGGTCTCAGCAGACTCATTCAAAACAATCCCAAGGCAGCCATCGGTACCGCGGCCATGCTGCCTATACTTTCACAGGCGTTTGGGCAGTCGCAACAACGCCATCAGGACGAGCTCATGCACGCATATAACGACCCTTCTCGTGTCATCACGGCGAGCCTTGAAGACTTCCTCGAGAAGAAGGCGGCGGCTCCATCTTTTTCACTCCACAATGAAGTACTGTCTGGTCTCGTCGGCGGACTGACCAAGGGAGTTGTTTCAGGGATGCTCGGCTTCGCCGGATCGCGGCTTTCCAACATCAAGAACACGCTGATGCACGAGCCCCGGCGTAAGGCGCTGCTTGAAAACCTGATGTCGTCTGACGCCATCCTCAAAGACGCCATCGCACGGCACCCTGAGAGCAAGAACATGATCCTCGAGGCGTACGGCACGATGGTTCGTTTCGCGCCCTCGCTCTCCCTCGACATCAACGCGGTCCGTTCCTTTCTCCGCGAAGCTGTGCTAGGTGGCTCCGGCGTCAACTACGCTACGATCAAGAACATCGTAGACACCGAAAAATCGATTACTGGACACTCGTCGAAGCCCGGAGACAAGTAAACATGAACGACCTAGACAACGCTATCCCGCAGCAACTCCGGGACGCCATCGCCAAGTTTGGTTTCGCCAAGGTCGCCGCCCAGATGTACGGTGTTCCTGAGATCAACGAGAAGACCGCTTCGGTCATCGTTGGCACAAACCTGATGACTCGGCTCGCTGAAGCACGGCAGATTGAAACGGGTCTGGCCGCACTGGCGGAACTCGAGAAGACGGCGCTCCTGGGACTTGATGACGCGGTTGGCGCTGCCGTCGGGTACCACTACGGCAAGAAGCAAAAGGATCGTGACGAGGATCACAGCTTCGGTGCGAAGCAGGTGGCCTCGTTGGTTCTTCCCGGCGGAATTGGCTACCAGGCCGGTCGTGGGGCAGCGCACGCCATGGATCACAAGAAAAAGGGCAAGGAGTAACAGATGAACTACCCTTCCTTTTGGAAGAAGCTCCGTATCGTCGAGGGCCTCGAGAAGCTCTCGACGAACGACGACGCGGCCATCGCCAAGGAAGCACAGCTTCTTCTGGCGGAGACCTGTGACGACGTGTTTTCGCTCGTCAAGACATCGTCGGACAACTTCTTGGTCCCTGTTCTCGTTCTTCGTGACAGCGCAAGAGGCGTCGGTGAAAAGTTTGCCGCTTCGCCAGACGTCACCGCGGAGCTCCTGCAGAAACTCGCGACTGCTGCCTACGTCGATGACCTCCTCGAGGCACAGCTTGAAAAACTTTCAGGCGAGACGTATGACCTGACTCGTCACGTCCAGATGCTGGGGCGAGAATACGCAGTAACGCTGATGCGAGGACTCTTTGCGTAAGATCTATGAGCTCGATACGCACTTCGCTACCGGCGAGGCGACCGTTCAGCCCGTGCTCCTCTGGGGCGCGAATGGTCGTCCCTTGCGTGAGAAGTTCACCAAGACCGCCAGCGAAGCGTCCGAGTACATTCAGTCCGTAGAACCGAAGCCGGGGATGAGCGTCGTGCTCGTTCTCGCTCTTGGTGCCTACGAGACGTACGATCTCAACCGCAACGGCGACGGTTTTAACGAGTTCCCCTACCGCACAGGCTTCAAGCCGACCTGCGGCTGTTGCCAGGCCGATGGTGCTTGGGTGACGCAGAGCGAAGTTCTGCCGAACCACTACAAGACGTTCGATGAGCACGGCAAAATCTACCGCCATCACCAGAACAAGGATCCGCTGAAGGCTTGCGGTGATGTGCTCAAGTCGTTCTGGAATCCGCAGATGCACCGAGTCGAGCTGCTCCTCGGGCTGCGAAATGAGCTCGCTCCTGACTTGGCGGAGCGCATCGCTTCTGGAGAGTACCCCGCTGTTTCGATGGGCTGCCGGATCAAGTACGACGTCTGCACCATCTGCGGACACAAGGCGGCGACGCGAAAGCAGTACTGTGACCATCTGAAGTTCGGAATGCGCCAGGTCACGCCGAGCGGTCTCCGTGCGGGTGCCCTCAATCCGGCTCCGAAGTTCTTCGACATCTCTTTCGTCGCGAAGCCCGCCGATTTGACGGGCTACATGATGAAGAAGGTCGCTGACGACAGTGCCTACTCGATCCGCACGTCGGCTGAGCTCGGCGAGTATCTCGACACCTTCGAAGAGAAGCGAGCGGCGATCCGTAAAGTCGCTGACATCGACAAGATTGTGCGCGGCATTCCCGTCGACCACAAGACCTCACCGCTCTCCGAGTCCGACGCCACGCATATCCAACAATACCGCGATATGGTGCTTCCGGCGGTTCGTGGAATGCCGGACTTCGACAACAACACGCTCAAGTCGTTGTCCAAGTTTCCGGTCGCTCAGGTTCTCTCGACTTTGTCAGCCGCAGGTGTTGTGCTGACGACGCCTGAGTTCGTCAAGATGATCGTCGAGAAGTTTTCCCCCGGAACGAAGGTTCCTGAGTATGCACTCGACGGAATCGTCGCCATGCAGGGGCACATCTTCGATCTGTTCGTCGAGAATCCTCAGCTGCTAGAGCAGCTTGGTGGTACGGGCATGTTTGACCAGAGCCCCAAGCACGTCAATCCCGACATCGGCGTCATCGCTGAGCGGTATCTCGAGAAGCGCTCAACCATCGGGGATTACCTCTCGCGCAGCCTGATTCCTCCAATGCTCCGTGATGAGGAACCGCCCTGGACGGATGAGCTCCATGTCAGTGACTCCGGAACAGGTGAGCGCTACATCACTACTCGCGGAGCCGCGCGTGAAGCGCACGACGAGATCGCTAAAAAAGAGCTCGCTCGTCTGGTTGGTACGGGAGCCCTCCTCGCGGGCGGTGCTCGAATCGCAGCGGGTTCAGCCCCCGCGGCAATGCGTCCCCTCGTTTACGGAGGAGCGGCGATGCTCGGAGGAAAGGCGCTCCGTCCCGATTACGGTTCGCAGTATGTCACCGACGAAGGTGTTTCCATCCCTACGTTGACCGAAATGCGCAAGGAATCGAACGCGCTTCCTCTCCTGGGATCCGCCGGAATCGTCGCGGCGCTGGGACATGACTACGATTCACGCCTTCGTCGTGGGCGTGCCGTCCATGATCCTCGAGCGTCACTCGGTACGCGTATTCTCGACCGTGTCGGCGAATTCTACTCAGAGAACCCTACGCTCGGTGTTCTTGGTACGCTCGGCGCATATGGTGCTTTGAAGCGTGCGAGCTATACTGAGATTCCGCAGGATAGTGTACACGCACCTGAGATTGACCTCGACTTGGTTGTTGAAAAGATTGGTAGCCTGCTCATCCCGTAGTTGTTTGTTTTTCCACCCGAGGTCTCCTAGACTTCCTGCAACTGAGGACTAAAACATGAAGATCGACCGCATTCTTGCTGGCATCCGGGAGTCACAGACCGCTGAGAAGAAGGCCAGTGATGTATCGGCCACTGCTCCCGCGGAGAAGTCCGCTTCGACGCACCAGGCGCTTGTCACCGCGATGAACGACGCACTTTCTACAGCTCCCGCTGAGAAGGTAGCTTCGGAAGCTGTTTCATCGCCGGTAGCTGACGTCATGAAGGTCGCGCAAGAGATCGCGTCATCTGAGAAGGAAGCCGCCCTCAAGGAGGCTCAGCTTCTCGGCGCCGCTTTCGCTGACGCAGCCGTTGCCCGCCTCGGCGACTGGAACAAGATCGCAGCGCAGATGCTGTCAACGCCGGTCCAGCCGGTCGCGGGTAACGCGACTTTCGGTAAGTTCGCCGCAGACAATACCGAGCTCGTAAAGCAGGCTACCCAGCTGGGTTACCAGCAAGCCAAAGCCGAGCTCGAGAAGGAAGCTGAGGATTCCTACGTCCAAGGCTACAACGATACGGTCGACACGATTCACAAGACCGCTTCGCTCGAGTTCATGAAGGCCGCCGCTGTTACGGCTCAGATCATCAAGGCGTCGCTCCGGTAATCCAATGTACGACGCAATCACCAGGGCCACCTACGCGGAGTTGTTCAAGCTCGCCGAAGCGAAGCTTCCGCCATCTGTGCGTAGTGAGTCAGTAAAGATCGCGGCGGGACACGGAGAAGAAATTGTCGCTGGAATCCTCAACGGTTTGTGGAAGGATTCGAAATGACACATCTGAGTAAGTTGGCCGCGGAAGTGATGGCGGATGTTGAGCAAGGTGACTTGGTGAAGCAGGCGGAAGTCGCCAATACCAAAGTGGATCTGCACACGAACACAGGAAAGCTACTCCAAAAAGTAGCCGAGCGTGTCCGAGCTGTTGGTTCTACACAAATCACCTACAATGACTTAGCGCGTTTCCGGAAAAACTATGACGTCTGAGACTCTCACAAAACTGGCCTCACTCCTTCGCGAGAAAGCCGCCTCTCTTGAGGCGTCGAATCAAACGAAGTGCGGCCAGGTGATTCAGGCGGCGACCGCCCTGAACATTCTTCGCGCGAAGGTGGCCCATGTCCGCTGACTTTCTGTTGAAGGTTGCAACGGTTCTCGAAGAGGCCGCCAAGGTTCTGGATCAGCAGGAGTCTGAGAAGACTGCGGCTGTGAAGGTGGCCCGTGACGCCGTACTCAAGAGCGTCGCCGATAAGTACTCCGAGGCAACCGGTGAAGATCTCCCGGAAGAAGTTTTCTCGAAGCTCTCGTCGTCTGGCGAAGATGTTCTCTCAACAGTGAAACACCTTCTTGAGAAAACGGCAGGCAGTGCGGGCAGGGTTGAAAGCCTTGGGCAGTCGGGTGAGAAGTCAGCGCAGAAGCAGCCGACAACGAAAAAAGAAGCAGCCGAAGCTGCTTGGGAGCGGTTCGGTAATTTCATCAATTCCTAACGCCACCAGGCGATAGAAAGCAGGGAGACACACAATGAGCCTCTTGAACTCGAAGTTCGACATCACTTCTGTTGACAACCCCGTAGCGCTGGCGGCCCTAGCGCAGGTCCTCAAGGTCCCTGGTGGGATGACGCTGAGCTCGGAAGGTACGCCTGTCGCGGGTACGATTCCGGCCGGAGCCATCGTTCGCATGGACGCCACCACCGGCGAAGCACTGCTGGCAACCACCGGTAACGTCGTTGCCGATCGCCTGAACGCCGTTCTGACGTTCGTCGTCATCGACGGCAACAAGGACTTCTCGGGCTCGTTCGTACAGAAGCTCACCGTGCTGAACGGTGGTTTCACGATGCTGACCGATCAGTACGATGCTGGCGCCTACACCCCGGGCAAGCTCGTTTCGTTCAACGCTGGCAAGATCAAGCTCGCTATCGGCTCCGACCAAATCATCGGCGTTGTCGGTCCTGCTGGTCTCGACGCAGTGAACGGCGTTCTTGAGGTTATCGTTCCTCAGGGCGGCCTGCCGTAATAGTTGTTCTCTCGATCCACTTCCCCTAGACTAACTCAACGCTCAGACTCTGGGCAGACGTAACGGAGGCTTTTCACACATGGCTTACAAGACCGAAACCCAGCAAGTCTCAGCGCAGTTCGTCAACTCGAACTTCGTTAAGAAGATCGAAGACGGACGCATCAAGGAAGCGGCGGCAGAAGGCTCGGCCTTCATCCGTGACTTCGTTCGCCAGGAGTCGTACGCGCGTGAGATTCTCACGCCCGTCCTGCTTCAGGATGACGAGATCGACCGCGACGAAAACACGGACGAGCCCAAGAAGATCGTCGAGAAGGAGCCCAAGTCGGTGGCTACCTTCGTTCAGTTCCAGGGCGCCGGTCCGCGTACTTGGTTCAAGGGTCCGCGCTACTCGGTATTCTTCGGAAAGACCGAGTCGCAGCACTTCACCAAGTCGAAGTTCCAGCTGATGACCTACCAGAACGACATCCGGAAGATGCTTTCGGACAACTCTGTGAAGGACATGGCGGATCAGGAAGACCTGAAGTGGCAGCAGACTGTTGACGCGCTCATCGCGCTCAACCCGGCTGAGCAGAACGTCGCCGCGGGCGCGTTCAACTCGACCGCCTTCAAGGCGGGCTTCCAGAAGATGGTCAACCGTCGCCGCCCGATCGGCAAGATGACCATGACGAAGAGCCTGTACTACGAGGCGCTTGACCTCGTCGCCACCAGCGTCGGTAACGACATCGCGTCGCGTCACTACGACGAGGGTGTGGAGAGCGAAGAGAAGCTCTGGGGCTTCCCGGTCATCACCACCATCAAGTCGACGATTCACGACCCGAAGAAGGCGTACATCTACTCGCCTGAGAACTACCTGGGCAACTTCTTCCTGCTCCAGGACGCGACGCTGTACATCAAGCAGGAGGCTGACACCATCACCTTCTGGACGTACGCCGCGCCCGGTATCGGCATCGGTAACCGCCTGTCGATCCAGTCAATCACCTTCCCGTAATCCTCAAACCCGCGTAGACTAAGAGACGCCTGGGTCACTCCGGGCGTCTTTTTTTTGAGGAAAAATCGTGTCCTTCTTTTCAACAGAGAATATTGGCCTCGCTTGCTACTTGATGATCAACAACATCAAGCTGCTTCGAGTCACGCCTAAAAACCGAGGACACGCCGTGTTCGAATTCGACCTCCCGAAAGCGGAGGGTATGGCTCACGAAATGGCCTATACTACGTCCGACCATGGAAGGTTCTTCGAAGCATTCAAATACCTTCGAGCCCGCACTCTTCGCGGAGAGTGAGCCGTCACAACTTTACGCAGTACAGGCACTGACATGAGTATGCGTGAAACCGTTACCCTTGGCGAACTCGCCACCGTAGGAGCAAACATGAACAGCAACCTTTCCGAAACCATCAATCTTCCCCGCGCTTCAGCGCTGATCCAGCACCGTCGTCCGGTTGAGTTTGTGGAAGATCCGGTCACAGGGGAGCGCATTCCTACGCGCTTTGAAGCGGTGGGTGACGATGAGACGGTGTACAACGTCATCACCAACTCGGGTCGCGACTTCCTGCACCTTCAGGGCTACGGCACGTCCGGTCTTGGGGCCAACGGCCTCAACTGGATTGGCCTGTCGAACGACACGCTGACGGAGACGACGGCGTCCACCACGCTCTCCAACGAGATCACCCTCAACGGTCTCGGCCGCGCCCAGGGCGCCTACGCGCACACGGGCGGCACCAACACGACGACCATCACCGAGGTCTTCACTGCGACCGGCACGCAGTCCGCACAGAAGGCGGCTCTCTTCACCGCTGTCTCGGCGGGCACGATGAACCACGCGCTCGCCTTCACGCAGCGCAACCTCATCAACGGCGATACGCTGACGGTGACGTTCACCATTACGCTCGGTTAATCAAGGGTGATCCGCCGTGGCGCTCGCGACAAAGACCGTTCGGTACGGGTGGGGCTCGCTTACCACAGCTACGGCTGACCTCACAAAGACCAGCCTCGGTACGAAGACAGTCTATATCCCGGAGACGACGAGCCGAGTCATTCGCTCGGCGTTCGTCGTCTTCGCTGGACAAGACATCATCACCGCGACTGGCGGCAGCGTCAACCGTGTCCAGGTGTCGGTCGGTATCGACGCCGTCGCCGACAGCGATGTCAACGACCTCGCCGCCACCATCGCGAACACAGGCGAGAACATCGCCCTGCATTGGCACGCCGACTTCACGGCGTACTTTGTCACCAACTTCACCGGGACGTCTCACTCGGTCGAAACGTTCTGGCTCCAGTCGCAGAACACCGGAACCACGGGCGGCTACCGCAACGTCAGCGCTGAGTTGTTCATCACCTATGAGTACGACGACGCCGACGCGACGCACATCAAGAGCGTGGTGCTGCCGCTGGAGTCGCTCGTGGGCGCGCTCGCCACCACGATGACGCAGATCGGCACCAACCAGATTCCGATTCTGACGGGAGGCTCCGGCATCCTCCCGGAGAGCAGTCCTGTCATTCGGGACTACTACTTCGTCGTCGAGGGCAACGAGGCGAACGGCGGCACCGCCACCGACTGGACGCTGGGTCTTGAAATCGACACCGACGGCGAGTTCGCCTTTGGCGCGCAGGAGTGCGCTCTGGCGAGCGACCGGATGTGCCGGTGGATCTACGACCGTTCAGCAACCGTCCCGACGACGACGGCGACGCATCAATTCAAGGCGCGGTCGAATGCGCTCGCTCGGCTGAACCACATGAGCATCCAGCTCGTGGTCACCTACGAGTTCACACCGCCAGCCGCTGGCGCGAACCGCACCATCAACAGCATCATGGTGCCGTTTCAGGTCGAGGCCGGTCAGCTCGGAGGGTCAATCGCTGGCGACAACTCGCGAGCGCGCGTGAGGGTTCGCATCGACGAGCCGGGCACCATCACGCTTCGTCAGAGCGGCGTGCAGGTCTTCATTCAAGCTGCGGCAGCCATCGCAGGCCTCAACGCGCGCTGCGGCGCTCAAGCGTACCGAGCGTACACGCACAACGTCGCGACGGCCTGCGGCACCGCGTGCTTCCAGTTCCGCATCGACTCGGGTGCAGCGGGCGGCGCGGGCGTGACGCTCGCTAGAGGCGAAAATAGCATCGACATCGACATCTACCGCACGGACACGGCCGACCTCGCGCCAGGGACGAGCGGAGTGCTGATCCTGAACTACGAGAGCGACACCGCGACCGGTGGCGTCTCTCGGCACAACCGCGCGACGTGGTGGCACTTCGATCGTCCAAAGACGACAGCGGCAGCGCTGGTTTCCACCATTGCTGCTGTGGCTCCGGTGCTCGCAGAGACGAACTTCAGCATCACGGCTCCTGTCGGGTGGCTCTCGTACCTGAATGACGCCACCGCGCTGAACCTGCTCTCACTGCTCGTCGAGGAGCTCAGTGGAGATCACGCCGACGACGGGTGGCACGAGTACAGCTCGGCAGTCATCAGCGACGCCGAGCTCGGAGTGATCGTCAAGTTCTTCGCCGACCAAGGAGACTTCTTCCAGCGCTGGTGGGCCGACACCGATGCGCGCCGAGCGGTCGTCGAGACGGCTCGGCGGTACCGACTCGCGCCGCTCGCGTCGGCTCGCTTCACCTCGTTGATCATGGTGGTGACCTACTCGTCGCAGTATTTCGCCATCTCTGGCACCGTCACTGACAGCGCAGGCGGGACAGTGAACCTCGCGGCGTACCGCGTCAGCGACGGGCTCCTTCTCGGCACGACCTCGCGAACCGGAAACGGTTCGTACACCATCAACGTTCCGGTGGATGACTCCTGCTTCGTCGAAGCTCGAGAGTCCGCGACGTATCTCGGGCGCAGTGACAACGACACGCCGACGAGGGTCGCATGAGCGCACCTCAAGCCATCAAGGACGCGCTGCTCGCTGCTCTCGATGAGGCGTACGACGCTGATGCGCGTGCGCACACTCGAGTAGTGGTCCCGCTCGGCGCGGAAGCCCTGCTGTACTCAGACGAACCGCACGACATTCCAGCGGAAGCTACGTACAAGATCGCCGTCGATGCGACCGACGGTGAGGTGATTCACCTTCGCATCAGCGTCAGGATTCCCCGCTACGGCGTCTGGCCATTGTGAGGTAGGCCGTGTCCTTCGACGTCCAGCTACGCGACAACGGCACGGCTTTCGACGTCGACCTCCAAAGTGGCGGCGGCGGGCCTACCAACTACACCGCAGACGTCAGCGAGACGGTGACGTTGAGCGAAGCTCTCACGGTGATCGCGGGCTATTTTTCGGCCACAAACGAGACTGTCACGCTTTCAGAAGCCCTGGCGGCGGTCATGGGTACGGCGGCGTCAGTCAATGAGACCGTCACGTTGTCGGATTCGCTAGCCACCGCGTTTGACGGAACCCAAGCGCTATCTGAAACGGTAACGCTTTCAGAAGCGGTAACCGCGCTGGCGGGTCTGTTCTCTTCGATCAGTGAAACAGTTACTCTGTCGGATAGCCTGGCCACGAGCTACGCCGCGGTTCAGGGACTATCAGAAACGGTAACGCTGTCTGATGCGCTCAGTGTCCTCTTGGCCACGAACGCGTCGGTCTCGCCCTGGTAGACCGGCTGGTAGCCGGGGACGCTGCCGAACACGGCGCAAAAGTCCGCGGAGCGTGTGTAGCCGGTGATGTAGACGTTGTCCGCG
>OFRC01000401.1_pt1 | contig 11547 bp, 27 predicted proteins | sample 1543051 | NCBI WGS metagenome assembly OFRC01 (sample SAMN07774231, study PRJEB24372) | wastewater metagenome
CCTTGCCCGCCCGGTTCTCGGTAGGATAAGGGCCATACATGGCCACAATCCCCTCCCATTGGGTCACAATCACCCACTGAGTGTCATCCTTTGCCCGCTTGGCATCGAGTTCCTCGATGATGCGGGTTGCTAGTTCACCAGTGTCCTCGGCTTCACTCTCCAGAAGGCCAGCGACTAGCTTGATCTCAGTCCGCTTGATTGCCATTCTCCCACCTCGACTCATTGGCTCCTAGTGAATAGCCGAGCACTTGCATCTTGCTGATGTTGTCAATGATTGGTTCCACCAATAAAGGTGGGCGCTCCTCGCCCACTGCCTCCTGCTCTAGCAGTGAGGCAACAAGTTTGACTTCAGTTTTCTTTATCGCCATATGGTTCTCGCAATACCAGCTGCATCCAACAGAGATGAACACAAGTCACACGGTTCACTCGTCACATACATGGTGGCACCCACCGTTCGTGCCCTACCGGCACGAATAATGGCGTTAGCTTCAGCATGAATGGCAGTACACCCAGTGGCCGCATACCCAGTACCAGGGGTGGCATCACTCCACGCACGTGGACACATGCCGTCAAGGCATGACTTCTTACCTGGTGGTGAACCGTTGTATCCGGTAGCGATGATGGTGTGATGGTTCACGATGACTGCACCCACCTGGCGGCGGGTACATTCACCCCGTTTAGCGACAGCTTCAGCGATACCCAAGTAATACTCGGTCCACGTTGGCCTAATCGAGGACACCACCATAAGGTGACTCACCACCCAGAAAGTCCACCATCTTCTTCAGTGCTTTACGTTCACGGTCTTTGAGTGTGGGTCTACTGATCTCCCACTCGTCTGCTATTTGGTCACGGGTAGCAGACGTGCCATACAGGCGCTCCAACAACGGGTCAGGGTGTGCTTCCCATGCGGCTGCAACATCAGCTAACTGGGCTAGTCGCCCGTTACCTTCGGCGGGGTCTTGTCGTCCCCGTGAATGGTCCGATTCCGGTGCCTCATACCCGTCATACCCGCCAGCTAACACGACTGGTAGTAGTTCAGCGATGACACCTGTGTTAGCGAACCATTCGTCCTCGATACGGTAGCCAAGGATGATGGCCCGCTCACGGCGGGCATGTACTTCAGCCAACCGATACATGGTCTTCATGAACTGGTTGGCACCAGACTTCACTGCCGCCTTATCCGCCTGATCTACGTCCAACCATTGCGCCACCTTGTCGTGGCGTCTCATGCACCACAGGTAGCACTCTTGCCGTAGGTCATCGGATGTTACAAACCCTTGGAATCTGCGGGCAACAGTGCGTGAGGCAATGGAGATGAGGTGGGTTGTCATGTCCATCAGCCGTTCCATTTCTTCAGGCTTGATGGGTGTGATGGTGGCTGATTCAGTCATCAGCCTGCCCATGTTCACATGTGGTGGGATGGAAGATGACTGCCTTCTCATGTGTCCACGGTGGTGGAAACACCGTGGCCCACAGCTTGTCCCACAGGTGGAAGATTAACGCCATGAGTACGACTTCCCTTCGACAGTGAAACGGTTCCCAACAATCGGAATGGGTGTAGGTGTGACGTGCTTGCCATCGACGTACAGCAGGCCGAACCCGGCCTGCCAGTTCGCACCAGCCTTGATGTACGACGCCTTGCGTAAGTCCATGAGGTGACCCACCTCGAACCCGAAGCGTCGCTTCGTGATGCGACCAGAGTGGGAGTCATGGTCATGTAGTAGACCCTGCTTATGAGTGTGACCACATACCACTGACTCACCCACCTGGTTGGCAAGCTTGAGTGCAGTGCCACCTGAATAGGTGGCTGACCTGCCCTCGTCGCCATGCATCATCAACCAACCAGGAGCAATCACTGTCGGCTGCAGTGATAACTCAATGTCTAACTCCCCGTACCCCATCAACGACTTCCAATCCAACCCACGAATGGGGGACAGGGCAGGGGCATGAGTGCCGATGTAGTTCTCTAACCGGGTGGTGGTGTGGTTCGACCGTTGCACCACCATGTGTGCGTGAGGTGCCGCTTCACGGAACCCACGCATGATGGCATGAGTGGCATCAATAGCCTTCTGCAAATCAGCCGTGTGTTCCTCAGCCCTACCTCGAACCCATCGGCCAATAGATGTGCAGTCACACTCGTCACCAACAGTGGCGATCATGTCTGGTTGATAGTCACCAATGAACTCGGTAACCGCACGCACCATCTTCGGGTCATGCAATGGTGCCTGTATGTCAGACACCACGACGATGCGCTTCACTCGCAGTCCAAGGTTGGTGCGTGCTCAAGCACAACCGCAGACATGGCACCCTTGAGAAGGGTGATTGTCTCGGTCAGTTCATTAAGCTCCGCCTGGTGAACCTCTTTAGTGGACCGCAGGTTGGACAAGGCAATCTCTGCCTGGTGGATCTCTGACCCCACCCGTTCCAACGTCCCCTTCAGGGACGCCAGCTTCGTGTTCAATATGTATAGGCCAAGGCTGTGGTCACTCATCGGTGGCCTCCCCCTCAACGAGTGCGACAAGATCATTGAAGGTGACACCCTTACCCGTAATGGTGAGCACCTTTATTGCCAACGTTGCGAGGTAGTTCTGAACATCAGCCAACTCATCGAGCAGTTCAACAACTACATCTTCGAAGTCAAGCGACTCGTACTTCTGGCCCTTACCGTTGTCGTACTGGGCGGCACCGATACCTCGAATGCGGGAGCGGGCGTAGTCAGCGAACGCTTCAGCGAAAGAGGCGTAGTCCTCAGAGCTAGCACCTCCGCCGTGGAGTTGCATCAACACAGCCGGGTGACCGGCTAGGTATGAAGCTCCCTTACCGGGGGGAGTTTCACTGTCACTGTTCCCTGTGCCTTTGAGTGTTGACAAATCAACCACCCCTGTTGCGTCAGGTGTTCCAGAACCAAAGCCCATTGCTCTTCCTCCATCGGTAGGTTACTCCGCATATTACTAACTCATAGTAGTGGACTGCAAACATTCAGTTACAGTGGCGTGTCGGGAATCAAATCAAGCACCGCCTCACGGCCATACTTCACAAAGAAACTATTCACATCCTCATCAGCAGGCAGCTGCACGATGCGTGAATTACGCACCGTCTCCTTAATCTTCAACGCCAACTCATACCCAGGGTTAGACCCATCCTCCTTCTTATCGTTATCAGTGAGGATGACTACATCAGCGAACGAATCCACACACCGTGGATAGTGGTGCTTCCATGCCGAAGCACCCGGTACAGCAACAGCCGGGATCCCACACTCACCATGCAAAGTGATCGCATCAAACTCCCCCTCTGTCACCACCAGTTGTGGGCCAGGGTGAAGGGTTGCCTTCACGTTAAACAAGTGTGCCTTCTGCCCCTTCGGGCCATCATATTTAGGATGCCCACCGTCAAGACGACGGAACTTCACAGCGACAGGACCGGACACAGTTTCGTACGGGATAGCCAACATCCCAATGAACTGCCGCCATTCAGTCGGGGCGTCGTCCGGTACGACGCCGAGACGGAACATACTTCTTCCCGCTTCGGTAATACCTCGACCTTCCAGGTATGTACTGCCCTGTTCCGTCATCGTTAGACGGTTCAACATTTCGGTCAAGGACTTCCTTGATGAAGTCGATAGCGCCACGATAATCCAACCCCTCTTGATCCCTAATTAGTTTGATTGCATCCCCTGAAACCCCACATCCGTGGCAGTTGAATGCCACGTCTGACATTGATGCACTAGCCACACTGTCTTTGTGGAAAGGGCATTGAACTTTCCTCCACCCACGACCGGGCGGTACCCGAACACCCAGGTGTTCGAGGTAGGCGGCAATAGCACTGTCGTCATTAGCTGACACCATCACCAGTCCCTTCCACATGAGTCGCTATGCCGTCGTCATCGACCGTGTACCAGTGGTATCCGCAGTCGATGCAGTGGTGTACGTCATGGAGACGACACCTGTCCCTGTACTCAGGCACTTGCCCGTTCCCGCTTACATGCCAAGCACACCATTCGGAAACGACCCATCAACCCATGCTCAGCAAACGAATGCCCGTTCTTACACACACCACTCGTGCGACCACGAGCCGTACCCTTAATCGCCTCCCTCTCGTGGGCTGTCAGCCCACCCAAGAAGGCGAACTTGTCGTTGATTTCCAACGCCCATTGCAGACACTCATTCACCACCGGACATGAGGCACAGAGGGCCTTCGCCTGCCGCCTACGGCCATGCTCATGTGGTGCCGGGTAAAACAGTTCCGGTTCCACTGAGGCACACACTGCCTGCTTCTGCCATTCACTTCCCATATTACTTACTCCCCTCGTTGAACTTGTCAACACACGCATTGAAGAGTGGGGCGACAGCGCCACCCCACTTCACCCGGATGTTGTCTGGCGTTTCGCTCAGCACATACCCGAGTGCGATAGCAACCATTTGCCCCGTGTAGGTGTCGTTCATATCGAGTCGCTGCCTGTCAATGTCGGCAAATGCAGCCAACTTAAGGTCACCCACTTCACTGAAGTTCAACACCTCAGTACCCCGCCGCATTGAGTAGAGACATGAACGTGTCCCCATCCATCACCACATATGCGTCACTGGCAGAGGCTTTGCCTCGCCGCTTCGCCCACACCACACCAATAGATGCACCAGCATTAAGGCGTTCCTTCTCAGCCTCAGCCAACCATTGAGAGAACTTCAACGTGCCGTGGTCTTTGGCCTCGATCACCACATCCGGGTGTACGTTGATGTCACCCTTGTCGTGCGTACCAGATAACGTACGTCTCTCTGCATGAGGCCACCACTTAGACCGCAACGTGTTGACAATCTCTGTCTCCCAGGCTGTTCCGCGAGCCTTGGACTTAGACACTAGACACCTCAAACAAGTCCACCGTGTCCACTACAACCCGCACCACAGATTCTTGAACCTTCTCCACGAACAGATCGGTAGGTTCACCCTCACGGGCAAGGATCAGTACCGGGTACTCCAACGTGTTGAACCCTTGGTTCTTCATCGTCTGGGTGCGACGGTATAAACCCGACCGGACTGCTTCCTCAACGAACGATGCCTCACCAGTGGCATCAAGTAGTACGTCACCCAACTTGAACGGGTGACGATCATCCACACTCAACTTCATTGAACCTCACTCCAATACTGTGACACTGCATGGTTGGCAACTTCGGATGTTACTAACTGTCTCTCAAACAAATGCATCTTCGGTAGATCAACACCCAGTTCGATGGGGTTTCTTGCCAACGCATCGGCTTTGCCGGTGCGGTTCTTCACCCCGGCAACCTTGAACACATTCTCTGCCGGGTCCAGGGCAATAGTGAGAATCACTTCCGGTAGCTGGGCTACCTTCCCCATCAACGCCTTACGTGGCTGACAGTCAGTGGGCTTACCCTCACCCTCACTCGTGTGGTGCAAGATCAGCATGGCCGCACCAGTATCACGGGCAATCTCATGCATGGCACCCATTAAGTGACGCAACCCCTGCCACTCATTATCCGTCGTCTCACATACGACGTTGATTAGATTGTCTACAACAATCAGATCAGGCATTTGCCCATACACTTCTTCCCACGCATCCACCTCATCAGTGATGGTGTCAAGGGTGGGTTGTGCGTCATACACGAAACGAACATTCGACAACCCAGACAGTTCCTCTTCAAGCAAACCGACAGCTGGGGTCTCCCGCATTTCTTCAATGGACGACACGGACATTCCCATACGCATGGCTCCGACACGGTTGAACACCGTGTCCTCGTCACTATCGGCAGAGAAGTACAGGCAGGAAACTCCTGCATGTACGGCATAGTCGAGGGACAGTAGGGACTTACCTGATCCTGGTTGTCCAGCGATCATGTGTACCTGGCCTCGACGGAACCGTATTCCGTTCGCTGCCAATGACGGGAACCTGTCCGGTAGTGGGACACCGCTACCTCTACGCCTGTGCAAGGCGTGTACCAGTGACTTCACTTACCCCACCTAACTTCGAGGATCATTGGTCCGAGGAAGAACTCGGTAACCAGTATGTTGCGATTCCAAAACCATCGACTGAATGAGACACCGATGAGCCAGTCATGCCAGTCAACATTGAAATAGAACTTCACTTCTCCCCCTCACCTAGTGCTGACTGGATAGCGGTAACAGTTGGGCATGGGTAGTCCACGTTGGTGGCTTCGCCATACTCGTCGGTACTAAGACACTCGATGCACTCGTCATACCTGTTTCGTTGGTGCAGTTCCAGCACCGCTTCCACTGCTGCCACCAGGGCGGGGATGTCAGCGCGTGAGTGAGCGATGAACTCCAAGTCGGCTTTGTCCGCCGATAGTTCCGCGACGTAATCATTACTGGCCGTTGGCCCTTCGACCTCGATCACACCTGGGATGTAGTCAGTTCTAACGCGCCACGGCCCTTCGGTCGCCGCTTCCGCCCGCGCTTTGATTGCGTCTAGTTGGCTACTCATTGGGAACCACCTCTAGCCAGAACCCTGTGCCGTAGTACCCATTAGAGTCAGTGCCCTCAAACTCGGCAAGGTTGATCCTGCCCTCACCTGTGAATACGAACAGGCGGTAGACACCCTCGCCATCCTCGTAGTCACCACGCGGGGATGCGAACACATCGACATTGGTGATGATGTTCTCGCACTCACCTAGTTTCGTGAGGTCGTAGTAAGCGCAGCAATCAGCGTTGCCTACCAACTTCACCTTGGTTCCATCTGACAGAAGAAGGTGTTCGTCGTCCACCTTCTTCACGGACTTCCCAACAAATAGTTTGTTGAGTTCCATTGTTTCGTCCCAGTTAATTGCTTCTACTTCTTGACTGCGTGTACGGAACCTCACGACGATACCTCCGAGTTTGCTATCAGTTCCACGTAGATGATTGACGGGCTATCGCCTTTGTTCGCAGAGGTGAGCGCGTTCATCAGGTCATCGCCGTTGATGACCCACCACTGGTCAGAGGGTGCCTTGGCCGCGCTCATTCGTGCGTCCCTGGTGGCAGCAAGATTCCCCATTCGTGGCACCACTGCCTGACCCTCCATAGGCGTGATCTTCCGCCGCACCGGCACGGGTAGGTGTGCTCGCATCTCTCGCTCATTGCTCCTCCTTTAGTGCCCGCTCAATTGCGGTAACAGTTGGGCAGGGGTACTCGACTGGAACGAAGTCACCGCAGTAGGAACTGCCACATGTGTCGCAGTCTCCGAACACATCTGGCTCGTGTTGCCCCAGCACCGCCTCTACTACTGCCACCAGCCGAGGAACATCGTGGATTGCGCCGTCAGTGAGCGCGATCCATTCTTTCTCCGTTGGTTCTCGGTTGTCTGGTTTGCCTGCGACTACTGCCGCCCGCGCTTTGATTGTGTCTAGTCGGTTCACGCCACGTCCTTCGTTCATCTATCTGTCCACACTTCCACTTCGCCGTGGGTTCGCACATGTTCTGCTAACTCTTTCGCTCCATCGACGCCGCCGTAGGCCAAGCCGTCGAGCCACCCAAGCCAATCGCGGTCGATGACTTCCTTCTTGCCTACGCGAAGCCCATCCCCACTGAAGGAGACCTCCTTCAGCCGGTCCTCAATCGCAAACATCAGCGCATCGGGCAGGCTGTTCCCGTCAGGCTCCTTCGGTATTGGCTGCCAGTACAGTCCTCTGCTCACGACACGCCCCTTGTCGCCTTGTACCCACGGCCCCCGGTTGCTGCTTCCGCTCTGGCTTTGATTGCGTCTAGTTGACTACTCATTGGGAACCCCTTCGGATACGACCGTTACCTCGACTGGTGTGCCGTAGCAGTGAACCACCGAATGCCAGTCGTGTTCGTCCAGACTGCGTAGATCCATCCACGGCGCGCAGGCGTCCTTATTTGTTCGCGTGAACCGGCGCACGTAGTAGGTCGGGTAGCTGACGTTCGGGACGACAACGCTGACCACTGAGCCGATCCTCTCGGGCTCATCGGGGACAGGGAGTGGGACAAGGGTGACGGAGGTGGCAGTGCGGATGACGCTTTGGCCGATCGCTACCGCGGTAGCGTCAATGAACAGATCGCCGGTCATATCGAGGAGCACCCTTCCCCTGAATGTCACGTCCACTTCTCTACCGACGTGGTCTTTAAGTTGGTCTGCTTCTAGTCGTTCACTCACCTTGCGCCTCCGCAACCCTTGTCTCTAACCGGTCAAGTGCCTCCACCCATTGCTGTTCAACCTCCGGCACCCCTACGTATGGGCGCGAATTGCCGAGAATGTCGCGGGCTTCGTCCACGACTTCTTCAAGGAACTTGATGTAGCCGCAAAGTTCGACAATCGTTGCCGACGATTCCCACACGTCGTCTTGCTTGTAGAAGCTTTCGATCCATTCGATCTCAGGTCTATTCACTGGAAGCACTCCCCGCCATGCCCTTGCACAAATGGGCATCGGGTGCCGGAGATAGAGACACATGGGCATTGCTCGCTGAGGCTGTAGGGCAACGGCGCGCCTGCGGCTCGCTTCATTGAGTCGCGAACGTGATTTTCGTGATCAGTGAAAGCCCACATTGTTGCCGAATCCCAATCACCTAAGCCGGTAGTGCGATCCAATCCGAGCTTCACCTCTGTCTGTCGATGGCCGCATGAGCACCACCAGATGAAAGTCATGGACGACCAGCGGCCCCGTATTTCGATCTTCTGCAACTCGTGTGGATTCATTCGGTTGGCTCCGATGTGAGCCAGAGACGTTGGATCGTGTCGCCAGGTTCGGTGATGTCGTTCCACTCAGCAATGTTGCCTGACAGGTCGCCTAGTGTGAGGTAATCGAGATCACCAGAGTTACCCCAGCGCTGATACGTCTCGCCCGTCCTATCCACCCGGAAGAACGATCCAACTGGCGGTTCATCGGGACGGGTTAGCGGCTTCGCCTTTTTGGGTTTGGCTATGTACCAAGTGCCTTTGTCTTTGTACAGGCTGTACGGGCCGACCCCTATCTCCAGATCGGTAACGTTGGTGGCGACCGCCGACGTTGTTTCCTCGTAGGCATCCGACACGTGTCGCACCTTCACCAAGTCACCGGCCTTGATTTGATCCGGGTCTATTTTCTGCCACTTACTCATTGGTTGTTCCCCTCTCGGTACACAAGGCCGTCAATCGCCTGGCTAACTTCGGGCATCGGTAAGCCCTCTTCTTCGCCCCACTGGTACAGCCATTCGAAACCGTCGCCGGATTCAGACAGTGACCAGATGGAGCGGGCCTCCTCGTCGGCTAATTCCGGGTATGCGTACCGGAACCCGCGTAGGGCTTGCACGAGTGACACATACGCGCAGTAATGACCAATGGTTTCCCCGTACAGGAGTGGATCGGTTTCCCAAACTCTGTTCGTTACCTGGCTACGGAACCGCCTGTGAGCGTGTAGCCCGCACACGATGTAGTAGCGGATTAACGCGTCTGCGGTCGCTTCCATCCTGGACTCCGGCCACTGCGCCAATTCGTATGGATCGGTCATTCGCTGTTCTCCTCTAGTTCGGCGGCGGCTCCGCATTGGCATTGGACGTACTGCTCGCACCACCATTGGCATTTGTCGCGGTTCGGGCCAGCCCATTTCTCGCGGAAGGCTGCCTCAATGGCGGGTCTCGCCGCTTCGATGATGTGCGGTGCAGCCGCTTCGAGTTGATTTCGTAGAGACGTGTCCGGGGTGTCATCGGTCCCTTGGGTGAGCCAACGCACGCCGGTCTGCCATCGCGCCCTCATCGCTGCGTCGATAGCGGCTTGCGGGACGAGATCAGTCACGACGCCTCCCCGTATTTCGTAACCAACCGTTCACGGTCCTGGTGGTGGCGGTCGCATAGCTGCCACACGTCATCGACGACGGGCGCTAGGCAGTGGGCCTTTAACCGGCTGATCCGGATCGGCAACATGTCGGTGCCGACAACCAGTGAGATCCGGCACTGGTCGGGTCGTAGGTCGGGGTGGTCAAGGGATTTGTCAGGCATGGGCCATCACCTTCGCTAGTTCGGTTCGCTGGTTGGCGGCGAGTTCCGCGACGGTGGCGTGGTCCCCGACGGCGCGGGCGGCACGGATCGCGGTTGCGTACCGGTTCGTGATCGCCTGCGCCTGCGGCCACCAGGGTGGTTTCACGGATCGGCAGGCGTGGTCGTGTTCGGTGGCGCGTCCGCACCTAGCGCAGCGGGTGATCGGTGGCGGTTGCGAGTTGCGTTCAGCGCGGGTGTTTCGTTCCGCGCATTTCTGGCAGCCATGCGATCCGGCGTAGGTGGTTTTGATCCCGCCAGGGAACCGGGTGTCAGGTGATGCCGCCGCTGTGACAGCCGCGAGTGCCACGTCAGTGAAGCCGCGAGGATCGTCAACGAGGGCGCGCTCGATGTCGCGCACGGGCCACGATGGGCGGACGTGATTCACGACGTAAGCCAGGGCGCGGATCTCTGCCGGATTCATCGACCACCGCCGATATTTGCCGTTACACCGTCGGTTTTCGGGATACAGACCGACGGTGTAAGAACATCAGAACCATAAGTAATTACTTCTGTTTTCTGACTTCTGACTTCTGGGGGTCGTTTTGCTTCCGTTTTGCTTGCTGTTTTGCTTCCGTTTTGCTTACCCATTTGCTCCCCCTTTGCTTCCCGCGCGCGCTCGTTTTGCTCGGATATCAACAACCTGTTGGCGACTTGTTTGGTGTTCGAGGTAGTCGTGAATAACCACCCGCTCCGGGTCGTCTGTCTCCTTGACGAGTCCGACTGAGATCAGTTCCGCGACAACTTTCGCGCCGTCACGGCGTCCGATCCGGTGCCGTGAGATCACACCATCGGTGAGGTATTCGGAGCAGTAGCAGATCGCTTCAATCCATGCCCTGAACGCGGCATTGGATAGCCCGTCTACTTTCGGGTGGTCGGGTGTTGTGTCGTCCAGTTTGATGAACGTCGAGTTCTTCATCATCAGTTACCAGCGCCAATATCTAACAACTCCTGGGTGTACCCAAGCGCCTTCTCTGGGACATTCCACCGCTGACGACGGCCAGCGACCATCTGCCGGTATTTTGTGTACGCAGCGGACTTTTGCTGCGAGAAGCCAAGCCCTTTGCACCAGTAGTCATTGCGAAGCAGGGTGCGGCAGACACGTCGCCATGACGGGACTAGGCGCTTTTGCTCTAGCGCGTAGTCCACTTCATCTGGGATTCCATCGGGGTAGCCCCGCTCCGTCCACCACTTCTCAAACAGCATGATCTTGTCCCGGTAATGGGACTCCATTGCGGGAGGCATCGAGCCAACCAGCAGTTCGGCAAACGATTTCCACGTGTGGCCCGGAGGTTTTGTCACCTTCCGATAACCGTTGATGTTGCCCCACTCCTGCATGTAGAGCGAGCCACCATTAGCCCCGTTCACCCTCGCCACAGCGCGCGCCCACGTTTCCGGTTCAATGAGGTGAAAGAGCCATAGCCCGCGGCGCTGGTCATCTCCGTAGGGTTGGCAGATGCGCATCTGTGACGGCTTGAGCCCTGCCATCCCCATGAGGTCGTACAGCTTGTTGTAGGGCCGGTCGGGGTGCTTCCCGTGGTACGTCCAGATGTCCTCAGTATTCCAGTCGTAGAT
>OFRC01000402.1_pt1 | contig 11503 bp, 27 predicted proteins | sample 1543051 | NCBI WGS metagenome assembly OFRC01 (sample SAMN07774231, study PRJEB24372) | wastewater metagenome
GCGCGCAGAAGTATTCATAGGAGCCGACGGCGAGATCGGCGATCGCGCCCTGCGCCTCCATCGGGTCAAGGATGGAGATCGCCGCGCTGCCGTCACCGACCGTGGCGATGGCGCCCGCCGCCGCATCCATCGCGCCGATGAGAATGGAGTCGAACGTGCGGCCCAGCGCCATGGCGCCGGTCTTCTGCGCCACCTGCTGTTCGTTCTCGGGCATCTGCTCGAGATCGGTGGACTTAATCCATTCGTTTGCCTCGTAGAACTTCATGCTCGCCGAGATCGTCGTGCGATCGGCGTTCATGACGGGCGAATCCTGGATGGCGGAGGACATTTCCGTGGCGCGGCCGGAGCCGGCGAGCTTCCAGATCACCTGATTGCCCTTGATCGTGCCGGTCTGGTTGACGCACGACCGAAGCAGGAAGCCTTCGGACTGGAGCGTGTGAATCACGCCCCTCACATATTTCTGTTCGAACCAATTGGGGGCTCGGGCGGTCATGATGGTGTCTCCGGGTTGAGATTGTCTCGCTCCGGGTCGATTGCCGGGGCCGCCCGGTCCATCATGTGAGCTTCAAGCGACTCGACCGCCCGTCCCCACGCCGTGACGGCGGACTGTGCTTCGTCCCGCTGCGCGCGAACAGCAGCGTGGCTGGCGATCAGGAAGCCGATGGGGTCTTCACCGGCGCCAATGCTGGTGAGTGAAACGATGTAGTCAGCGGCCCCCCCCTCAAGCTCCCCCACCCTGGCCTGTAGGGCGGTGAGGGCGGCTTTGGCCTCACGAGTAGCCAGGGCTGCGTCTACCGTCCGGCGGTGGGCGTCCTGCTTTGAGCGGCGGACCCACTCGACGCAGGCCGGGATGTCCGCCACGAACCGCTCGCCACGTCGGATAAAGAACTCCGACCCGCCGCACGTCAGGCCCGTGAGAGCCTTGGTCAGGTCGGCGACTTCTTCCTCAAGCGCCGCGATCCGGTCGGCTTGTTCTGTAGGCATCATGCATCACCTGAAGAATTATTGGTCGGCACGTGGCCAGCCGTGCTTGGCTCGACTTGCGAGCCATCGGAGGGGCTTTGCGGTCTGGAGTGGTGGGTCAGCACGCGAACAACCAGTGCAGCCGACCGGGGACCTGATCGCAGGCGCAGGGGTTGGTTTGGCCGCCGCTGAAGGTCGGGTCTTCAGACCGCAGCCAGCCCGCCTCCGTGCCCGATACGCGTTGCCGCCGCACCGCAGCTTCCACGGCGGGGCCATCCATGTGTCCGGCAGCGCAGACGCTCATGTAGCAAAACCCCTCCGCCATGAAGAGAACGTCGGCTTCAGCTTCCTTTTGGTCGCTCATTGATCACCTGTCGGATTGAGGTAGGCGCGGCCCTTGGGCAGAATTTGCACGCCCTGGTCCAAGCCATGGCGGCGCTCGCGGATGTACCCGCCCTCGATCAGCCCCATCAGCAGAGGCCTTGCGCGCTCATAGTCTTCGGCGCTGTAGGGTCTGCGTCCCTTGGTGTGATCCGCGAGGGTAGTCAGAAACTGGCGTTCGGCGGGGGATAGGGTCATGCCGTCCTCATCGTCAGGAATTGGCGCAGGACTGCGGCGCCATCTTCGCCGGCACGGAACGCAGCCAGCAGGTCGGCGCAGAGGTCCGCGATCCGGTCGCCTAGCCCCATCCGGTCCCAGAACTTGCGCTGGCCTCCGAGGTCGCAGGAGTTGGCCGCCAAGCGATGGTGGTGGGCGCACAGGGCAACGCAGCGGGCGTCGTGAACTCGCGGCCCCAGCCCGCCCTCCCGCCAGCCCTTGGAGGCGATGGCGAGCTTCTGGTGCGCGGCCTCGATCGGGCCCCGGTTCGCCGGGCGGCCCTCGATCATGCAGGCGATGCAGTCGAGGCCGTGAAGCCAGGAGATGAAACCTTCGTCGCGTTGGCGCGGGTCTCGCTGACCTGCAGCCTTCGGGAAGGTGCGCTCCTGCGTCACCTTGGCGGGGCGGTTGGCCTTGTCGGCCTTTCCGATCTCGCGGAGGGTCTTGCGGGCGTCGTCGCGCTGTTGACGTTGTTCGAGGCTCAGACTCACGACGCCTTCCCCCTCACATCCATCCCGCCAGTCAGCCGCTCAGCGACGCGGAACTGGCCGCACCAGTGGGTGGGGTCGACGAGGACTGGCGTCGGGCCCTCGCGGCAATACAGGAGGTCGGGATCGACGATCTTGCCCCGCCTCCCCCATTCGCAGTTCTCGCAGGCCCTCATGCCGCCCTCCGTTGTTCGCCAGACGCATGGTCCGACCGCGAAAGCGCCCAACGGATGGCCTGCCGGTCGCAACCGAAGACCAGCGACAGGCCGTATTGCGAACATCCGGTCTCGCGGACGATCCGGGCCCAGGCGCGGTGACGGGCGGTGATGTTGGCGGCGCCGCGGTCAAAGCCTTCGGCGCGGTTGAGCCCCATCACGGCGTCGACGGATGCCCCGGCCTTGTGGGCTTCCTCGGTGGCGATGCGGACTACGTCGGCGCGGGAGGGGCGGCTGGCAGGTCGGGGGCGCCGGGGCATCAGGCGGCCCTCCCGAAGATCCGAACCGTCGGCGCGGCCTGCCAGATGACCAAGTCCTCACCGCCGTCGAGCACCTTCAGCCCGTCGCGACCCTGCGGCCGGATGTGGAGCACGCCGCGCCGGTCAACGATCAGGCCGTCGGCAAGCATGGTCTGGCCGATGTTCCAGACCTGGCGGCGCCGGAGCGGAACGAACATGCCGATGCCGTCGGCGAGCTCGAGGATGGTGGCCGGACGCTCGGCGAGGATGCGAAGCATTTGGTGGCCGCGACCGTTGACGCTGTAGGTCATCAGTCTTCCTCCCGCTCGGCGGCGCGGAGTTCGTCGTTGCGCGTGGTGAAGGTGGCCTCCAACTCCACCAGCCGTTCCGGGTCGTCAGCGGCGAGGTCCGCGCGCAGGGCTGCGGCGGCCTTCCAGACGGCGGCGAGCTTGATGGTGGAGGCGGCTTCTCCGATGCGCTTCTCGCACATCTCGGCGCGCTGGCTGAGCGTGAGGGGCGGGGCGCCGTCGTCGGGGGCTTGGCTGCGGTCGCCGCCGTCCTGCCTGCTCTGGCGCGGGGCCTGCACAAGCCGCAGCGGCTTGACCGTGAACGGCTTCCGATTGGCCCGGGTGACGGTGAGCGCCATCGTCACCTCTCGGTCGATGTGGCTCATATGGCTGATGCGGATACCCCCGACGGCGACGCCGCCAAACATCACCTTGTCGTCGCGATACAGCGTCATGCTGCGGCCGGCGTAGGTCTTGGCGTCGGCCCCCCAGACATGGACCATGATGCGGCGGCAGGTTTTGCAGGGCAGATAGGGCTTCCCGTCGTCACCCTCAAAGTACACCGCGACGGGCTGATCCGGCGTGTCGGTCAGCGAGACCCGGGTGATCAAGATCGTGCGCGGCCCCACCACGAAATCGTCAGCGTTCTGCTGCGTGCTCTTGGGAACAATGGTGTGTCCGATATCGGTCACGTGAACATCTCCGTTTCAATCCTGCGTTCTGTCGGGATCAGCCGGGCCTTGGAGGCCAGGCGGTCTTCGTAGGCGCGCAGCTTTTCAGCCAGGCGGGCCTCGAACTTGGTCGCGGCCTCGATGATGGCCTCTTGGATCACCGGGTCGGGCTCGACCTCGATGGTGACCATCGGCATGCCGCCGCAGTAGCTGATGAAGTCGCACCACTTGCGCTTCGACACGAGCAAGCCGGTCTGTATCTGGATGACGTACTCGTCGGGCACGGCGTGCTCGATGATCGTCTCGATCTGGAACTTCTGGCGGCGGGACTTGGCTTCGATCAGGCCCTCGGTGCCGACCAGTCCGTCCGGCGAATAGCCGAGCGTGAAGCCGAACTCGTCGTTGGTGATGAAGCCGACCGTCTTCACCGGCATGTAGTTGGCGGCGTAGTGGTCGCGGGCCTCGATCTCGTCGTCCTGGCCGCGCAGCATGTCGTAGCCGATGAAGGCCGGCTCGACGTAGCCGGTGATCCGCTGCGCGAGGATGTGGTAGAAGTGGCCGCGCTCCTTCTCGTTGCTGGCGATCTTCAGCGTCGGCGTCAGGATGTGCTTCATCTCGCTCGCGGTCAGCAGGCCGCATCGAAGCTGCAGCCATTGCTCGGACCCCTGGTGGATGTCGTCGTGGACCTTGGGCCCTCGCTCGGGTTTCGGGCGCGGCTTCCAGGGCGACGGAAGGGTGTCGATCGCGCTCACGCCGACACCAGCGACAGGTGTTCGCGCCCCATCGTCCGGACCTTGGGGCTGGGCCTGTAGACGCGACGCCGGGTCGTGGTGACCGTGACCTCGTCGATCTGCACGCCGGGGAAGGTCTGAGCGTTGGCCTTGGCCCAGGCTTGCGCGTCCTTCAGGGCCCCGAAGGTCCGCAGCACGGTCCCGACGGCGTTGACGGCCTGGTAGTCGGTACGGTGGGTCTGCATGGGTCAGGTCTCCTCAGTTGGGAATGAAAGGGCGATCGCGTCGGCCAGGTGCTTCGCCAGCGCCTTGGCGGCGACGATGAGGGCGGGGCTCGCGTGCGGATCCAGGGGCGTGGCCCGGTGGAAGGAGAGGGTTTCGAGCGCGACGTGGCGGTAGAGCCGGCGCCCGGACTTGTGGGTCACGGCGTTGGAGCCGGCGCCGTATTGGAGGCAGGACGGGCCGCTCAGGGGCGTGGCGCCGGCGCTGATAATCGCGTCCAGTTGGTCCCTGAGCGCGAACAACTCAACCTGCGTCATCTCGGCTTGGATGATGGGGGCGAGCGCGTTCACAGGCTTGCCGCCTCGGGCCAGTGGGCCAGCGCCCAGCCGATGCCCGCGATGATCACGGCCAGGCCAACCCAAGCCGTGACCGCGAGCGCCAGGAGCGCCAGGAAGTTGATGGTCCCGCGCATCAGCCGAGCCTCAAGCGGGCGACTTCGGCCAGGGTCTGGGCCCAGGTCATCACCGTCCAAAGTCCGGCGATCAGGACGATGGCGGCGAAGGCGTCGTGGAGGCCCCTGCGGGCGAGGTAGGAGATCAGGCGGGAGGTCATGCCGCGACCCCTTCGCTACCCACCGTCAGGCCCATGTCCTCGATCAGCGAAAGCAGTTCAAAGGCGAGGTTTTCCGGGCGCGCGTCCTGGGTGACCTGATCGGGCAGGCGGGCCAGCGAGCAGCCGGACGGGCCGGGATCTTCCCAGAGCGTGCACCAGTCGGAGGCCTTCACCCGCTTCGCCAGACTGCAGATGCGGTCCACCTGATCAGCCTGGCGGCCAGCCTTCAGCCAAGCATCGGCGGCGCAGGCAAGCGCCCAAGGCCAATCCACCTTCACGCGGTCGCGCCCGTGGTCGGCGTCCCAGCGGTAGAAGTCGGCGCCCTCAACCTCGTCGATCAGGGATTGCAGCGCGCCGAGCCGGTCGGGACTGTTGGCCTCGTCCTTGGCGCAGCAGCCACCGTTGTAGGTCGTGCCCTGCTCGGTCCAGGCCCGGTTGCAGTGCTCGCAGCGGGCGTCTTCGTGGAGCCGATGTTCCAGATCGTAGTTGCGGAACGTCTGGCCCTGGACGCCGCGCAGGATTTCCAAGAACTCGGCCTGGGCGTCCAGGGCCTGCTCTCGGGTCATAAGCTGCGACTTGTACCTGGGCGCGTCGGCGCCGACGGTCACGGTGAACACCGGGTAGGTGTCGACGATCTTGCGGGCCATCAGGCGGCTTCCTCTTGTTGGAGTTGTTCGGCCTCCGCCTTCGCGACCTCCTCGGCCGCCAGCCGCAGGATCAGCGGCTCGAGGTCCCGCTTCAGGTCCAGCAGGTGGAGCCGGATCACGTCGGCGATCTGGCTCTCGGGGTCGGCGTAGCGGGGGAAGCCGGTCGGGCCCTTGGTGAAGGTCACAGCGTCCTCGTGCTGCTGGATGCAGGCGTCGAGGTCGTTGAGGGCGAAGAGGCGGATTTCCTCGGCGCGGGTGAGGATGGCGGGGGCGGTCATGCGCCGACCCCAGTGGCGCGCACGTAGCCGACTTCAACGAAGTTGGCGGGCACGCGATGGGCGAGTTCTTCGCCACGATAGACCGCGAACCACGGCACGAAGTCGCCTTGGCCGTGCTCACGATAAGCGACGATGCGCGTCACCCCGGAGTTCCCTGTGCGGTAGCAGCCGCCATCCTCGCCGGGATAATAGATGCCCTCAATCTCGCGCGGGTCGTCGTAGATCAGGCAGGGGGCGGCGGTCATTGGGCCTCTCCGCTGGTGGGGGTGGTGGCCTTAGCGATGGCGGCGCGGAAATCACCGACCGTCTCCTCCTCGGAGGCCTCCCATTCAGACCAGCGGCTCTGGGTGATCTGAACGATGAGGTCGATGGCCTCTTGGAGCGCCGCAATGAGGTCAGCTTGGTTGCGCGCGGCATCCAGCAGGGTGTGGCCGTACCAACTGGCGAACCGTTCGCAGTCCTCGTAGTCTGGGTCGGTCAGCAGTTCTTCGGCGCGTTTGAAGTCTTCCGGGGTCATTGACCGAGCCTCCGAAAATCAGGCTCAAGGGGGTTGGCGCGACGCCGGTCGTCGGCCTCTTCGCGCTCGGCTTCAGCGGCATCCGCGCAATCCACGCAGATCAGGTGGAAGCCATCGGCGGTCTCTTCGCAGCCGTCATCGGCATCGCCGAAGTCGCCGCAGGTGTGGCAAATGAAGGCGCTCATCTAAGCGGCCTTCCGAGCTTGAAGCAGGCTCGCGAGGCGCGCTTCGACGGCGGGCATCTGCTCGGCGAGCCGCGCGAAGTGTTCGACCGCCTTTTCCAGATCGTGGATTTCCCACACCGGGTCGCGGGGGCTGGCGGCGTGGACGTGGGCCTGAAGGAGCGAAACCCGGAGGCTGTCGGCGGTCAGGCTGGCGATGAAGGATTCCATCCTCCTACTCCGCCGCCAGAAGGACGGGAGCCACCGACCGAACCGGAACCTGCGCCCCGTAGGTCGCCTCAACCTTCGCCTCGATGGCGCGGAGGTTGGCGACGGCCTTGCGAACCCGCTCGCGGGATTGGTGAGGCTGGGTGGCGAACTGGCGGGCCAGGGGAGAGGTCGCGCGGTGGGCGTTCCGGTGAAGCCTCAGGGCGTCCACCACGGCGGCGCGCGCCTGGATCATCTCGACGGCGAGGGGCGTGCAGCCGGCGAGCATGTCGACGCGGCGGGTGTCGCGGGTCTGGGTGGTGGCGTGCATGGCGGCGGCTCCGTTTGTGGAGACCACTGTGCAGTACGCACACTGACAAGGCAAGGGGAAAATGTGCGAGACGCACAATCTATTTTGGGGCCGCGCAAAAAGGAAGCCCCGGCCGATGGCGCGGGGCGCGTGGGGCTCTGCGTTACGAAGTCAGGGTCGTGTTAGCGAGGCTGCATCGAATTGACCTTCGCCGCCCAAAGCAGCTCCTGATCCAGGATCGGCCCCTCGGTTTGCGACATCAGGTGAAAGAGGCCGGGCGTCCTGCTGGGCTTAACCTGCTTCACGAGTATGCGACCATCCGGCAAGCCGACAACGCATAGCCTGCCATGCAGGTCCGACGTGACCGGCGACCGCACGTCATCATAGAAGACCAGCCATTCGGTGAAGAAAGACCCCAGGCTTTCGCCTCTGATCTCCACGGCAACGGTGCTGCTAGATGAGCCTGGCGGTGCTTGCACGAAGTCGAACGGTCCCTGGCCGGCGGAATATAAAACCGCTTCGGCCCCAGCTTGGACGTAGCCGACGACAGGGACGGTCGCAGGGCCATCGTCGCCTTGCTGATTCTCGCCTCGGCCCGCCCCATACAGGAGCCAAGCCGCGTCCACCCCGAAGGCGCGCGCATAGGTCTTGGCGCTATCGGCATCGTAATCGCGCGTGCCGTTCTCGTGCTGGGCATAGGTGAAGTAGGGAACGCCCACGCGAGCGGCGCCCGCCTTCCCGGTCACATAGCCTGCCTTTTTGCGGGCTTCCTTCAGACGCTCAGCCGGTGTGGTCATGCGCCGCAACTTGCCAGCGGAAAGTGTGCAGCGGGCACTTGACGAATGAGTGTGCGAAGCGCACAACATCGGTCAATGCGAACCCATAAGCAAATCATCGCCGCCGCCGGAGGCTACCGCAGCCTTGCCGAGAAGCTTGGTCAACCGCCCAGCCGCGTGAGGTTCTGGGAGCGCCGACAAGCGATCCCGCCCGAGGCGTGGCGAGCCGTCGTGGACGCAGGACTGGCGACCGCTGACGAGCTGCTCGACGTGGCCGCAAACCGCGCACTCTCGGCCGTCCAATCAGGCCGCGCCGCATGAGCGCCCTCGCACCCATCACCCAGGCGAACCCCCTCGCACTCTATGACCGCATGTGTACGGCGATTGCCGAATGCAGCCGCGTGGATGAGGCCAAGGACATTCGCGACAAGGCGCTGGCGCTGGAAGCTTACTATAAGCAGGCCCGCAACCTCGACGCCGAACGGGAAGCCGCCAACGTCCGGCTTCGGGCTGAACGCCGCGTCGGGGAACTGCTGCGGGAGTTGGAGCGGACGGAGCCCAGAGACCGCAACCCGGCGGGCAGGGCGGGCATGGAAACTTTGTCCGACGATGGGACGAAGTTCCAGTCCATCTCCGAGCAAGCCCGGTGCAAAGGCCCATCTCCCTACGCCGCGACCCTGGCTCAACAGGGCATCAGCCGCCAGACGGCGCACAAGTATCAGTCCCTCGCCGCCATGCCCCAGGCCGACTTTGACCGGGCTCTGTCGGGACCGGAGAAACCCACCACGGCGGCGGTCCTGCGCCATGCCGACGCGCGCCGCCAAGCCCACAACCCGGCCCCGGCGCCCCGCGTCAGTGACGACGCGCTGTGGATTTGGGGCCGTCTCCGCGACTTCGAGAACAACGGCTACCTGACCACCAATACCGAGCGGCTTCTGGATCGCATGACCGACGCCATGCGCGCCGACGTGCTGCGCCTCGCTCCCCTCGTGGCCGACTTCCTCAATCACCTGGAGCCCTCCCTTGAACCTGCATGAGCAAATCTCGCTGGACATTCAAGGCGTCGTGGAGGGGCTGGCTGGCGCCGACATCATCTCTCCCAGCTACGTCGCGCGTGAACTTCTCGACCTCTACGCCGGGGCCTCCATTGACCCCCACATCGCCTACGCCAGCCGCGAGCATTTCAAGCAAATGGCGCGCAGGGTTTTGGCAGGCCGGTACGACGCAGAGAGCGACGACAACGAGGCGCACCAAGGCGAACTGTTCTCGGGTCATCTCCAGCGGCGATACCCCATCCCGCGCGCGAGCGGCTCGGAGCCGGTCTATAAACTCCGCGAGGCCCTGACGCCTCAAGAGCGCGCGTGGAACGTCCTGTCGCTTCGCAGTTCGGCCCGCGCCCGCCTTCTCCACGCCGACGCCTTGGAGGCTGAGGGTCAGCACGCCGCCGACCCCATCGAATCAGGCCGCGCAGCATGAGCGCGCTGGACCTCTCCACGATCCGCACCGACGGCGGCACACAGCCCCGCGCCGCAATCGCCGGGACCGTCTACGCGATGCGTCGTGGCGGTTCTGACGGGCCAATCAAGTTCGGGTTTACGGCTGGCGACGTTTTTGCCCGAGCCGCCCAGCTTCAGACAGGCTCCGCCGAACCGATTATTCCGGTCAGTTGGACGCCCGCCTTGCAGCAAGAGGAGCGGGCGCTTCACGCGCGCTTCGCCGACTTCCGAATGACCGGCGAGTGGTTCTTTCCCACGCGCCGAGTTCTGAAGGCCGCCGCCAATCTGGAAGTGTTCATCCGTGTGCTGCGGCTGACGCCGGGGTGCTTCTCGGATGTTCCTGCGGCCCTCGACGTGGGCGACCGCCAAGTGAAGCTGACCCGCGAACTGACCCAGATCGAGGTTCGCCGGATCATCGCGATCCGCAAGGACTCCATCGCCGCCGACGTTCGGTCGCTGACGGAGATTGAAGCTGCATACGATGCCGCCCAACCGGTGTGGGCTGACAGGCCTGAATGGCTGTTTGGTCAAGCCCTCGACGCCGCCGTGAAGAAGATGGCGGACGGTAAATGGCTGTCGGCATGACCACCCCCCGCGTCACGCTCACCCTTCGTCTCGCCCCCTCCGTCCCAGGTCATGGGAGGGCTGCGGCGTGAGCGTGCGCACCGAGACCATAGGCGATGCGACGCTGATCCTGGGGGACGCGCGCGAGGTCTTGCCGACGTTGGGGCTGGTGGATCACGTAATTACAGACCCGCCGTATGGCGTCGATTTCGCGGGATGGGACGCGGACTTCCCGCCAGCCGACTTTTGGCGACTGGTCTATGGGTCCGTCAAGAATGGCGGCAATGCGGTCATTATCCCAGGCGAGGCCGATTTGCCCGCTAAGGCGCGCATCCTCTTTGAGGTGTTCGACTATCAGTGGGTAATCCCCTGGTACAAGCCGAACGCGATGCAATTCGGGAAGACTGGCTTCTCGAAGCACAGCCTCATTTGGTGGGCGTCTTGTGGAGATCCGACCCATCGCCCCAGCATGATCGATGTTCTGGTCGTTCCGATGGGTCTGGCCGAAGACAAGGCAATTGGTCACCCGTCTCCCAAGCCTTTGCGCGTCATGGCCGAACTCGTTGGCAACTTCGCGGACATCGCCCAGACCATCCTCGACCCCTTCATGGGCTCTGGAACCACTGGCGTCGCCTGCGCCAACCTTGGCCGCAAGTTCATCGGCATTGAGCGCGAGCCGTCGTATTTCGACATCGCCTGCCGCCGCATCGAGGCCGCCTACAAGCAGGGCGACATGTTCCGCGAGCCTCCCCCGAAGATGAAGCAAGAGGCCATGCTATGACCCCAGACGAAGTACGCTTGGACGGCATCCGTAGCTACGAGCTGGCCATCAAGACGGCCCGCAAGCAACTCCTGCGCCCGACAGAGGAAAAGCTGAACGCAGCCATCAAGACCCTGCGCGAATGCGGCTTCACGGTCAGGCTGGCCGAGGGCAACGGCGTAACGGGTTTGTGGAACTGCGGGCCACTGCCGAAGCTGGGCTACTACGAGGTTCTGCGGCTGGCCAAGAAGGCAACGATTCCGCCCCAGATGGACGCGAGCATGATCCCGCTGCGCCCCTGGCCGGACATGCCAAAGGATGCGTTCAGGTAATGGCTGAAGCACCCATCTGGCCAGTAGCGACAGACGCTTTCATCGCGGACACCACGCACTTGGACGCGGAGCAGACCGGCGCCTACATGCGGTGTGGGTAGCCGGATGTTGGTGGTCTAGATGCGTGAGGAAATCATAGGCGACTGCCGCCTGATTCTTGGGGATTGCATAGAAGTGCTGCCGACGCTTGGCAAGGTGGACGCGGTGGTGACCGATCCGCCGTATGGGATTGGCGAGAGCAACGAGCGTGCCCTGTCTCGCGGGAAGCTCGCGGCACCGAAAGATTATGGCCATTTCGATTGGGACAACAAGCCAGCCTCGTCCGCGCACATGGAGGCCATCCGGTCCTGCAGCCGCTGGCAAGTCATCTTTGGCGGGAACTACTTCGACCTCCCGCCGACATCATGCTGGCTGATCTGGGACAAGCAGA
>OFRC01000403.1_pt1 | contig 11488 bp, 16 predicted proteins | sample 1543051 | NCBI WGS metagenome assembly OFRC01 (sample SAMN07774231, study PRJEB24372) | wastewater metagenome
CTTGTGGTCCCAAAGTACGTCCTTCATCTGGATGACCGTGCTCATAGCGCCAACATAAGGGCAGTTATCGCATCAGGTGTCAGTCGGCTCTGCATGCGCGGTATGCATCCGCACGGCAGCAGCACGACGACCGATCGCGCAAGAGGGCACTCTACGACGGCCAGCACAGTAGTGGCTATGCGTTCGCCGCACATCATGCACGGAACCCCTTTCCCTGCGCTATGCGCATGCTCAATCGGGCGGTCGAGGCACAGCTTGTCCGCGCCTAATAGCGGCATGGCTCTATCGCTATTCATACTGCCTCCTTGATAGGTATCAAGTTAGGTATCCCTCACGCCCATCAGCATGACGCGGGTGATTATCGCCGCGGACACGGTGCCTCGTATGGGCGTCCCGCCCGACACCCTAGCGCATCCGCACGGCAGGTGTACGCAATGCGAGGTGCTTTCGCCGTGCTCGGTCGCAATATGGAGGTACGTAAGAAGCTGCACAGCATGCCCGCACTTGGGGGGTATGCCGGCACGTTTTGGCTCAAACATATATATGTCCTCAGTCGGCAAGAACACACACTCGTCAGGTATCGCAGGTAGGGTCGCCATTATGGTGCTATCTCCTCAGCAACGAGAATCAGTCGGGCCAGTACATCAGGCGCGAGTTCCCAGCTGCTGTCAGGGTCGAGGTGCTTGCATGGCAGGTTGACGAACTCTACCCGACTGCTGGCTGTTACAGTCCTGAAGGACAGGAACGCGGAGTATTCGCGATGGCATATGTTGCATACCTCGCCATTCACGTGGATGCGCTTGACCGTGCGGTCCCACGCCACGTCGTCCATCCGGAGTACGCGATGAAGTATGCGACTCACAGGATTAGCTCCTCAGCAACGAGAACCAGTCGGGCCAGTACATCCGGCGCAGCTCTCCACCACACCAGCCCCATGGCTGCGCATCCGCACGGCAGGTTGATGACCGCCGTCTCACGTATGCGGGTGCTTTCGCCGACCATGAACGTGCCGGTGGCTCGAATGCCGGCGTCGGAGGGCTTGGTGCAGCAGTGGCACTCGTAGTTCTCAGGGCGGAGAACCCGAACGGCGGCCCAGCCCCACAGGATGTCAGACATGGTCAGGAGTGGCAACTGGTCAGGCTGATGGGTCATGGGGTCTCCTTGATAGCTAGCAAGGGATGGGGATGGGCATGTCGAAAGGCACCCAGTAGTGAGGGTGCCCTTTGAAATACCCTGTGTTAGAGGGTAAACCGGCAACTAAGCGGCCGGTAGCAGTGCGTGGCGTGCGGTGTGGTGTGCACGGCGTGTAGCAGGACGGCTCTGAGAAGTATAGGGCGAGCGCGTGCCTCCACGCAATGGTTGTGCGCATACATTAGGGAGGACCCGCTAGGGGTCGTCGCCCGACACGTGCATCGGTTGCACGCGCTGCCCATCGCTGGGTCAGCCTTCGTGAAAGTACGTCCCTGATGGTAAGCCCGTCATTGCACGTTTCGTATCCGGCCTGTGCTGCACCTTCGAACCACGCGCTAGGCAATCAAGACGCTGTCCCTTCCACTCCGCCTTCGTTTCTATTTGCATGAGGTGGGTTAGCTCCTCACGCCAGTATGCTCCTGCGGGTAACTCTGCACGCTCATGACAGGCTAGCTGTCCGGCCACGTCTTAGGCCGTATCGCACTATCGTTCGACAGTGCTGCTCTTGCATCGTATCCACATGCACAACCTGCACCTGATATACGCCGACATTTGTAGGCCGCGTCGGCAGGTTCGTGAACCATCCCGCGGCGCCCCAGTAGTGGGGGTGCCTTCCTTGATAGTCGCATTCGCGCTATCTCGAATCCTTGATAGTCGCATTCGCGCTATCTCGAATCCTTGATAGCTATCAAGGCGTGGCCCCTTGCTCTGTGGCTTACTGCTACGAGCAGGGCTTACTGCAAGCAATTCCCAGCTCGTAAGACGTATTATACACTAACTGTAGAATAAGTCAATAGAAACGAGACGTGGAATGGAGCAGTAAATTTCCACGCTGCTATGTGTAGTGGACGCATATTGTAGGGCGAAGGCCGGGCCTGTCCCTTGATAGCTATCAAGCAGCGGGATAGTGGAAACGAAGATGGTAGGTAGCTGCATGTGGTGGGAACCCCGGAAACTGGGCTTGCTGTACGGGATAAAACGCATAAGGGATCACTCGACGGACGCAACTGCGTTGCTTCTACAAAATGTCGACTGAAAAGTTCAATGGAATCATGGCTTAAACGTTTCTACGTGATTTTCGACAATGTGTGCACTGAGGTATAAAACGACTTTACAAATAGCAGGTCGAATATTTAGTGGGAGGCCTTATTTCTTCGCTCCACTATATATAAAGCCCGTTTATACCCGGCTTCACTGAGACCAGATTCTCTATTTTTTTTTGTAAAAAAGATATATATATAGAAGGAAATGCCTATGTAAGCCCTTGATTTTTCTTTCGAACAAGATGCCGAGGTGCGCCATCGTGTGTTGTCGAGTGCTCGCACGTGGGCGATGCGAATCAAGGACTTACGAGCGTTTAACTGTACAGGGCTACCAAGCAACGAAAAGTTTGTAGAAGCGCCCTCTTCCGCCCTCATATCGCCCTCTGCGCTACGGCACACGGGCCAAAAAATAGGCCGCTATGTGGGCGGCCTGATTCTGTTACGCGGCTAATTCTGGACTACTGGGTTGTGTAAGCTATTCAATCGAACCCGTCCAGCAGCGCCGTGATTTCGGCCTTACTCACCGTGGGTTTTGTAGCAAGGTCGTAGTCGAGCATCCAGCGCCGCGCGCGGACCAGCTCGGTCGTGGCCGCATGTGCCGCACTCTCCAGCCGTGCCATCACATTGGCTGGCCTACCTTCTTGCCTAGCACGCACCAGCTTTAGCCGAGCGTTCAGCGCCTTCCGACGCGAGTCTAGTATGTGGTTCTTGACTACCCGCACGATGAACTCGTCTCTTTCCATACATGCCTCCTTGATAGCTATCAAGCTGTGTACCCCACGATACTACCACACGCACGGGGCGATCGACTACTAGGGCGCGAAGCGCACAAAAAAAGGGCGCAGCCCGAAGGCTGCGCCCCATGCCCTACGTCACTTCACCTTCTTCGCTGCGGCCGCCTTCTTCACGGCGTCCAGCTGCGTCCGCGCCTCGGCGATCAGGTAGTCGAAGTTAGCCTCCTCCTCGAACCCGTCGAGCAACGCTTCGTCGTTCTTCAGTTGCGCGATGAGCTTCGCATTCAGAGTGTCCAGCCGATCCTGCGCAGTTGCAGCGGGCTTACCCGCGGCAATGATCTTCGAGTACAGCCCTTGAAGCGAACCCGCGCGATCCTTCACCTTCAGCAGCGAACCGATCGTGGTCGGCGTACTGTCCTTTCCGTGCGGAACGCTGATTTTCTTGTCGACCGCTTCCGCAACAGTCAGCAGTCGCGTTTTCCTGCTCCACGTCGACGAGGCGACGGCGTCCTTTTGCAGCGAATCGAGCGCCAGGTGCACGACCGCGCCGCATGGGATGCCCGCAACGTGCGCGGCGTGAAGAGCCATGATGCATAGGCCGTCGGCTCCGGATGCGGTCTCAACCAAATCCATCGCTCCTCTCAGCTGCTGAACCACCTGCGTTTGGACCTTCTTCTGGGCAGCCGTGAGAATGACTGCCTTCGTGTTCTTCGTGTTCTTCGTTGCCATGATGTAACTCCTAATGGTCCTGCGTTGCTGCATCCGTTGATGCAGTGGACGAACTATACCGTAGACCGTGATAGATAGCAAGGATACCCGTACCGGGTACGATGCTCGCCCCATACGGGCATGATGCGCGGGCGCACGAGAGGAGGCACTACTAGGACACATCCCCACCCGAAGGCAGGGATGAGATAGTTAGAGCGTGGCGTCCGGCCTCGCCACGCATGGACGTTCGCACAGCAGGTCGAACCCGCCTTTCTTCAGATGATCCCACACCGTCTGTGCTGCGCTGTTCAGATGCTCGGCGCCCATCGACTGCACCGACACGACCGTCGAGAAGGCGCCTGATGTGTGCGGCAGGCGGAACCACAGAGTAATCGAAAGCATGATGCCTCCTCCATTGATGGGGCGGCTCGCGCCGCCCCGAGTTGGTTACAGGTCGATCAGCAGGTTCATCGGGCCGCTGAGATGGGCGCGCAGCTTGGTGTAGCCGTCACGCTTCAGCGCGGCGCTGTCGCGGATCGACAGGTACGGTCGGCCGCCCGGATACACGGCCATGTCCTTGCCGTCTTCCCAGTCCTTCATGAACGCGTCGGCCGTCTTGTATTGCTGGCCATACGCGCCCATCACGTGGAACTCTGCACTCATGTTACGTCCTCCATTGATGGGGCGGCTCGCGCCGCCCCTTGGTTGATTTACTGCACCGAGTTCATGCGGCGGAGTTCGGCGATCACCCAGCTGCACGGGATGCCGCGCCGCTTGGCATGCAGCGCTGCGAACGCAGCACCGAAGGTGAGTAGGTCATTGCGAAAGAACCACGCCCACCCATCCGCACGGGCCGTCAGCTTCACTTCTTGTCCGATCGATACGTTCATGCTATGCACCTCCGAGTTAGCCGCTGCGCCAATCGCTGCGGCATGGGACACACTATCCCACAGTCCGATGGTGCAGTCAAGGATACGTCCGCCCCTCTGGCCGCCGAGCAAGCATTCTTTTTTCCGACCGACCCCCCGAGGGGGTTTCGCGCCGCGCGAGCCCCGTGCAGTTCATCTGTCTCATAAACAAGTTGACTGCGTTTTTCCGCTTATACCCTACGTACAGTTTTGTGGCAGAAGTATAACTTATACCCTACGTACAGTTTTGTGGCAGCAGCATAGACTTATACCCTACGTACCGAGCGGTTCCCCTTGACACGGCCTTATACCTACGATACAAGGGTCCCCATGAAACACTGCCCGCGCTGCCAGACCATGAAGGAGCTTGCTGCCTTTGGTCACAACCGTGCCGAAGCGGACGGGTTGGCGGTGTACTGCCGGCCCTGTCACGCAGCAGTCCAGCGCGCTTGGAAGGACGCCAACCGGGAGAAAGTTGCCGCCATGCGCCGCCGCTGGAACAGCAAGGAGCCCACATGAACACGAACCTCGCCACCCTCGATACGGACTTCGACCCCGCCACGCTCGGCTGGCCGGCGTCCCTGCCCCTTGAGATTGCCCTGCGCACTGCCTCCCCCGCGGCGATCCGTGAGGCGTACAACCTGAGCTTGGAGGAGTGGGAGTACCTGAAGGGGCTCCCGGCCTTCCGGCAGGCGGTGGAGGATGCCGTGGCCCGGACGAAGGAAGAGGGGTTCTCCTACCGGACCAAGGCGAGGATGCAGGCGGAGGGGCTGTTGCAGACCTCGTGGTCGATGATCCACAACACGACAGTGCCTCCCGCCGTGCGTGCGGACCTCATCAAGTTCACGGCCCGCGTGGCGGGGTACGACAGTGCGTCCAAGGCGGGCGTCGACGGAGGTGCAGGAGGGTCGGGCTTCAGCATCAACATCAACCTCGCCCCGCCGGCCACCGCGCCGCGCGATGACGGCACCATGACCATCACCATGTCTCCCATGGACGCCCTGCCTGCATGAGCGCCAGCACTCTCTCTCTTTACAACGTTGGAGAACTGATATGTCTGATGCATACGTAACTCAGCAGTGGGCGGCGTGGCCCGCCGAAGTTACCGCAGTGCCTGAGCAGGCCGATTGGCTTGGCGTAAGTCAACAGTGTCTGCGCGAGTACGTGCGGGACATCGCTCGTGCGTACTCCCTTCCGACAGCTGTGGGGGTATTCTACCTCGCCCTTCGGGATGGACTGCTGCGCGTCGGATGGGCACCGGTGGGGGCTCCGGCAGGCGCGTTTCCGCTACCGGCGTGCCCCATGGACGCCCTGCCTGCATGAGCGCCATCAGCTACACCCCGCCGCCGACCGTACGGGAGTTCATCGTCGACCGGTTGGAAGGGGAGCTGTTCCACGACTACATCGTAGGCCCGGTGGGTAGCGGCAAGACCACCGGCATCTTTTTCAAGCTGGTGTATCTGGCGCAGATGCAGGCCAAGAGCCCCATCGACGGCGTACGGCGTAGTAAGGCCGTGGTAGTGCGGAATACGTTTCCGCAGCTGCGGGATACGACGATCCCGTCATGGCTGTATTGGTTTCATGACGGCGTAGCGGGTACGTGGAAGGCCACGGACAAGATTTTCGTGCTGAAGTTTGCTGATGTGGAGTGCGAGGTGCTGTTTCGTGCGCTCGACACGGCGGAGGACGTGAGCCGAGTGCTCTCGCTGGAAGTGACCTTCGTGCTGCTGGACGAGTTCGTGACGATCGCCAAGGAGGTGGTGGAGGCCATCGCTGCACGTGCAGGACGGTATCCGCCGGCCATCCACGGCGGGGCGACGAATTGGGGCGTGTGGGGGTCGTCGAACCCGGGCAACGAGGACAGCTGGTGGCACAAGCACCTCGTCGAGGCGGTGCTGCCGGACAACACGAGACTGTTCGTGCAGCCCCCGGGCGACTCGCCGGATGCAGAGAATCTGGAGAACCTGCCGGGCAAGGCGAACTACTACACGTCCCTGAAGAAGGGCAAGTCGGACGAGTGGGTCAAGCAGTTCATCCAGTGCCGCTGGGGCAACGCGCTTGACGGGCGGCCGGTGTTCCCCATGTTTCGGCGGGACATCCACGTGTCGAAGGCCCCGCTGCGGCCGAACCCACACCTGCCGCTCATCATCGGACTGGACCCGGGTGTGCGGCATGGAGCCCTCTCCATCGGACAGGAGGACCTGCATGGCCGCCTGTTGATCTATGACGAGATCATCACAGAGCAGATGGGCGGCGAGCGGACGATTACCGAACGGCTGCGGCCGCTGTTGCGGGCGAAGTACGCCGGGTTCAAAGTGCTGGTGGCCGCCGACCCGGCAGCGGCCATACGTGCTGCATCGGATGAGAAGTCGGTGGTCGACGTGTTCCGGAAACACTTCGACGTGAAGTACGACACGAACAACACAGTGCCCCCGCGACTGGCGGCAGTGGAGCACTATTTGTGCAGGCTGACGGATGTCGGACCGGCGCTGGTGATTGACCCGGGGTGTCGCGCGACAGCGCGTTCGCTGGAGGGCGGGTACAGGTACACAATCTCCAAGACCGGGCAGGACAAGCCGGAACCGGACAAAAACGTGCACAGCCACATAGCAGATGCGGTACAGTATCTCGCGAAGCACTGTCAGAACGCGACCGGGCGCGAGCTTCGGCGTACATCGACAGGGTTCCGGCCACCCCGGTTCAACAACCCCTACACGCTGAGCAGATAGCCCATGGCAGACCTTCCGATCCCCGCAGAGCAGCCGCAGGCACCGACCCCGCTGCCGAGGAACATGGAGGCGCTGGACGCGCTGGGGCGCACCCTGACGACGAGGTTTCAGGACTACGCGCGGGACCGGCGGCTCGCCGAGCTGAAGTGGCTCCAGAACGCGCGGCAGTTTCTCGGCGTCCACGACCCCGAGACCGAGGCCATGCTGGACAAGAACCGGTCCCGCGCCTACCCGCGACTGACCCGGGTGAAGGTCATGAGCATGGTCGCCCGGCTCATGAACCTGCTGTTCCCCACGTCCGAGACGAACTGGACCGTGCAGCCCACCGCCGTGCCGAATCTGTCGCCGGAGGACCTGCGCACCGTGCTCGACCAGCTGGCCACCGAGCTGGGGCAGGAGGGCGGGCCGGACGGCCCGGCGATCGAAGAAGCGATTCGGGCGTTCGCCGCCGAGCGCGCGGTGAATCTGACCAAGGAGATTCAGGACCAGCTCGACGAGCTTGGCGGGGACAAGTCACTCGACTACGTGGCCATGTGCAAGATGGTCGTGCTGTCCGCAGTGCAGTACGGGTGCGGCGTGGTGAAGGGACCGTTCGTGCGCATACAGCAGATCAGGAAGTGGAACAAGGACGCGGTGACGAACACGTTCACGGCCACAGCGGTGCAGGTGCCCCGGCCGATGTTCGAGTTCGTGCACCTGTGGAACTACTACCCTGACATGTCGGCGAAGACGTTCTCGCAGATGGACGGGCAGTTCGAACGCCACATCATGTCGCGCCACCAGTTGCGCAAGCTCGCTGAACGGGCGGACTACTTCGGCGAGGTGATTCTGGAGTATCTGAACACCAACACAGACGGCAACTACAAGCGCCTGCCTCATGAGGTGGAGCTGAAGGCGCTTGGCGTGCAGAACTTCGTCGGTGACCAGAACGGGCGCAAGTACGAGCTGCTTCAGTGGCATGGATATATCTACGGCACGGACCTGCGCAACGTCGGTGTCGACGTGCCTGAAGACCAGATGTCCGAAGATGTGATGGCCGACATCTGGACGCTCGATGGCAAAGTCATCAAGGCGGACATGGACCCATGGACAGAGGTGGACACCGGGTACGATGTGGACATGTACCATCACTTCATCTTCGAACACGATGAAACGTCGCTGCTGGGCAACGCGCTGCCCAACATCATGCGCGACTCCCAGCTCGGCGCCACAGCGGCGACCATGCTGATGATGGACAACGCGTCGGTCGCGTGCACGCCGTCTGCGGAGATCAACATGGACCGGCTGTACCCGGGGCAGGACACGGCAGCCATCACGCCGTTCAAGCTGTGGTACACCGAAGGTGGCGGCCCGGAGGCGGCGCAACCGGCCATTCGGCCGATCGCCTACAGCGCGTACATCCCCGAGCTGATTTCCATCATCAAGATGTTCGACGAGCGTGCGGATCAGGAGACCTTCGTTGGCCCGCAGACCGGTGGCGACATGCAGAAGGGGCCGAGCGAGCCGTTCCGCACGGCGGCCGGCGCGTCGATGATCCGCGGCGATGCCGCTCTGCCGTTCAAGGACGTGGTGCGGAATTTCGACAGCTTCACGCGCACGGTCATCACCGCACTGGTGGCGTTCAACCACCGGTTCCCGTCCCGGCCTGAGATCATGGGCGACTTCCAGATCGTGGCGCGCGGCGCCACCAGCCTCGTGGCCAAGGAAGTGCGCGGGATGCAGGTGGACACCATGATGCAGACGCTGGCGCCTGAGGACATGGTGTACGTCGATCGCTTCCAGCTGCTCAAGGAGCGCTTCGCCACGCGTGACCTTCCGCGGGATGCGCTGGTGTCGGACGAGGAAGCCAAACGGATCGAACAGCAGAACGCGGAGTCTGCGGCGAAGCATGCCAAGCAGATGGACGAGAACATCACCGCGGAGATTCGCAAGACGCTTGCGGACGCGCTCAAGGCGGTCACACAGGCCGACAAGAACGCCGCAGCGGCGTCCGCCGAGCAGGTCAACACGGTGCTCGACACCCTCGAACGTGGATCGGCGTCCGGGAAGGAAGACACCCCTGCGCCAGTCGCCAAAAAGTAACAGGAGCCACTATGAGCGACCGTATGTATGCTGTAGTCCGGGGGTCTAATACCCCCGGTGATGTGGAGATGACCAGCAACGGGACGATCTACGTCGCACTGGACACCCTCATCGCGGGCGAGAACCAGACGCTGAACGTACTGGAGACGGTCCCGGCGAACGAGTACGAGACTGTCGCGGCGGCGCAGACGGATCAGGTGCTTGGCTCTGTCGGCGCTGCTGGTGATTACCTCGATAGCCTGCTGCTCACGGTCGGCGCGGCCACTGCGATCACGGTCAAAGACAACGCAACGACGATCTTCACTTTCACCTTCGGCGCGGCGGTGACGACGGGGCCGGTCGAGATCCCCATCCGCTGCAAGTCTGTGTCTGGCGCGTGGAAAGTGACAACGGGCGCGTCGATGACTGCGCTTGCGAAAGGCTTGTTCTCGTAATGGCGAACCCGGCCAAGCTGTCGCCGCTGACTCTCGGCCCGGCCGACTACAACTTCATGGACCCGACCGGCACGCTGTACGCCGGCCCAACGGTGGCCGGCAAAGTCCGCAAGTTCGATGCGTGCGGTCTTCCGCTCGTGGCCGATGGGGCGTTTCAAGGCGCTCAGATTCAGTACGGCACGCGGCCCGGAGACACGCCTGCCTCTACTGCCGTCACGACCAATGCAGGAACGCTCGACGCGCTTGGATCGGCGGACTCGCTTGGTGGTGGGCGGATTGAGCGAGTGAATGGCGTCCTGACGCTGAAGCACTACGCGACCGATGCGCTGATTAGCGGCAACCCCCGCTGCCAGATGTACGCCTACCCGTTCCAAGCCAACCAGCGAATTCAGGTCGATCTGTCTGTCCGCTTCCGTTCCGACGACACGCCGTTCCCTGCCTACCTGTTGGACAAGGACGAGATCGGGTTCTGGGAGATCAAGGGGCCAACGACGAATCCGCCTCTGAATCTCGTGGTGGACAACTGGCCGACCGACACAAGCCGCCTGCGCGTCCGCTTCTTCTGGAAGCCGTTCAACAACGCAACGACCGTTGTACTCGCGACGATGAACGACCTCGACCCGAACGGGTGGCATGACTTCTTCATCGACATGAACACGTCGTACAGGTCGCGCGGCAACAAGGGTCCGTGGATCAAGCTCTGGTTCAACGGCGAGCCGGTGGCGATGCCTGCGGCATGGGTCGGCAGCGACCCCTACGCCGTGTACCGCGCGCCGTTCAATCCCGACGTGGTGGGCTCCGCGAACTACTGGCAGATCAAGATGGCTGAAATCTACCGCTACCAGTACACGACTCAGGCGCCCGATGACTGCGCCTTCCAGTGGCGCCGCTGCGCCGTCTATGGAGAGCCCATGCGAGCGGCGACCGACTTCGGAGACCGGGCCCCCGTGATGACCCGCGCAACCGCCGCCGCCCGCTCGGCAAGGGGTGGGTGATGGCCGAGTACCTGATCGACTACAACCGCGGGATCGACACCAATCCCGGGACGATCGCGGCGCCGTGGCAGAACCTGTCGAAGCTCGCGTCCCTGACGCTCAACAACGGCGATACGGTCTGGCTCGCCAATGACTCGCACTGGTTCCTCTCGGCGCGCTATGCCTTCGGCACTGTCGCGGGCACCAAGCGGCTTCCGGTGACGATTGCGCGGCGTGACACGGGGGGTGGTGGCAACGCCTACCCGACGATCACCTACAACCTCACGATCACGGCGAACCAGTGGACATACTCTGCGCCGAACAATGCGTGGACTTACGATGCAGGGTTCCTGCCCGGCCTCATGGCGTGGATCGAGTTGGGTGGCAGCAGGTTGGCGATGTATCAGGAAGCCGCGCTTCCGCTTGCCAGTGTCGATGGGTGCTGGACGAAGAGCGGCAACACGATCTACCTGTACGCGCCATCCACGGTCGACCCGACGACGTACTACGGCGGGATCGTCTGGAGCCCGTCAGACAAGGCGCCGATCAACTTCAGCAATGACGGCGGGTATCTCGTGATTGACGGGCTGAAGTTCACTCGCACCGGCACCGGGGTCATCGCGTATGCGGATACGGCGGGCACTCGCGAGATCGTCATCCGGAACTGCCGGAGCTACGACACCGG
>OFRC01000406.1_pt1 | contig 11449 bp, 20 predicted proteins | sample 1543051 | NCBI WGS metagenome assembly OFRC01 (sample SAMN07774231, study PRJEB24372) | wastewater metagenome
TATCGTACACACGGAACCGGGGGACAATCGGTCATGAGCATCAACCGAGACGAGTACGGCGGCTGGACCGGTGAAGGCCCAGATCCGATGGCGCCTCCAACTGGATTCTGGAACGGACCTGACGGAGTCCAATATATGGGAGACCATACTGGGCCAAATGCGCCCATGATGGCGAACATCGCCTTTAATCCGGAGACACAGAAGTGGAGTTCTATGAATGGGGGCATGGGGCCGACGTACAACCCTATGACCAAAACTGAACTGGCGAGTTCTTATGACTCGATGGATCCGCAGTACAAGTCTGTATTGGACGCTAGGGGGTTTAATCCCGAATCGTACTTTATGACCAATGGTTCTGCTCCGTACGTAGGTAATAAGGAAGACCTGAACAATATTCTCAATTGGCAAACAGCGATTGAGCAAACACCGAGTTTCCGTGGCGAGAGCGACATGGGAACTTTCATGACGCTCGTGGGGTTAGCTGCTCTCCCCTTCGCACCGTACATGATGGCCGGCCTCGGAGCTGGTGCGGGCGCAGCTCCCGAGATCATGGGGCCGGCGATGGAGTCCGGATTCATGACTGCCGGGGCTGATGTTGCTGCCGAGACCGCAGCCATGAACAGTTGGGCCGCTGAAGACCCGAGCTTGTGGAACCAAGTCACCAGTGGCCTACAGACGCTATCCAACAACCCGGCAGTTCAGGCTGCGAAGACCGCCAAGAACATCTACAGCGCGGGGAACACCCTCAACTCGCTGATCAACCCCGCCACGCCTGCGCAGCCCAAAACAGTGAGCGGCCTACAGCAGTACGGAGCCTCTGGTCGCGGCAGGATGCCCACGTGGGCGGGCAACAAGAACTTCAACGAATACACCGGGAGTTGAACATGAGCTGGCTTGACGATCTAATTGGCATCGGAAGTGGAATCACTTCGGACCTTTCCCCCGAACAGCTTGTATCCGCCGGATCTGATTCTTTCTGGGATCCGACTTCATGGGGCGCGTCGAGCTATGAGCCAAGTTGGTTCGACAATGTGGCACAACTAGCTGCGCCCAGCTCGACGTCAAGCGGAAACTCTGATTTCTACGGGCTTGGCGCTACGGGAACCCTCAGCGGTCCCGAAGCGTACTTTGCAGGGCGTGACGAAGTATGGGCTCCGACAGCAAGCAGCGGTGGCTCTTCCGTCTGGGACTCCTTCAATACCGGTCTCCAGAAGATCGGTGACTTCACAGGTTCGAAGGGCGGGCAGTTCCTGATGGGCGGCCTCGGAGGGCTGGCTTCCTACCTCGACGCCAAGAAGAAAAATGCGTTGATGAAGCAGATGATGGAGCAAGCTGCTGCGGAGAAGGCAGCGCGAGCCGCCAAGTCTGCGCAGTACGACGCCCCCGCCCGTGTGACCAACACGAAGTCCGCACTTCCCTCGTGGGGGGCGGGCTCCCAAGCGTTCAGCGGGAATTCCCTTGCTGCCATGACTCCTCGCTCCTCCGGCACCATGTACGCCGCCGAGGGGGGGCGTGCCGAAGCTCCGAGAAAGACCTCCACACTGCAAGCCATCAAGGAAATGCTGGGGATGGACACCCGCACCACTGAGCAGATCAAAGCGGAAGAGGCCAAGAAAGCACGGCAAGCCGGTATGACTGAAACGCAGAAATTCAATGCAAATCTCGCCGAAGACCAGAAAGCTCAAGTCATTCAGGTCGACAAGCGTGCACGCGGCGGGTACATCCCCGGCGAAGCCCCCGGCCAATCCGACAAGGTTCCCGCGATGCTGAGCGACGGCGAGTTTGTCATGGATGCTGACACCGTCTCCGCGCTGGGCGATGGCAACAACGCGGCTGGGGCCGGTGCTCTGGAAAAGATGCGGCAGAATATCCGCAAACACAAGCGCGCAGCCCCCGCTCACAAGATCCCGCCGAAGGCGAAGAAGCCGGAAGCCTACCTCAAAGGAGCCAAATAATGGCTGATCAAAGCTACCTGTTCGGGGGCTCGACGCCGAGTTCTCTGACCAGTTCCGTTAGCGACACCAACACCTCACTCCCCGCATGGCTGCAGGAGTACACGCGGGGCTTGGCGGGGCAGGCTACTGAAGTCGCTGGTGGGAACTACCAACCCTACCAAGCCCCGACGGGTGCCGCTACGTACGGCCAGGATACTCAGCGCATCGCCGGACTCGATCCGCTGCAGACGCAGGCTAACCAGAACGTGGTGGCCAACCAGGGCAACTACCAGCCCTACCTGAACTACGCCAGCCAGACGGTCCCGCAGGCCATTGGCAGCTACATGAACCCCTACACCGATAGCGTGGTGGATCGGATTGCGCAGCTCGGTCAGCGGAACCTGAGCGAGAATCTCCTCCCGCAGGTCAACAGCACTTTCACCGGGGCGGGGCAGTTCGGCTCGAGTCGTAACGCCGACTTCACCAACCGTGCGCTGCGCGATGCCAACGAATCGATCCTGGGCCAACAAGCAAACGCTCTGCAGACTGGCTACCAGAATGCCTCCACGAATGCACTCAACGACCTGTCGCGGTACTCGGCGCTGGGACAGACCACTCAACAGCTCGGAGCCCAAGACGCTTCGTACCTCAGCACCATCGGTCAACAGAACCAGGCACTGACGCAGCAGAACTACGATGTGGCCAACCAAGACTGGCAGAACCAGAACAACTTCCAGAAGCAAAATCTGGATTGGCTCAGCCAGATCATCCGTGGAATGCCGGCGCAGTCCAGCACCTACACCGCCACTACGCAAACCCCGACGGCGGCCAATCAGATGAGTCCCTTGGCAGCGGCGACGCAAGGATTCCTCGGTGCGAAGACCCTAGCTACTCCGCAGCAATACACTTACGGCAAGACCACACAACCCTGAGGCTAAATCATGGCCGACATCCAAGAAGCAAACCCGGTAACCAATCCCCTCGGCGCGCTGCAGGCTATGGCCCTGCGGCGTACCAACGAGCAGGACAGCTACATGCAGCAGCAACAGGCAGCCCAAAACAAGCGGATGGAGGAGCTCGGCCGCATGGCGCAGGGCAACCCTGAAGCTGACAACGCTGAGCAGTGGGGCGCGATTGCGGCGGGAGCTGCGAGTGTCCCCCCGGTCTATGGTAGCTTCGGACAGATGCTGGCCCAAATGGGCGCCAACTACGGTAAGACTGTCGGCGCGCAAGATGCGCAGAATTTCACTCGTCACCAGTCCGTGGCCAAGTTGGCCGGCGACGAGCTCCGCGCCTTGGAATCCAAGAACGCAATGGCTGGACTCCTCGGCGGGCGCGGTGCTGCGGGCGTCAGTGGGGTGATCACTCGTCAGCAGAAGGACGGTACGGTCATCGTGGTCGACAAGGCAACAGGGAACGAGGTCCGACGCTTTGACCCCAACGAGTCGCAGACCTACGTTGAACTGTTGAAGGCTGCGCTGAAACAATCCGAGAACTTGGACACGCAAGACCCGGCCGAGCGCAACGCCTGGGCCACGCAGCAGGCCTTGACAGGCCTAGCAGCGGCACGGGGTGCGGTGGGTAACAAGTCCCCGGCTCCCGGCTCTCCGAACGCACTCGTCTCCCCTTCCACCCCGCCCGGCGGAGAAGCGAAGAGCGCGAAGCCCACCACCCCCGAAGATGAGCTGGCGGAGCTGGAGCGGCTGCAGAAGCTGCACCGCGACAACCCCGTCATTCTCAGCTCTCTTCGCGAGCGTCAAGCGAAGTTGGCCCAGTCGATGATCGACAAGAATGGTGGGGCCGACATCGCACTGACTCCCGAGGGTAAAGTGTCGCCGCAGTTCGTCGATCCCGTCCGACGCACCATGGAGAAGGGTACGGCGGAGGAGACCGGCAAGTCGCTGGGCAAGGAACTGACCGCTCTGAATGAGGGTTACTCGGCCAGCGGCAAAATGATCACGCAGCTTGACTTGATGGAGAAGCTCTACGCCACACCCAACATGCCGGAAGGCGAACTCGGCCCGCATCTCCAGAATCTTCGCTCCGGTCTGAAGTCCCTGGGCATCACCGTTGGTCCGGAGGTCGGTGCGGCAGACGTCGCTCGCGCAGTGGCTTCGAACTTCGCACTGCACCTGCGCACCGGAGAGGGCTCCAACATCCTTCCGGGGGCAATGAGCAACTACGAAGACCAGCTGCTCCAGAAGATGTCCCCCGTTCTGAGCTTGACGTCCGAAGGTCGCTTGGCGCTTGTGCAATTCATGCGCGAAATGTCGAAGGCCAATATGCGGATGGCGCAGGAAGCCAATGCGCTGGCCAAGGCCAATAAGAGCGGAGTCCTCCCCATCGAGTGGCACACTCGACGTGAGCGTGTTATGCGCGAGGAGATGGCGCGGTTGGCCGTCCTCAACAAGGAAATCGCAGCGAAGTTCAAAGGAGCGCAGTAATGGATTACTCCAAGATGTCCGATGAAGAGCTGCAAGCACTCATCGACGGTAAGGAGACCGCCCCGGTTGCGGAGGTAGTCAAGAGGGGGTTCAAGAAAGATGCAGGCCAACACGGACCCGCTGCGCCGACAACCGCTGAGGAGATCGAGCCCAGCGCTCTGAAACGCGGGATCGCAGCTGTCGGCGGTGTGATGCAAGAACCTGTGCTCGGAGCGGCTGAGAAACTCGAGCTCATGTTCCCCGGCAAGGGCAACGAAGAGGCGACGCGGGCACGCATCGGGGCCGACCGCTCCGAGCGTCGACGTCACCTGCAAGCGCTGGAAGCGACTCCAGCGGGCCAGTTTGGGTCGCTCGTGGGTATGGGCGCCATGACCCTTCCGTTTGGCCCTGCAGCGGCTCCCCAGATGGCAGGGATGGGTGGCTTAGGGTTCCTAGGGGGTGGCCCGGATAAGCCTACCGGGGCTTGGAACGAGATGATCAGCTCCGGCTTCAAGGGGGCGACCGACGCCGCCGCCACCGGCCTCGCTGTCAAGGGCATGGAAGGATTGGGGCGCTCGGTGAATGCAGCCCGAGGCCGCTACACTCCTCGCGGTGAGGAAGCTCTTGCATTAGACGCAGCTGCCTCGCGCCTCGGCATCGAGCCGAAGCTCACAGTGGGACAGCTCGATCCTACATCGCCTTCCGGGGTCGTCGAGCGTAACCTCCCTGGTTACGGACAACGGGTACAACAGCAAGCAGATTCGCTGCAAGGTTCCCTGGATGGTGTACGCACCGTTCCGGATCCTGCGGGCGGTACAGCGCAACAGGTGGTTCCGGGTGGTAAGCTCGCGGAAGCTGCGCAAGAAGCAATCAAGGCACGCCAATTCCAAGCCAAGCAGATGTACAGCGAGGTCGACCAGTTCGCGCAGGCCAATGGCCTCTCCCCTATCGATCCGAACTACACGATCAACACGCTCGGAGCGCTGAACAAACAACTCACCCCTGCGGGCAAGTCTCCGACGGGTAACAACCTCGCCTTCAACCTGCTGGACCACTACGACCCCGACGCCTTCACGTGGCTGAAGAAGGCGGGCTCCCCGAAGGCTGCACGGACCAACGGAGTCTCCATGGCCGAGTACCACGACGCTCGGGTCGCTGTGGGGAAGGCCATCAGCTCGTTGGATCGCGTACCCCCGGCCAACCGCACAGCGGACCAGATGGACGCCTACAAGGGACTGCTGGATTTGAAGACCGCACTGGACAGCGACGTTGAGCGCTGGGCCAAGCAGAACGCCAAGAACACTGAGGCCTTGGGCTTATACAATCGGGCCAAGGACTTCTACTCCACCACCGTGGCCGACGCAACGATGAACCCATTAGCCCGGAAGTTCATGTCCAAGAGCAGGGGCTTCCAATCCCCGGAAGAGATGTACAACGCAGTGCTGAACCCCAACAACGCTACCCACGTCGATCGATTGCTTCCCACAGCGTCATCTGAAGGCACGGATCTGATCTCGACATTCCGTGGGTTGCCAGACGTAGGGCGTACTGTCGCCAGACGGGAAGCACCCGAGGCGCGGGGAGCGAAAGGCGCACTGACAGCATTGGGGGCTGCGATGGGCCACCCAGTATCGGCTCTAGCGGAGGTAGCTCCGGGGCTTCGCTGGCTGTCCAGTCAACGTCCTGCCAAGAGGGTCTATTTCGCGGCCAATCCGATGGAGGGCGCCGGAGGAAAAGGTCTAGCTGCCGCCGCGCAGTGGCCGGCCACGGAGATCGAAGACTGGGCTCAGGGTCGGGCTGGAACTCGTCGTCCATAATCATCCCTACTTCTCCAGTTCGCTGGCCATGCGGTTGAGTTCAACGGCTCTCCATCCGCCGTTTGGTGCGAGTCTATCAGCCGCCTCACGCAGCACCCTCACCTGTGCCTCGCGAAGTTGGTCGGCGGTGTAGAGTTCCACGTTCTCGGCCATCGTCGTTGGAGGCAACCATGCCTTGATCCATTTATCGCCTTCGTTCATTCGGCGTAATTCTTTTTCAGAAACGCATAGCACTGGCTTCATGTCTGTTCCTTCCACCGGTTGATTGTGACGAAGGTTGATGACGGAAAAACCTTTGTTTCCATAGGCTTCAAACCATTCAGCCGCCTCACGCAGCACCTTCACCTTCGCTTGCCGGAATTGGTCGGCGGTAGCAGCAATAGCTGCCTTATAACCAGCTTCAAAATCATGCTGGTTACAAGTACCGCCGTGGTAGGCGATCGTCTCCTGACGAGACTTGTCGTACTTCTTAAATGCTTCTTGTACGCTACTCATGTCTGCTCCTTCCACTGTTTGATTGCGGCGATGGCTTCTTCGGAGTTACGGAGGCAGCTCCCCTTTGGGTGTTCATCCTCATGAAAGAACGGACCGTCGCGCTTATCTTCTACCTGCGCTTTCAACGCCTTCTCCGCCTTTTCCAGCAACGCGCAGAGTTCGAGGATGGTGGCGGGGTTTGCGAGATCGTGAAATGGGTCAAATACTTCTTCGCCATTACCCTCTTGAACGTCAAAATAATTCCATGCCTTTGCCGCCTTCGCCGCTTCGATGAGTGCGGTTAGTTTGTTCATGGCATGCTCCTTCCGTTCATGGCATCCATTTATGCAACAGATGACTTTTTCAAAGTTCTCACACAGTTCACATGTCATGACAACTCCCTTATCATTCGTGCAAGCGTTGTTCCGATAGTTAGATACGAAGTTTTCTGTAACTCATCACACACCTTCGCACACCGTTCCCTCTCCTCCTTCAGCCGCTCCATCAGCGCGGAGTCGTCGGTGGGGAGGGCGAGAACCTTCTGAATCTCAAGATGAAATACGTTTGTCCCTGTACGCAGTCCACTGGTGTCACGAATGTGAATTAACGCCTCCCGCAGCTTCGCCTCCCGTGCTTGTGCTGCGACGAGTTGCTCTCTTTCTCTAATACCAACGGTTACTACTGCATTTAGTTTATCCTGTAGTGCACTCCGCTCCTTCGTCAGATCGGCTACCTTTGCAGCCTCCTCTCGGTAGAGTTGTTCGTAATCAGTATCGACGGCCCTCGTCAGCGCGGCTACCTGATCTTTCATCTGCTGCCACAGCTTTGTGCCATTCGACATCATCTGGTAGAGTTCTGTCGGGTGCGGAGTCTGATGGTTGAGATACACAAGCAAATCCCCGAAAGCAGGGCCGAACGATGGTTCCACAGGGTCGTCCCACAACAATTCCTTCACCTGCTGCTCGGCCCTGTCTCGCTGCTCAGTCAGCGCGGCTACCTGCTGCTCAAGGGATTCCAGTGCGTTGGCGGCTTCGGCATGAGTAGTAACACAAGGTTTATCATACGCCGCGTATTCGCGCAGCCGCGCTATCAGGTCGGTGTGGGTGGTCATGGCTGTTTCACCTTGGAAAGTACGCCGTCAATAAACAACGAATCCCATTTATCTCCAACCATATGCTTCTTACACAACTCCAACGCCGCCACCAGTTCCGCGTTCTGCTGCTCAAGGGTGGCGATGCGCTCTTTCAGGTGCGAGCAGCTACATTGCTTGTAATTCTCGTTGCACAGAGTCATTTCTCCACCTCCTGTGGCTTCGTTTGCTGTCCATGGGGCGCAGCTCCGGTTAGCTCTACGTTCGGCGTCATGGGCAGCAGCAGAAAATGTAGCGGGTGAAAGACAGCCCGCACTTTGCGCAGCGCTCCGGGCTGCCGTCCTCGCCATCTATCCAATCGTGGTCGCAGTCCTCCTTGATCGCCGGAGTTACATGAACCACAACGCCCTCTTCGCCGTTTTCAAGAACAACTGTGTCGCCTACCTTGGTCATGTCGTCACCTCTTCTGCTTCGCGTTCAAGTTCATCAGCCAGCCGCTGTGCCGTCTTCACGCGCTCAGTCCAACTCGGGTAGCACTTTGCGTGCTCCGGCCAGCGCTCATTGTTCTGCGCCTGCTCAGCGGCCTTTCCTCGCAACCATGCAACCGCTTCCCTTTGCCATGTCGTCATCATCTTCCCTTTCAAAAGTCGGTACTCACAAGACGCCGAACTAATCATTCCAGCGGACTCCGCGCAAGAAGCGCGCGTAGCCGCTGAATTCAAACGTTGGGGGTCACCATCTCTTGAACGGTATCGGTGCATCGCCGCCCCTTGCCAGTTTGACCGCTTCGGCCAGTCCGCCCTTCGGCTTCTCTGGTGGCCGGAGCCATCCGCCGTTGATTCTGTCGGCCAGTTCTTGCGCCGCCGCTTCGGTCATTCCTGGGTAACGCAGGTGGTATTCCTCGCGCCCGTTGTGAGTGCATTTGCAAACGTGAATGCTCATGTTTCACTACCTCCAAAAGTCGGCGCTGGCAGTACGGCGGCCCCCAACCCGGCGCTCAACGCGGACGCTGCGCTATCAGGCGTCTCGGTGGCTTGTGCTTTCTCATCGCTCATGGCTTCGTTTTCCTTTCGTGGCGCGCAGCGCCGGTTAGCTCTACGTTGGGGGTCTTGGTGTCCGGCAACCAACCGCACAGGTCGGAGTACACGACGGTGTTGCTGTCCATGTAGTACCGGCCATCGTCACCCTTGCGAACGATGCAGTAGTGATCGCCACCGTCCTTGTCGATGCCAATGAAACGAAACCCGTCCTCGTTTTTGATCTTGGCGAGCGGGATCAACTTCGACGGCCCGCAATATGTCTTGCTCATCAACTCGTGAGGTGCCCTCATGCTTTGTCTCCTCTTTCAAAAGTCGGCGCTGGCAGTACGGCACCCCCAACCCGGCGTTCCAGCGGAGCCTCCGGCGATAATGCTGCCGGAGTCCCGCTGAACTCTGCGTTAGGGGCCAGCATGTGCCAGCCTCTTGAATTCATCGAGCGCCTGCCGCCCGGTCACGATCAGCGACGGCACCGGGGCCAGTTCCGCTCGCAGCGCGGCAATCTCTTTGCGCAGTTCGGCCACTTCGTGCGCAAGATCGGGCTCTCCCTTGCTCTGCATCGCCTCAAGCATCTTGGTAAAGTGCGCGTTGTCCCTGTGCGGGGCCATCTGTCCGGGTGCTGGCATTTCAGTTCCTTTCTGGGGCCGCAGCCCCTAACACGTCGCTCAACACGGACGCAAGCGATAAGGCCGCTTGCGGCGGTGTATCGACACTGACGAAGCCCGGAATGTGTTGCTTGAATCCGTTCATCTCAATCCCTCCCTAAACCATTTACCCCACGCGACATCCGCCATGCGTTCGTGGTTCAGCATCGACAGCGTGTCGCCCATGTTTGATGCAAGGTAGGCCATCGCCATTTCGAAGCCGTACCAGTAGCGGTAGAAGTGTTTCATCCCCGCACCGCCAGATACTTGGACCACACCCTCTGGCTCTGCTTGGTCATTGTGTGGACGTTCAGCTTTCGGATTCCCTGTTTGATCGTGGGGGCGGGGCATTGCTTGTACTCCACGTAGCGCCCGAACTCGTAGCTCACAAATCCGATAAGGCCAACGATGCACAGGACAACGATGAGTCGCTCGGCCAGCGCGGTAGAACGGGGAGTGCTCATTTCACATCCTCCTCTGTTACCCTGTAGTCCGTCAATCTACCAAGACACGTTGGACACTCCAGCACACAGGCCGCGACTTCGGGTGAAAGCTGGTAACCACAACGGGGACATCCAATGAAGCGATCACCAACCTTCAGCCCCGTTAGATTAAACGGGTGCAGCTTCAACGTGCGGTATTGTGGGTACATTTCTTCCCCTTCGCTAGTTCAGCTTCGTGATGTCGCTCACAGTACCCGAGCCCCTTGTACATCACCACGGCGTCGCGGGCGCAGCGCTTCTTCTTTTGGGTGATCGCCTGGCAGCGCTGAACCGGCTGGCGATATTGGGTGCGCTTCATTTCAGTTCCTTTATCATTCGAGAGACTTCATTATACCTCATTCCACGAGAGTAGTAAATACCTCACGATCCTGATTCACGTAATTCCGTGTGGCATCGCCCTCGGCCAGCTCAGCCCTGAGCTGTTCGGCCTTCTTTTCCAGGTAGTGGATAGCCTTCTCCACATCTTCCAGCTTCTTCGCCTCGTCGCCCTTACGCCCTAGACGCCACAGGTACTTCGTCGCTGCCCCCACGAGGTAGCACCAACCTTGCTCGTGTACGATGTCCCAGTGCTGGATTGTTGCTTTATAGTGTTCGCCCCCAACTTGCCTGTCATTTGCACTCACTATGTTTCTCCCGTAGGTCGTCGAATATTTGCTTCTCCACCCCAACCAACAACATTCCTTCTGCGTAAGACTTGTAGCGCTGAAGGATCGTTAGCATGGCTTTGTTCCCGAGCTCGATCTCCCGAATACAAAATGTCATGCCCTGGAAAATGTCCGCCAGCTTCAAGCGTCGGGCATCATCCGGAGACAGTTTGAAGTTCATCCCAACGCTGCCCAACAACACTTCTTCGAGCTCGTTGACCTGTTGACCAATCCCGTACTTCTTTTTTGCGGGAGACGGAATATCGCCAAGAACGTATTCAGCGAGGTCGTGCACTTGAGCAGCCATTAAGAGCTCCACGCTCGGGGCTTCGTTACTCAGCAACCAGCAGTACATCGCCACGCCATGAGAATGGTGCCCGACGGTCTCCCGCTGAAGCGTGCGCACAGTGTGGTACCGCTCAGTCTCGCTACCTGCAATGAAGAAGTCAATTTTGCTTCGCATTTTCTCTCCTTTGTATCCATTCGAGGGTGGCAAGGCGCCAGTCCTCGGCCAGAATTTCCTGCGCTATGTTGTACCCCGTACCCTTCTTCTCCTTACGCTCCTTCGTGACCATCGCCATGGGCCAGGCCACATTCTCGAAGAACGAGTGGCGATAACCCTCCGGCTCCCTGAAGGGGTCACAGCAAAACCGCTCACAATCTCGCAGGAAGCCGCCCCAATCACAGTTGTCCATGATGGGGGTGGGCTTCACTCCCTGCGCGTAATAATCGAAGTTCGAAGAGTCTGGCGGTACGTCAAGATACTTCTTGAAGTCGTAGAGCTCCGTGTACATGTGCAAGTTGTGCGAGAACTGTCGATACACCCCGACCGGAACCCCGAGCGCGGAGGCCATGAACTCGAGTAGGAAGCTGAAGTGCACGG
>OFRC01000408.1_pt1 | contig 11406 bp, 25 predicted proteins | sample 1543051 | NCBI WGS metagenome assembly OFRC01 (sample SAMN07774231, study PRJEB24372) | wastewater metagenome
CTCTAAACATGCCTCCATGGCAGATATAAGTCGTTCTAAAGCCATTGTATCTTGGCTATGAGAGATTAGAAGGTCTAGGCCTTTACTTAATTGTTCGTTCATGTTATTTCTCCACTATTAATTCTTCTGGGTTAACCCCAAATACTTTATATGGCACTAAGCCAAATATGTCAGTAGTAAGCACAGTAACTGTACCATCCTCAGAGTAGGAATACAACTCACACGGCTTGCCATTCATTTTATACTCTACCCAAGGTGGATACTTATTACCCATCTCTTGTATCACTTCTGGGCGAGTAGCTAACCAGTCATAGAATAAACCTTTCTCAATATCTTCACTCATAGTTCCACCTTCACCTTATCTTTAATCTGCTTTAGTTCACTTTCAACCATATTAGCATAAGCCTCTAAGCTTGGCAATAGGTCATAGTCTTGAAATCGAGTAACTAAGGCTCTTACAGCTTGCTCAATGTTAGGGTAATAGCCCAGCGTATCCCAACGATCCTTAGTTATAACATCCTTACCACCAACCTTAGTCTCCTTCCCTCCAGGAATAAACTTCATCAGTGTGTGGTTGTAGCCATCAATTTCTATCTTGGCATCTTCTTTTAAATATATTGTGGTCATGTTATTAACTCCAGTTAAGAATTGGTAGAAGAGAGTTTACCACCTTCTTAGCTTCTTGTATACAATATTCTTCGATTGATTGTGTGTATTCATCCTCATCTTCTTCACAACAAGTACGGCCATCTTCATCAGGAGTATAAATACGCTCTCCAAGAAAGTTAATGCAAGTCATCCATCCACTGGATGTTACTGTGAATGGATTTATGTCTATAATATCAGTCTCTTCAACAAACCTTGCATTCAGCAGGGAGACTATTTCAACTAAATCGTAGTACATACTAACTCTTCTCCAATAAACAATGTGTGAAATCTGGTTCCTTGAAGGCCCAGGCTGGTTTGCATATCTTACCTTTACCGAAGTTCTCTCGGAAGATTACTACATTAAGCTCGTTAGTCCTGTATGAATTACATTTGGCCCAGACATTCTTGTACTTCCCGTTAGACAACTCTTCACACTCTTCCGCAGCCAACTGTGTCCAATCAGCAGCAAAGCCATACCTCTCAATAAGACTCATCTGAGAAACAAACTTAGTCATATTACTACGATTAACTTCCTTAATGGCTTTGTAGAGGTTGAAGTTAAAGTCCTGAGCTAAGTATTCCCCATATCCTACAACATATTCCATAATAAAAGGAACCAATCGTTCATATTTGGTCTTGATCGCGCTCTCTATAACAACACTGTCAATACTATAAGTGTAGGCAGTGATGGCACCACAATCTGGTTGAGGCTGCTCCCAGCTAGGCTTACTCAGGAAGTGGTGATGTAATTGAGTAAAGACTACGAAGCTGTCACATACACCATCTATAACTTTAATTCTATCCTCAGCCTCAATAGCAGGAAGAAGCTCATTAACAAACTCCTCATGACACATCTTCCATATGCCCCCCTCATCATTAACTACTCCACCAATCTTGGCGAATAGCAACACTTCCTGATAGAGTTCTTGGTACTGTTCTTTTGTTAGGGTGAATGGGTTGGTCATTTTAGTTCCTACCCTTATTCATGTCAAATGTTTCTACAATATGGCCTGTTCCAGAACAGTGCTCGCACTCTTGGAGGGGCATATTAATGTATTCCATTAAATCTTCAAGGAATGTGTTTATATCGTCTATAAGCTCTTGGAGGTTATTCCCTTCAAAACCCTTAATCACTGTGTATTTGCCGTACCTATCCTTGGCGTTGGTCATTTCAAAGACCTCTACATCTCTGGTGGTTTGTACAACCTCTTTAAACTTTCTGTATTTGAAGCTGCGCCCACTGGATGTGAACACCTCCTTCTGACTCTTTACAGGTTTTATCTTGACCATTTTCTTCACTGAAAAGCAGAAGTCGTAGTCGCTTGTTACCTTGGCTACTTTTGGGTTAATGTTCTCTAGTACATGGGAACGGATAATCTTGTAGGCCACCTCAGATGAAATCTTACAAGGCTGTTGGTGTAACATAATGTCGGGGACAACGGCTTTAACAATCTCGTTGTATTCAGCTAAGGTGTAAACTTTGACATCAACCGTCTCATTCCCGTAACCAACCTTTTTATGAAGTTTTACAGTTGTGTTACTTAGACCCTTGAGATTATCAACCTCTAAAACACCCAAAACCGACGCCTCAAACTCAACATCAACTACCTCTTCAACGGCTTCTGAGCGTACCTCTGTGTAAAGAGATTTTAAATTAGCATAATTAGTCCACACTAAAACATCTTCGTAGTCATCCCACTTAACATCAACTTCCTCTGAAGAGAGGTAGTCAGGAATCTTATCTGATGCCAAAGCTTCGTCCGTGAGTTTATAACCAACTACTTTTGGGGCTAGTCTATTTAACCGCTGTACAGACTCTACTTGCACAACACCTGGTAAGAATTTCCAGGCTTGTGAGAAGGTTTCTTCTGGCGCTACCCCGTTAATACTGATCCAATTACCATAACCATAACCAACTGTTTTTACGAATAAGCCTTGCTTTGATTCGTAGCATTGTAATTTTATTACTGTCATACTTCTTTCCTCCAGCCTCTTAGGCTTTCTCCCAATTATTAAAAGCTAACAAAGGATCATCAATATCCTTTCCTAGGTAGTTGTACATATGTAATGAGTATTGTAGTAGCCATAACCAGTCATTATGCTCAATAGGCTGGTCATTTGTCAATAGGCCGTACATTACTTATCCCACATAGAATTAATATTGAAGTCTTCTATTTCTGACATAGAGTATTCAGCATCTTCAATATCTTCAAAGAAAGAGGCTGGAACTTGTTGTCCATTAACCAACCAGAATAAATCTAAGCTATCTCGGCCTTGGTCATGCTTATGTTTATAGTCTCCTGTGTTATAATCAATCTCCCAATCCTTGGCATAGCTGAAACCTCCTAGATCGTCATAGACTACATCCTCAAGCAATTTGAATAGGGTAGCAGGGTTAATGATAAATCGCTCTATATCCAAGGCACAAAAGGTTTTACGGACAAAGGCTTCTAGGGCTATCATTAAGCTATCGTCTATGTTGTAGAGAAGATTGAGGGTGGAAGTTAGATCATTGTTAGAGTTGGTGGTCATAGTAAGATCCTCATAATGTTGTTGATGGGAGAAGTTTATACCTTAGTTGGCTGCTTGTAAAGAACTTTTACTAGAATCGCTTGAAGATGTATTCCAGCTACGCAACCAGACCAAGCTCCTGTGCCAATACAGAAGGCTAGAATAGCACAATCAAGCATAGGCTTGTCAATATAGGCATGTACGAATATACCGGCTGTAAACATCTCTGAGAAGGTTTTAAGGTAGGAAATGGGAGGGATTAGCCAATAGCGGTTATATTGCATTGACTTCGTATTGACAGCAGAGAAACATATACTGAAGAACGAAAGAAAGCCTCCTAAGAGGCATGTGTAAACGGATATTGTCATTTGTCCAAGAACTCCCGAATAATATTACAACCTTTCTCTAAGAACTCTTCCTCCGTCCCTGTGTTCCATAGCTCAACTGTATGCTTCACTGTTCCATCAGCATGGTAATTACGACTATCTCCCACACCAAACTCTCCACGTCCACGAATATTGATTAGCAGGATGTTATCTTCCCCAAAATGATCAACTAAACCAACTAACTCATCTGAGCTTCCTTGGAAGGAAGCTGAGCTGTCATCGTAGAAGATGTAGTCAATGTCACACAATTCACTATATTTAATATGTGGGTGGGGGTTCTTAATAAACTGCATACGGGCACGGCCAAAATAATTGAGGCCCAGGCGGTCTTTAATAAAAATCTCGCTCACATAGATCATAGCATTTCTTATGGATAGCCACCCAGTCCAAGAGAAGTATTCATTCCTACTAAAATCTAGCTCTGCATTGACTATATCCTGTAGCCAATTTAGTTCAAAGGTACAGAGCCTAATCCTAAACTCAGGTAAAGGCACTTCTTTCAAATTACGATCATTATAAATCTCCCAGAAGCGCTCTTCACTAATCAAGAAGATGTCTTGTACGAGTTTATATAGATGACCTTTACAGGCTGCTTCTTTGACACAAATAGCACGATGTTGGTGGGCATATTGATAGTTTGATAGGGCAGCACCTAGAAGGGTGCCCTTGCCACATTTTATGGGGCCGCTAGCTAATAGCATTTTCTTAGTCATTCTCTTCTCCTAGAATTGTACAAACCATACTAACTACCCACTTACCCTCAGCGTTCTTCTTAACTTCATGAGAGTTATATTGGAAGATGTTATCTATAATAAGGCCAGGATAGAAGTCCTTACAAAGTTTTTCTAACGCATACAACTCGTATTCATTCAACTCTTCTTTGGTTTTCTTCTTGAAGAGCTTCTCCTGTACAGCCTTGTTAGTAGCCTCTCTGAAATAATCAGAGATTTCTTCAATAGACAGGCTGTCAAAATCAATTGTCATCACTAATATCTCCAAAAACCCCTAACCAGAATGTGTAAGTTGTCTTGATTGGGTTCATCTTCTTAACTAAACTCTGCACAGTTTCATTAGTTACATCAAACTCTAAACTAGAACCATCCGCTAAGCTAATCTTATACTTACTAATAGCAGATTCCTTACAAGGTTGATAAATTCCATCCCAACTAATAGTAGCTCCACTTGGAAAGGTTGTATTCTGTGGTTCATCTGGTGAGACTTCTTCATATAACTTATAGGCTACGATGTCATAAAACTCACCAAAATGTCTCCAATCATAACTTTGTGGTTTATCTGTTACTGAAGTTTTATTACCTCCCCTGAACTTGATTTCAATCTTAGTATCAGGAACAACAGGGCGTAGTCCTCCATTCCAAGTTATCCATCCATCATTATCTTGCTTATCTGTATTGGTAGTGTATAAGACAATCTTGTACTCAGGTAGTGCTCCAGCAACTTCTGTTAAGTGTTTCTCTTGCTTCTGCTCATGCAGCCACTTATTATAGGCTTTGATGCTCCACTCTTCCTTATCAGTACACTGACCACTAAGAACAACTCTAGTAGCCCAATCATTATAATCCTTATCAAAAGCTTTCTGCTTCTTCGTTTTAGACTTAGGGTTGGGTTGTCTTACTTTCTTAGGCTCAACCTTCTTGATACTAAAATGCTTAAGAACCCAACCTGGGCAACTTGGAAGAAGTTCTTGTGGTACAAGCACATCAGTTCTTACCGAATTAGTCATGTATGGATAAGTTATCACCATAACATGACAATCAACGCAAGAAATGTTTCTTAAGTGTGTAGCCTTCCCATTCCAAGTCTTTCCATTCTTATACAAGATTGTATATTTAATCATTACTAAATACCTCCAAGAGTCTCATCAATAAGTCTATACACCTCACCAAGCTCTTCTGTAGTTAATACGTGAGTGTGGCCTTTGATAGTTAGGTTGTGTGTTATGGTTGGAGATATTGTAGTCTCTTCTTGAAAGCCTACAATATCCCAGTCACAAATATTAATTTGACCATATCGGTATCCGCCGTCATTCACACTGATTTCATCGTCTATCCACCAACAATATGGTTGATTGCTACTATCATAAGAGGTGTATTGAGCCGTATTGCCACCACGAGTCTTAAGCTTATCTCCGATCTTACATTTAGTCATATCAAAAGTCATAGTCTATTCTCCAGTGACGTTAGTCGTTATTCATTTGTCCTGACAGCTTATTCTCTTTCAAACATTCTGTCAAGGCTTCTTTGTAAGATGCTATTGCCGCGCCTTGGCCTGATATTGTTAATTGTAGCTGCTCTACTTTAAACTGCTCAAAAGCTAAGTCATACTTTAACTGTATCATCTCGGTAGCTAGCTTATCATATTTATTAGTAATAATTCCACCAACAATGGCAACTATGAAGAGGATAATAATACCTTCAGCTACATACCTCATAAATCACCCCTTCTCATTCATATTAATAACAAGCTTAGCTGCTTCAACAGCTTCTAGTAGTTGTTTGGCGTAGGATTCTATATCTTTTAGGGATGTATTAGGCACTGCGCCAGTGCAGCTCAATCGTCCATGGCGGAGTACAAACATACTGTTGCCTTGGTCTGTTAGGTATTCAGTTGTTGTTCCGACAATCTTAGTCTTCATAGTATCTCCTCAAATTCTAGTCAAAATAAAAGCCTGTAGAGGCTATGTGAATATAGCTTATCAGGCTGTTGGGGTGGTGTCAAGCTTCTGTTCAGTTATTTTATATTCCTGTGTAAGGAGGCTCTTTTAGATTTAGGTAGTAGATTAACATATCCCCTTGTCTCTGTAAAACACTCAGTACATACGAACTTGTCATATTTTCCTAAGTTGGTATAATGGTATCCTGAGTGATCAAATTCCTTATTCCCACAAACACAAACAGTTTCATCTGTCTCTGTATAGACATTGAAGTTAGGATGAGATTTATACCAAGGTCGTAGAATCAAGTACAATTCTTCCAAAGAAAGGACATCGTGTACGTTATACTCACATATCTCAGCCCAAGCCTCTGAGTTACCCCGGAGACATTGTTTCCACAACTCAAACCCAGGAAATTTACCATGAGTGAGTTTCTTGTACTTCTTACATAGTTTACTTGTCATATACTCAAGCTTATTGCTTGTAAAACCAAAATGTTTCTTAGCTATTTGAAGTGTGTCCACACTTCGATAACTGCCTGGTGGTGGGAATCCGTGTATTATAAACCTTGCATTTAGTTTCTTCTCGTCAAATTTTATACCATTCTGCGTAACTATGATGTCAGCCTCATTCATTAATGTCCATATACCGCCTAACAACATTAGATCATCTTCTGTGTTCCAAGTATCACTCTTATCCTCATAGAATATTGTCTCCTCTCCAAGCCATTTAGCCGCCCAGCTAAGAATATACCAATCCTTTTCTATCTGATTAAGGCTAACATTATTGTTCCATAAACCCCACACGGAGGCTTGAATAGGGGCTGTCTCAATATCTAAGAAGAGGACTCTAGGTTTACGACTATTAACATCACTACTGCCTGGATCAAGAACCTCACAAACTTCATCAAACTGCTTATCCAACTCCTTCTTCAAATACCTCCGAATAACTGATTCATCCTTATCCAGCTTACGCCCAATAGCTCTGTTACTGTAGCCCTCTTGGTGCAGCTCTAGTGCTTGTTTCTGCCATGGCTTATTGATCATCAAAATCCCCTAAAATGTACTTACGATTAGCTTGAATGTATTCTTGTTCTAAATGGTCATACTCTTCTTCTAGCTCTACCAACTGGTCTCTTACAGCATATATCTTTGCTCTGAGTTCGTTTGCCACTTCTGTATCCTCAAAATCAATCATTCTTCATCTTCCTCGTATTCATACACATCGTCCTCAGATAAGTCTTCATCCTTGTTCTCCATCAGGAAAAAGCATGTTGTCCATTGCCCGCACTGATTATCAACATTGCAGATAGCGTAATCACCTTCATATTGAATTCCCTCTGGCATCCATCCAGAATAGAAGCTACCATCTTCCTTCCAATAAACAGTATTGTGATCTACATTCCATTTCACATCTGTGTGATCACTAATCAGGACAATACAGCCACCAAAGTCAACTTGGTGGTACAACTTCAAGAACTCTTTAATATCGCTCATCTAATGTCTTTCCTCTAACGTATAATGTGCCAGATTAAGCTGCATCATACTTTGATGCACAGCCTCATTATTAATAACTCGATACTTCAGCTTAACTAAAGCTTTGTCATAATCGGCTTCACTACGGGCTTGCTTATAATCATCCTCTGAAGCCATTCGTAAGTTATATTTAATAATAAGCTCATTTCTGTAGGCTGACCTGGCTATCTCTGAAGTTTCTCCTGCATCGAAGCAGTTTTGCTTTAGGATGTACATGTGTGCACCTCTTAGTTTGGCTTAACCTGACCCCGCCTAGTGGCGGTTCCAGAAACGGGCTTATAATTATCTGGATCATCCCACTTCTTCCCACCAAGATCATCCTTGTCGCTCACCACTCTAATCTTATACTTTCCTTTGCCATATATCTCATCGGCTTTAGCTTGAGCTGTAGCTCTATCAGATGTCTTGATGTAATCCCTATTTCCCATAGCGTTTAATACATAATAGTTGGAAGGGTCTTTAGTAATTGTGCCTAGTTGCTCTCGTGTGATTTCTTCTGTTTTTATCTTATCTAAATTCACTTAACACTCTCCAAGAATCTAACAATAACACTCTCTATCTTTCGGTTGGATACCAGTTCTTCTGCAACTATCGTTGTCAATAAATCAACAGCCTCTTTCAGTTGCTTGCCTAAACTCTCAACCGAGCCACCTAACTCAACTAACTCCCAAGCGTCTTGTTCATCAAAGCGGGGAAATCTAAACTTCTCATAATGCCTTGTTTTATCTTCAATGGCCTCTACTCCATACTTGTCTAAAGTTTCTTTATCAAGAGTAGACCAACTAGAAGAGACAGAGACCCAAGCATTCTTGGCATGACCTTTAGCCTTCCAAGAGTTCTTCCCTGAAGGGGCTACAAAGAACTCTCCAGTATTCTTGTTTCGTATTACCCATGTTTCAAATGGGGTAGGTTGCTTAGCCATTAGTACTCCTCAAATAATCAATAATCTGTTGTTTACGTAGTTTAGCATTCTTGCCTGGTGTTATTCCCTTGTCTGTGAGCCAAGAGCTTTCAGCCTTAGTTTTCATAATGGCTATGGCTTGCTTATCCACTCTGGCCTCTTCCAAACTAACCCCTGTAGCCTCGCTGTGAGTCTTCTCAGAGTGGCATTTTACGCACAACCGTTGAAGGTCATCATACCCTACGTCTAAGATGCTAGAAGCCCACTGTAGGGCTTCTGAGAGCGTTGTAAAGCTATTCTCGCCTTTGCGATGGTCGCACTCCACATCCGTTGTCTTAAACCATCCTTGGCAAATGTTACATTGTATCTTAAAGCGAGTCCTCGAGTTTGGATCGTAGTCTGGAACCTTTCCCATCTCCATAAAGCTTAGTTTAGTGGCACAAGACATCCACTGTTTCCTAACAGCAGAGCGGATAATCTGCTTTACATCGTTCTCAGATATAGGCTTGTATTCTCCCTTACGATCCTTACGTCGTCCATCTGGTAATAATGACTTGGACAGCTTACTTATATTTTCTTGTAGAAGTTGTAGGTCTGTTTCATCTGGGACATTGTAGGCTTCCCTGGCCACACCTTTACGCTTATCAGCCCTTGGTAGTTTGGTTTTAGATCGTTTCATTGAATTCCTCACGAAAACACTTCCACACAGGGAAGCGGGGCACACTATATTTAGATAACTCTTGATACTTGAAGGTAACAAACTTACTATATAGTCCTAAACGATTATCCCAAATATACTTGCGCTGCTCGTCAGTGTATCCTGTACCAATCTTGAACTCTTTCCCTTGCCACTCAACAACTAAAGCCCCCAGAGTATCTGCTGGAACCAGGCCCTCTTTCTTAGAAGATCGTTTACTGTAACCTCGCTCATCCTTCTCCTTCTCGTTGTTATTGTGCATCTTCTCTTCAAAGCCAATAACCTTAGCTTCATCGTCGTAGAACTTCTTGAGCTTCATAAGAGCTTGAGATTTTAGGGTGTGTCTTCCTTGCTTATACCCGCTGTATGGGTCTCGTAGCATGGCCCCCTCGTACCCATCAGTGATACATCTCTCTAAAGCATCTATGCACTCTTCTGGGCTGTTTACTTCCTTTTGTATAATGAGTTGTAGCCTATTAAGCCTGTTTGGTAATAAGGTAAACCACAACCTAATCTCTTCTAACCTAACATCATAACACCCTGTTGAATCCCACTTATCGTAGATAACATAGTAGAAATCCGGCGACCCTTCAACCCGCATGACACCAGACTGGACATCATTGAAGTCTCCAGCGACCATCAACTCTCCATGGAAGCCGTGTAGATTGTGCTCCTTGAAGTACTCTTGAATAAACTTATTAGGAATAGGCTTCATTGTCCTAGACATTGCTACACCATTCACTGCTAAGCAGCATATACCATCAAGCTTTGGCTGAATGATTTTAGGCCAAGTTACTTCTATGTAAATATCTGGTATCTCACTACTCGCCAACTGTGGCTTAACTAATTCTATACTCATTCCACATCTCCCGCTACACTTTGCCAACTAAACTCTTTATTCTCATACCTTTCATGTATCCACTTCAGACACTCTAAATAGTTAAATCCAGCTTTCACAAAGATAGGATCTTCAGCCTCAAATATGTAGCCAGCATTGGTCTCTTGTAGATAATAGTTTATATATTGAACACTAACAATGGTTCCTCCAATCAGCATGGAAGCGACCATCTGTTCTGTTGGCTCTTCCACTGATCTGTAGGTCATATAGCCACTATCTGCCCAAGGGGCAGAATGACATAGCACCATATTATATTCCCCACCTTCTGGTATTAATCGCACACAACCCTCCCATGCCTAACAAATTGTTCACTGTGGCAACATACCTTACCTTTATCATCCACATTCATACAGCTTGTAGGCATCCCAGAGACACGATACCACTCCTCCCTTTCCTCCTCTACCACCCAATATTGATTGGGCTTAAATAGCTCTCCTAGAGGTTCTACAGTGAAGGTTTGATTTAGGGACTCGAAGAAGACTTTAAGGTTTGGCTTTTGCATACTCACGACCCTTGGCAATGAATGTCTCAACATCAATACCACAAGACTCAGCAATGATACCAAGATGCTCAGCTAAACACTCTATAACAGTATTTGCATTTTGGTTTGGAGCGTCTTTACTCTTATGTGAGTATTTTCCAGAGTAGCCGCCTTCTGTCTTAAAGTTTAATGTACACGTTGCTGTCTTAAGTTTACTCATAATCTACTCCTAATCGTTTAAGGGTTTCTTCAATATCGTACACTTCGTTTGGCTCTCGGCATACCACGTTCAACTTAGCGAAGTCTTTAAAATACTTCTCAGCTAAGTAGTTGTAGTGTAAGGCTGCTTCAATCTCAGTGTCAAAGATATGTATCTCACTTTTATCGTTTATACAAATCATACATTGCCACCTCTTACCCCTCTTAGACACACCTTTATAAGTACTCTTACCTCGCCTACTTGTACCGGCTGACATGCTCCTACTATTCTCTTGCTGGGTAGCTGGCCTAAGATTTTCAAACCTGTTGTTACTTGGGTTCCCATCAATATGGTCTATTGACAGATTAGGCTCAAGTCCTGTCATCATCTTATACACTATCCTGTGAGCTTTGTAGAGCTTATCAGCTAGCCTTACCTCAATATACTTATTACTTTTGTGGGCATGACCTGCCAGCTTA
>OFRC01000411.1_pt1 | contig 11331 bp, 6 predicted proteins | sample 1543051 | NCBI WGS metagenome assembly OFRC01 (sample SAMN07774231, study PRJEB24372) | wastewater metagenome
ACGGTTGCTGCCAACTCTCCGAAGCTGAATGCGAACATTCAGTCGGGTAAAGCGGCATTGGAAAGTGCAATCACGGAGATGAACGCACTGGTGGGAATCAATTCGCCTACTCAGGTTACCTCCGGTAACACTGTGACTAAGACTACAGCAGTCTCTAGTCCTACTCCAGTTGAGTCAGCTAAGACAGCTGAAGGTCAACTGCAGTCTAAAGTGGACAGTACCGTAGACACCGTAGAAGCGTCAACGACGCCTGCTACTGTTGAGTCTGATGCGGATATCAGTAACCGTGAAGCTGAGGAAGAACGGATTGCAATTCAGCTGGAGTCTGCTGCTTATGATGCACTGCAGAGCAATACTCCAGAAGAGATTCTTGCAATATTGAGCAATGAAGTTGAACTCACAATTGAGGAAGTAACCAATGTCGAATCCGATTCAACGAATGAAAGCCGCACTGCTGAAGCTACCGAAAGCATCAAGGAAGAAAGCACTGAAGAACGCACTACAGATGGCCCTGTTGAAACAGGAGAAGGAAATGCTGGACTCGCAGAAACCGAAGGATCTCCCGCAGGGAAGCTGAGCGTCTTCGACCAGGCTCAGGACTGGGCAGGTGAGCAGTTAAGCAACGTCTTCCAGAAACTCAATCTGGTGGCTGAGTTCGTCACCCAGAAGGTAGGCAAGGACACTGACAAAACGCAGCGTCCTCTGGTTGCGGTCAAGGATTTCCTGTCGGCATGGAACAAGGATGCAGGCCTAGCCCGGATCTTTGCTGGGGTAGATGTGCTGTCTGATAACCAGGTTACAGCCCTGCAGCACTTCAAGAGTACAGCCAATCAATGGATGGGTACCCTCCAGAAAAACCTGATCGATGGTTACTTTAATCAGAAAGAGGGTAAGGTCAAGCCCAATCCTGATTTCCGTTACACTGATCCAGTCCAGTTCCTTCTGCAACAGATCGAGGGTAAGACTGATCTGGATGAGAACGTCAAGTTGGCCATCATTCAAGCAGCGTATTCATGGGTAGCTGAAAATGGCTACAGTTCTGCCTTCAGTACCCGTGAGGATGTGAAGGCGATGTTTGCAGTGCAGGAACACGAACAGATCACCAACGAGTTCTATGCCCTGGTTTCCGATCTTGGTATCAACGAGCAGCACTTGGCCAATGCCATGGGTCAAAAGGTAATTCAGGCACTTGGCTTGAAAGCCAAGAAGAATGCTCCCCAGAATCTGATGGCACAGCTTGCTGCCTCGCTGGGTACCCATGCGATGAAGATACTGGTGGATGAAAAGATCATCGAGCGTTCGACAGTGACCGGTGTCCAGATGCAGGAAGGGCTTCCTGAGCGTATGGGTAAGACAGTCGATCCTCGCGCTGAGATGGGGCTGATGCGCCTCACCCGTAACGATGATCTGTCTTTGGCTGAGAAGGGTAATGAACTCGCCAAAGCTAACAAGGGTAGCCAGAGCATCCTGTCGAAACTGTTCGGTGTTGAGTCCGACCTGATTGCTCCCAACTGGGAAGCACGCAGCCCGACGCAGACGAGGATCCGCAATACCCTCCAAGGTATTCCGAAGATCCTCAAGAAGTACATGAAGCATGAAGACTCCGTGCCGAACCAAGTACGCCAGGATACCTGGAGCTTGTTCCAGAGTATGGATGAAGCAGTGGTGCTGGATATTATCGGGTACGAAGACTTTGATGAAGCTACTACCCACGTCAGTAACGCCAAGGGTCTGAAAGCCAAGAATGAAGGATTGAAGCGTGAACTTGAACGGGTTCGTGACTACTTCCAAGAGCTGGTGGATACCAGTCCCTTGAAGCTCAGCCAGCCATTGTTCTTCATTCACAATGTCTGGAAGAACCAGCGTGTTGGTATCGAAACCAATATGGTCAATCCACAGACGAGCAAGCTGCACCGTGGCCTGCTATACCGTCCTGAGTGGGAGACTGAAGTTTCGAGCAAAGATGACACCATGATGGAAAACTTCCGTCTGCGGGTTATGGAAGGTCTTGGTATCAAGACGGACAAGCAGAGCAACGAAACATCATTGGATGATTTCGATCGGATGACCGATCCTAACTCCACCGATGATAATGTGGTGGCTATCCGTGAAGCTGTTCAGGCAATCCAGGATTCCTGGGATCCGAAGACAGGTACCTGGCCAGAAGGTCAGATCCCTGTCGAATACCAGGAAGCTATTCGTGCAGGTGTGAAAGCTGGTGGTGAGAAGATGCACTCACTGGATGCCCTGATTGCTCTGGCTCAATATGAATCCGCCAAAGCCACAGGTGCTGAGTTCAAGTTCACTGTGCGGATGATGGGTGAGATCGACGGTGTTACCAATGGCCCGATGCTTTCACATCTGCTGCTCGGTGCTGCTGGTTCGGTCAAAGGTCTTTTCAGCCTACTGAACAAGGGTGGTTTCTTCTCACTGACGGATAACCAGACCAACTACAACCTGTGGCGTGATCCGGCCAATAAGCTGAATCACCGTGACCTTTATGAAACAACCATCGGCCATGTCATGGATATCGTCAATGCAGCTGGAAAGGAATCCCCAGAACTGAAGCGGATTCAAGATGCTGTCTGGGCAATCACCGGGCGTCTCGATAAAGACGATGGGAGTATCCGCAAAGAAGGCCGCAACATCATCAAGAAGCCCTTGACTGCCATGGTGTTCGGCTCTGCTGTCGATGGCGCAATCGATAGCATGTTCGATGCTTTTGTTGAAAGCACCTATGCTGGATTCGAGAAGTTGGCCAAGGCCAACCCCGAAGAACGGGAAATGGCCCGCCGTGTTTACCTAACCAAAGTCAGTAGGCTGTTGACCAGTTATGGTGCTGAAGCCCTCCCCAATGCATCGGTGGAAGACCTCCTCAAGTACTCCTTGACTAAGCCCCAGATGGGCGCGTTACGCGCAGCGTTCGACGCGACCATTGGGGATGCGGTCAAGGAGACAATGAAAACTCACTTCTCCGAGTTCATGGATGTTCGTAGCCGTATCAACAATACGGCACAAGCTTCCTTCGCCCTCTATGATGCGGTGTACCAAAGCATCAAGGGTGAGTTCATCAAGGAACTTGAAGCCAAGGGTGATATCTTTTCTCGCAAGCTGGATGGGCAGGGAGTTGCCCAAATTGACCTGACCGCAGAGCAGGAGCAGGCACTGCAGGAACGAATCAAGGCGATCAACCCAGTAGTGAATACGCTCATGTCCCAGCGTTCCGGTGGTGATCTTAAGACTGGTTTGCATGTTTCGAAGTCGTCCCGTAAGTTCAGCACCCAAGCGGCTTACCAGACCTCGGTAAAGTTTGCCAACAAGCTGCTACAACGCTCGGGCAAAGCAATCCATTCCCTCTCTATCGCAGCCTACGAGCAAGCGATGGTGGCACCTGGAGTAGCTATCCTGCCGATGATGATCCACTCGCTGGATTCTGCAATCTCGCACATGGCGTTGATGAATACTCAGGTATTGAACGTCCATGATGCCCATGGTTCGGGACTCAAGCATTTCACCCGTACCGCGCAGAACTTGAACCAAGCAACCTGGAAGGCAGTGCTCGAGTATTCCCCGACTGCGGAGATGCGTGAAGCCTGGTTCCGTACCGTGATGGGTTTGGATCAGATGCTGCAGTCAGGAGAATCCGTAGAAGCCATGGTGCCTGCACTTCGTCTGGCAATGGTAGAGCTAGCTCGGAAGCATAGTGACTCCAAGAAGCCCTTGCCTCTCAACAAGGTACTGGCCACGATCAGCGACCAGATGACACAGGCTGCGTATGACGCAGACAGTACTCGTCTGGCTGCACTCGCACAGATGGCAGTGGTTGACCAATACGCCCTTCAAGGTGGACAGTACGAAGTTACCGAAGCCGATCGGGCAGAAGCAGCCCAGAAACTGAGCGAACTGTCTTCCCTCATCGATCCCAAAGTACTTGATGCGATTGCTCGTATCAACTCCGCGATGGAGAAGGTAAAGGATCAACCGAAAGCTGCACCAGTGGCAGTCCAGCCGATGGAAGAAGTGGATATCTCGCCTTCTACTCAACAGACCCCTTGGGGTGCTGTAGGCCCATCGAGCACAGCCAGCGATTCCGACATTGTTGAAGCATTCCGCAAGAAGCCAACCATGTCAGCAGTCGAAGCCCTTCGTCTGGCCTATGCCAGCCTGAAGAAGAGTGACAATGCTCGGATGGTGGAGTTCTACAAGCGTCTGGTAACCCAGATGGCCAAGGTTGCACCGGCCTCACTGACTGTCACCATGATCACGCCGGATACCAATCCGGAAAGTGTCAGGCTTGATGATGACGGTGAACACATCCAAGATGCGATGGGCTGGTATGTCAGTACCGAAGAAGGCCACAGCTATGTGCTCAGTCCTGAGTTTGCTGACTCTGGTTTGAATGGTGAGTTGCTGATCCATGAAGTACTCCACGGTATCCTGGCTAAGATCATGCAAGCTTCGCTGGAGAATGATCCCGATATCGATCCGGCTGTTCATGCCTTGGTCAAGGAACTTGAAGATCTACGCAAACTGGCTGAAGGGTATGTCAAGGTCAAGATCGACAAGAAAGACCAACATAAATACAAAGAAGCTCTGGCCAATGTACATGAGTTCGTTTCCTATGGTATGTCCAACACGGACTTCCAACGCAACGTACTGAACAAGATCTCCTTTGCTTCGAAGACCAAGGGCAATCGTCTAGTCGATGGTATGCAGGCATTCATCTCGCTTGTCACTGGCATCATCTTCCGTGGTTCAAGCAAGAGCCAACAGGCGATCATGGAAAATGGTATGTCCGTGCTGATCCAGAATGTCGCTGGCTTGATGGAAAGCACCAACAAACCAGAAGGCAAGACCACCACGCACCGCATGGCGGTCAGCCCACGCGACTACACTACCCAATCGCTGTACGATGCGCTACGGCCTGCTCAATCCAACCTGACTCCGAGTTTTGATGGGCATCTGCGTGAGATGCTGGGCAACATCGTAGAGAAGATCCATGGCCCGTTCGGCTCTCTGATGGCAACACGGATGGAGAATCAGATCGTGGCTCCTTCCTTGGTGTGGGATAAAGCAAAGACGGATAACGTCGTACCCTTTGCCACTGCTGCGATGCAGGCAGGTTTCCAGATCTCTGACCAGGAAGCTTTCGCTGCCGAGCAAGTCATGGTGACGGTATCGGCTGCACTGGATAGTAAGGATGCACCTTCCACCAGTTCCTACAAGGAATTGGCCAAGCTGTACCGTGAAATGCGGGATACGCTGGCCAAGGATGGTTCGGACTTCAATACCGGCAACCCTGCACAAGACCAAGCCCTGTACGACTTCATCTTCAAGATGGATACAGGGGCGAACGGAAAGACCGACCACCTTGCGCGATTTGCCACGTTAGGCCTTACCAATCAAGCATTTAACAAAGTGTTGGATCGGTCGACTAGTCTCAATACTTCCACCGGTACCAAGAGTCTGTCTGATCGCTTGACCAACTGGCTGACCAAAGTACTGGACTGGCTGACTACCCGTGTCACCCATACCTACGCTGGGCAGGATGCAGATGAGAAGCTGGCCAACCTGGTTGAGAACCTGGTCAAGATTGAAGTACAAACCAGAGAGCGTCTTGTAGCAGATCAAGGTGGCCCGATCAGTTACATTGAAGACAAGATCTCCGATGTAGCGAATAAGGCCAAGGACCAGATTGGTAAAGCAGCCCAGTCGAACCTGGTTCGTGGGTCAAGCAATACCTTCGTCAAGTTTGCCGGGAACATAGTGAGTACGGTTGCTCAAGGCCGTGTGGATGAACTGATGAATATCCTCGAGGACTTCCGCAACAAGAACTGGAATGAGCATCTGGGTGTGACTGCTGGCTTGGTTAATGAAATCCGTGGTGCTCGTCCTTCAAACCAGATCTTCCACGCGATGCTGCGTGCCTCCAAGCATTTGGAGAATCTGCGTAAGCATCTGATCACCCAGACCGGCAAGGCAGTCCTTGAAAGCTTCGCCAACAAGGGTGAGGGCATGACCAAGGAAGAGAAGGATGCCATTTCTACAGTCTTTATGCGTACCGATGCAGCTTCCCTGATCGATAGCCTGGGTGTCAGTGGTATCAGCCGAGTCCTGAATTCCAAGTCAGCCTTGGCCTCCGAGATCGCTATACTCGAAACCCAGCTGAATGCGTATAACGGGTTCAAGGATTTCTTCATCAAGGAATCCAAGGTGCTCGGTTACTACCTGGCAACTGGTAAGGTAAAGGGGCACTTCATGTTGAAGAACGCCCGTAACATCGCCAGGGCAGAAGGAACCAATCGTAGGGGTGAACTCACCGAAGCCGAATACACGGCAGCGACGGAGATCATTGATCAGCTGGTTTCGCTTTACGCTCTGAGCTACGTGCCTACCAAGCACGCTGTGGAAGCTCGCAATGTACTCAAGCGTGAGATGGCCCGTGGTACAGATAACGGCATCGAAATGCTACTGAAGTCCCATCGTCAGTTGCAACAGCAATCCAAGGAACGTCTGTTCGGTGACAACGGTATCCTGATGATGAAGGGCTACACCCCTGAAATCTACGATCCGCACCGTGAAATCGTGGTGGCTTCGAAGTATCGCAAGCAGGAAATGGAAGATCTCGGGTATATCGCAGATGCAGAAGTTGCAGCCGATCCCAATGATCCAGATCAATCTCCTCGCCAGCTGTACCTGCTGAAGCATGGTGGCCTGCGTTCGCGCCTGACTGGCATCTTCTCCTACACCGGTCAGCGTGCCAAGGGATCCAGGGCAGCAACGGATGAAGTGACCGATCTGGGTGAGTGGAAAGCCAACCGTGATGACCTGAAGGTGATGAATGGTCGCAAGCAGAAAGAGGTTGCCAACCTGTTCAAGCCGGATCCGAACTTTGATCCATCCAAGGATGGCCCGATCTATGCTGCTCCGGTGCTTACCGAACAAGGCAATGTCACGGATTACCACTACCTGATGCAGCACGAAACAATGGATGGCCTGCTCCTGCGGGACAACCGTTTCGACAAGCTTATGGGTACCTTGGCAGGTAGCATCTTCGACAAGGAAGCATCGAAGGAACAGAACCGCAAAGCTGTCCAGGCTTTGAAGGAACAGTACGACCTGGAGTATTCCACCAAGGCAGACTCCTATATCGAAGTCAGTGACACCAGTTCTGATGCTGAAGCCAGAGAGATCTACCGGTTGCTTCCTGGCAATACCAAGAAAGCCATCAAGGATATCTGGGGCAACAAGCCGATGAAGGTGCGTGTGGATCTGCTGGATCTCAACTTCGGGTACCGCAAGTCGAGCATCTCTTCGGTGTTCGAGAAGGATCCGCAGACCTGGGGCTACGTGGATAAGGCCTTCGTGGATATGACTACCTTCCTGTTCAAGAAGAAGGCATCGCTGTACATTCGTAGGACTGAGGATGTGTTCCAAGAGATCGTCCGTGAAACCAAGGATATCCTGGTGGTCAAGACGGGCCTCACACTGCTTGGGAACGTCTCCAGTAACTTTACGCTGCTGGGTTGGTATGGTGTTCCCCTGAAGGATCAGGTACATCACCACAAGGTTGCCCTGCGTGGTGCGATGCAGTATCGCAAGGATACGGATGCTCTGACTCAACTGACGCTGAAGCTGGCATCGAATTATGTGGGTACCAATCGTGCTGAGATGGAACGTGAGGTGGTGCGTTTGAAGGGGGAGTTGGCGCGTAACCCAGTGAGGGAATTGATCGAGGCAGGAATGATGCCGACCATTGTTGAGGATGTAGCGGTCGATGATGACCTTTACTCCTACAAGAGCGCGTTGGTCGAGAAGACCAATAAGTTCACCAAGAAGCTGAATCCTGGTGTGGTTGCTGCGGGTAAAGTGCTCTACATGGGCAAGGATACGAAGATGTATCAAGCTCTGAGCTACGGTACCCAGATCAGTGACTTCCTGGCCAAGTACACGCTGTATCAATATTTGACGACCCGTAAGAAGGATCCGTTGAGCCATGAAGAGGCAATCCAGAAAGCATCTGATGCTTTCGTGAACTACGACATTCCCTCACATCGCACAGTGCAGTACCTGAATGATATGGGTATTGTCTGGTTCACGAAGTATTACTTACGGATCCAGAAGGTCATTGCCCATCTGTACAAGGAAAACCCTGGACGTGCGTTGATGCTGTTGTCACTGAGTCACTTCTTCTCAGGTATTCCTACCTTGATGGACTCTTCGTTCATTCATAAGATGCACAATCCGTTCAGTATCGGGGCATTCAAATACCCCTCAGTGCTGGATGAACTGGCAACAGTGAAACTGGGAATGAGTCCGTTCAACTGATGAAACAAAGAAAGAAATGCCCCTTGATTGGGGCATTTGTTTTTGTGTCTCGGCGGGGGCTATTTTTCAAATAGCTCCATGATCGCTGCCGCAACCAGGAGAATGATGAAGGCTCCGATTGCTAGTACGCCGAGTACCCACCCGAAGGTGGATACAACGACGACTATGGTACCGATCACCGCGAGTCCCAAGATGGATGCCAGGATAGATCCTATCCATTTCAAGACAGTCACGGTACGCCTACGCGAACAGGCTAGTGGTCGTGACGCTAACTTCAGCGCCTTCAACGGCAACTGACGGCAGCGGTTCGGAGACTCTTTCCACCACTACTTCCGGCACCGGCTCCATCTGCTCAGCTTGGGCAGCTTCCTTGTCCATAGCATACTGCTCGGACATGCTCACGCGATTGAGGGGGCCGCTGGGGATAGCGTCGAAGAAGTTCGGATCTTCATCGATGTTGACTTCCGCCGACAGGCCAGCTGCCTTACGTCCTGCCGTGAAGGCGAGCGTGACGATGCGGCCATAGAGGCTGATTCCCTTGTCGCTGATGTAATTCTTCAGAGCCTGTTCAATTTCGGACTGGTTGAGATTGATTTGCATAAAACTTCCTTTCAGTTTCGTTGCATGAATGGCAACATTTGTTGGAACGAGTTGCAGGTGAACCCTGCGTAGATTGCTGCAGTGGCATCCGCCATGTGCTCTGCTTTCGCTTCACTTACCATGGTGAAACCTTTCTGCTGATACGTTGGCCAGTTGGCTTCCGGATGTTTCTCCATTGCCCACTTGATCATGTCTTGCTTGGTCGCATTCTTGTAGCCTGGGCCAGCAATCTTGACTTCGGTAGGAGTCACTTCGAAGAATGGGATCCCGGAAGCACGGAGTGCTCCCAGGACGCCTACACAGATGCCGTAGGAGGCCATTGCCCTTGCGGACTGACTACCTACCGGAACTTCCACGAAGATCGCCTGTGCGCCTTCTGCTGCATCCAGAGCTGCCTTGCAAAGCTGTTTGGCAGACTCGAGATCCAGACTGTTCTGGCGTACTTGCTTTCCAGTAGGAAGAACCGGAGTAATCACACTGACCTCCTCGATGTGCAACTGGGGAGATGTGCCGGGATACAGCACACCTTTTGAGATTCCCCAGTTACGCAAACTTGGATCCATGCCGATGATGCGTATCCCGTTAGTGGGGCTTGGATTCATCGGGTTCTGGTGCACTGCCGAAGGGAAGCGGACCCAGATAGTTCAGGGCGATATTCAGACCCAGCTTGTAGCCACGCTGAATCTCGCCTTCCATCTTGAAAGGTTCCTCACCTTCGATCACGACTTCCATACCATCAGGCACGTCAATCATGTGCTTGATGGTAGCCACGGTATTGGAATGCCAATCCTGGATCAGTTGGGCAAACTGATCGATAGTCTCGATCATGAATGCACCTTCAGGGACTTGTTCTTGCACATCAGGAGTTTCGTTCATTCAGTTTCCTTGAGTTGTTGGTACAGACGGTAACCTTCCAATTCCCAGAGTTTTTCTTTGGCTGCAAATAGGGCTTTGCCTTTTGCAATCTTGAAACCCAATTGGATATCGAAGTTCTCTGGAGATACGCAGGCACTGTGACCGGAAGCTAGGTAGAACCGACCATCCAAGTATGCATGAACGTGTGTGGATGTAGTGCCAACCGGCTGAAAACTGGTGAAGCTGACACGCTCCATCAGTGCTTCGATATCTCCCGCAGTGATGCGTGGTGCGGTCAGACCCTTGGCTTCGATTTCCTGCTCGACTGCTTGATCGTCCATTTGATTCCTTGGTTGGTTGATAAAACGGGTGGGGCAACCGGTGCTTATCTCCGGTTTGATACTGGGGAGGAGGAGCAAAACCCCAGTCCACTGAGCGTGTGACTACACCCCATTGATCGTTGTCGGTCTTTCCCGACTGTCAGGCCCAACGTCACCAGACGTTCCCTACATTGCTGTAGCCTAGATTCGAACTAGGTTTCTATTGGTCACCAGACCTCGGCCAGCGAAGGGATTCGAACCCTCTGTTCGGGTGGGATGGCCAGTCTCAACTCTGGCACGGTGAGTACGCTCGACACGGCCTTCGTTCCGTTCCGTATTCATCCCATTGACTGCTTAGCCGAAGAGGCTGGTGGTCGGCTTCTTGGCAGCACCCGGTGCACCACCCAGCTTCGGCACACCTGCCAGGCCAGCTGCGGCACCCTTGGCACGGTCACGGACCTTGCCTGCCCACTTGGATTCCCAGCTGTCGATGAAGACTGCTTCTTCAGCCTGAGCACGGATCTCGGCAGTGGTCATGCGATCCTTGGCACGGAAGAACTTGTCCAGCTCGTTTTCCTCACGGGTTTCACCCGTGGCTTCGTAAACGCCTGTGGTTTCGTTCTTCTTGGTCTTGTCGACCGTCTGCTTGATGATCCCGGCAATGATTTCCTTGCCCAGCAGATCCATCACCATGTCAACCTTGGTCGGTACTTCGGCCTTGGCTTCCGGAGAGTAGAGGTTGATAACCTTCTGCTCGGTGTCCATGGAAGCGATTTCCTTGCCCGCTGCCAGGAGGCTGAGCGAGTTGGCCAGAAGGAATCCAGGCAGATACTGCTTGGCACCGTTCTTGTCTTCGTAATAGTTCTTGGCACCCTTGGCAGTACCCGAGGTCATCCAGAGCGTCTGACGGATATCCTTGCCGCTTTCGGTCTTGAGGGTCAGCGCCAGACCCATGGCACCACCCTGGGACTTGATGATGTGAGCCAGCGAGATGGTGGCGTTGTAGATGCCGGAATCAACCGGACCACCACCACCAATGACATCCTTTTCATCAGCGATGGAAGAATCGGTGGCGAGATTTGCGAGTAGAGACATATTGTGTTTCCTTTACAGTTGGTTGGTTTGATGCGGTTGGTTTGTTTGGTTGTCAGTTACTCGTAGTACTCACGGAGTCTGTTGAGAACCAGTTGCAGATTGTTATCAATGAAGGTTTCCTTCGTATCGAACA
>OFRC01000412.1_pt1 | contig 11272 bp, 14 predicted proteins | sample 1543051 | NCBI WGS metagenome assembly OFRC01 (sample SAMN07774231, study PRJEB24372) | wastewater metagenome
CGGGCCCTTTGAGCAAGAAAATAGCGTTCTGAACCCATCTCGACGTTCGGCATATTCATGCCCCTCGTCCTCAATCACGACTCTCGCGTGACACGCGCCGAGAACTAGGAAGCTACCGCCTTCGCGATCTGCACCGCCTGCGCTGACGATCGGTTCGAGAGCGATCCCCCAGCCAATACGCGTGGTGTCGGGAGTGACGGCCTTCACCCATCGATCGTTTCGCGGATCCGGAAGTCGCTCGGCAGGATCGATGTCCGCAAACGGATTGCCGTCGAATTCGCATACGTCGCCAATGTAGATCTGCTGGGAAGTGTAGTTGGCGGCTGAGACCTTGGAGAAGTTGACCGCAGTGGCCTGATTGGCTCCGCCCTCTCCAAATTTCTTGAAGCGGCGATACCACTCGTATGTTTCGTCAAAGTTATTGGCAGCTTGGTGAGGAAGTCGCTGGCCCTTTTTGTAAGGCATCACTATCCCCCGAATCCCAGCTCTGCCGCCAAGTTGATCCGCTCGTAAACGCGCTCAACGTATACGGCGGTCACTTTGCGGCCGGGCTGTGCCCCGCCAGCATTTTTGACGTAGCTCATCCAGATCAGATCGTGGCCAGCCTTTGTGATGCCAGCGATATCTCCGATCTGGAAGCCAGCTCTGTTTTTCGAGATTGCCACGTCAAAGCGGACGGTGGCTTCCTTGTTCGATCCGTCCTCAGCGTTGTATCCGAGGAAAAGCACTTCACCCGCAGCACGCCCCATGAACGGTGTGCTATTCACGCAGCCGACTAAATCATCCATTCGGTTCGCAAACGCCCAGGTGACGACGCCCATGGGGTGCGTGAATTCGATCCATCGCTGAGAAACCGGTATCACAATGTCGGCTCCGAGCACTTCATCACCATCGACATTTATCAGCCCCTTGCGATCAATAGCACCGGCCGGAAATCTGGCGACGTGAGATATGCCGGCTTGGATGTGTACGGTACCGGCTGTGCAAGATGAGCCCCACGTCAGCGAGCCGGCCGTGTTTTCCCGTGGACCGTACGGCACACGAACGTGATATATGAACTTTGACCGGGGAACGACCTCAACATCCTGCTGATACAGATTCCCCTCCGCCGTCGCGATAATGTACGGCGCTGTCTGGCGAGCCCAGGCGCGAACGAACTTGTCATCGCTGGATCCTGTAGCTACATACCGCCGCTCCTCTTCACCCTTTTTCTGGCTGCGGCTTTGCGGCTCTTCCTTAAATCGAAACACCACTACGCCAGCCCTCCGTTTTTCGTATTTCGAGCAATGTCGTCGAGAATCTCCTGGGATTTCTTCATTAGTTGGTTGTTCTTCCCAACGAATGCCCGGATGTCATCGGCCACTTTGACATTGGCTTCAGCTGCCTTTGCCGCACGCTCTTGAGGATTTCCCCCTCCGCCGCCACGCCCCATAGCAATCGCAGCCGCCGCCGAGAACGTGGCTACCGGATTCTTGCCCTCGATGACTTCCTTGACGCCAGCCGCATCGACGCCACCGGCCAGGGGCCCGCCTTTCTTCTTGTCTTCCTCTTTCTTCTGGTCTAGCTCTTCTCGTTTCTTCCGAGCCAACTCGTTCAGCTTGTCGCGTTCATCTCGCAGGCCTTTGATTCGCTCCTGCTGAGCCTGACGCCATTCCTCGTCTGCAGAATCCCGCTCTTGCTTATTGCCGTCGCGCTGCAGTTGCCGATCGCGGTTGCCGGCCTCCTGATCCCCGCCGACACGTTCCCGGGCCTGCTGTGCCGCTTGGTTCGCCCTTTCGATGAACGAGCCGGCCCCAACTGCAACGTCCGACTCTTTGATCGCCTTGGCGGCTGCGATCGCACCAGCGCCATATTGTCCCGTGCTCGCCACAGCAATGTCTTGAGCCATGCCGGCGAACTGTGCACGGATCATCTTGAACGCTTCGAGCAGCAACGACGTCGCGGTCAGAACGTAATCGAAAGCGGCCTGCGCGGCGAGCTTGAACGTATTCCATCCGACAGACAATGCGGTTCCCAGGTCGAGCGCAGTTAGTTCACCAAACACCGAACTCGCCAGCGATCCAATGAATGCCAGGGCTGCAGACGTTTCTCGCACAACTAATTGCCAGGCGCCGATCATGTAATCCACGACGCCTTCCCATAGCCCGATCATCGTCTCACGGACGCTGATCCATGCCTCGATAATCAGTTCCTTGGCCATCTCGAAGGCGAGCGTCACCGATGTCATCGCAATCTGTGCGGCCGTGCCAATGTCACCCGAGGCCAAGGCATCCGAGATCCCCGAGATCGCTTTCTGAAACACGTCGACGAATGGCATTACCGTTGCCACGATGGCATCAAACGCCTCGCGAATCTGACCGGCAACCGTGGCCACAACTCCGCCGAGAGTGGTCATTGTCGCTGCGCCTGATTCCGTGTATCGCAGCCAGGCGTAGATCGCAGCTCCCACAGCGGCGAAGCCAAGATTGGTCAGGGACAGCTCGGGAATCAGCGCGGCAACGATTCCGATCAGCCCGCCAACAATAGTGATTGCTCCGCCAATGAGCCCAGAGAAAAACGTGATGCCGGCAGAGATCGCGCCTAGCACCGCCCCGGCCGCCATCAAGGAAGTGCCAATCGCCAGGAATGCTGCCCCCGCGGCGATAACTCCAGCGGCAACCTCCGCGATGATAACGATCAATCCCTGATTCTCCTGAATGAACTTCGTGACGATCCCCGCCGCACTCGTCACGTTGGCCATGATGGTCGTGAGCGTGGGGCCCAGCGCTTCGCCGATCGCAATCGAGACGCCTTCGATGGCCGACATCATGATTCTGAATGCTCCGCCCAAACCGCCATCCATTTCCTTGGCCGTTTTCGCGGCGACGCCATCCGAGTTCTTGAGCTCGTCTGTGAGCTTGCGAACGCCACCCGCTGCCTGAGATAGGACACCGGCGCTCGTGATGCCCAGCAAGCCGAACGCCTCAGCCATCTTCGCGGTACGCTCGGCTACTGGCATGTTTGCCGTGACCTGGCCAATCTCGTCCAGAATCTCAACCAACGGCTTGAGATTTCCGGCTGCATCGACGTTCGAAATGTTGAACAGCTTCTTGAGTTCCTCGCCACTTGCAGCACTGATAACCCCGAGCCGGCGAAGTGCAGTTCCTGCTGCACTTCCTTGGATGCCGACGTTGCCGAGCACGCCGAGAATCGCAGCGGTCTCCTCAAACGATAGGCCAAGGGATTTTGCCACGGGCCCGGCGTATTTCATGGCCTCGCCCAAGCCTTCGACTGTGTTAAAAGTCGAATTTGCCGCTTGGGTGAGGACGTCAGCAACTCTCGCAGCGTCTCCGGCCTCCAAGCCGAACTGGCGAATCGAAGCAGCCATGATTCCTGACGCGAGTGCTGAATCAGTGCCGGTCGCACGGGACAAGTTCAGCACACTGGCCGTCATCACGTCAATTTGTGCCGCGCTGAAACCAGCCCTGCCCAGCTCAGTCATCATCGCCGCAACCTGGCCAGCGGTGAAACTTGTCGATGCTCCCAACTGCTTGGCGGTTTCAGTGAGTTTGCGAAACTCTTCGTCAGTTGATTGCGTGACAGCTTTGACCATCCGCATGGCATCGTCGAAGTTGGCGAAGGTAGCTACCGAAAGGCCAAACGGCAGAGCAGCCGCGGAACCGATCTTGAGTAGACCGGCGCCGACCGTGGCCATTGCACTGCCGAAGTTTTGCAGTTGCGCTTTGGCCGCATTGAGCGCCTTGGCCATGCCAGCGGCCATGTTGTTGCGAACGCCCAGTTCAACCCATGCACGCCCCGCACGAATATCTGAAGACGCCATAGTTATCCCCTGATCGATCCTTCAAAGGAGCCAGCGAAGCGCGAAAGATTCTGCTCAAGTGCTGGACGCATGAACGGCCTCCGGTCGAATTTCTCGCCCTCGTACTGGCCGCCAAATTCGTGTGGCTGACCACCAGTCTTTACCACGCTGAAGGCGGGACCGATGATCGCCCCATTTGCGTCGGCCGCGTACTGAATCGCTCGCTTGAGCTTGCCGCGTCTGGTGAACGGTGGCGTGCCCGGCGGGGAATGCACTCGCTTCCGCCGGCCCTTGTTCTTCTTGCCGCTCCCTTTGATGAACTGGCCTTTGGCGTTCCGTTTGGTGCCCGATTGCGTCTCGGTCGCGACTGACTTGGGAGCCGTTTTGATCGACGCCTTGGCCGTCTGCGAGACGAGGAAGGCAGCAGCGCGAACATTGCCTTTGATCGCTCGCTCCGCAGCTCGGAGGAGACGGTCAGTCTCGGGGGTCAATTGTGTTTTGACATCGATCATTTCAATTCGGCCTCACCAGCGTCTACCGTCTTCGCGACGAACATCTTGAGCATGGTCGGGTTGTATTCCATCTTCTCCGTCCCGCTCGATTCGCCGGACCCACCGTGTTGCGTGGCACCCTGATAAGCAGCCTTGCCGAGCGCCATCCAACACAACTCCCGGAGCGTGATCCCGTATGGCGAAATGCCCACTATGCCTGCGAGCCGGTAGCATTCCCGAAACGCGCTAACAGGTTCTCGAATCGATTCTTGATCTCCGTCCTCATCGCCGTCTGCATCTTCTCCGTCATCTCCGGATCCGTCATATTCGCCATCACTTCCGCCATCGCCAGATTCCGAGTCGCCTGATTCCTCTTCGCCAGAGTCCTGACCAACACCCTTTTTTTTTCAGGCATGAACTCTTCGATGGCGTCGGTCAGCGCGGCCGTTGCCCGTTCGATGGCCTCACCCACGAGCGATTCGCCAAAGGAGACATCCGTGACGCCCTTCGGCAGCGCCTGCGATCGCACGATCAACCACAGCGCATCAACCAACAGCACCGGATCGTCCACCATCGCCTCGTAGGCTTTTCCGTCAAGCGCTCCGAGGTCGATGCCGAGCTCCTTACGAACTTCCTTGATCTTGGGCCCGTCGATGCTGACCAGCCACTCGCGGCTGTTTGCGTCCTTGAAACTTGGCATTTCCGTAGAATCTCCGTGGTTAAATCGTTCCGAGCTCCAGCCTGGCGAGCCTCAAGTTGCTCAATTCCAGGCCAATATTCATTCGCGATACTGTGACACGATGTCACCGAATCGCTTGTTACGGCGTCGAGTCTTCCATGCTGATGATCTTCAGCTTGCCGGCCGTGGTATTGCCGTTGCTCACTCGGGCAACCGTGATCGGATCACCGGTGAGCGGATTGGCTTGACCCGCGGCGACGTTGTAGACCAAGGGGGTGTTCGCGGTGAGCGTGATGTCTGCGATGTCATCACCAGCCGCATCCTCGAACAGAACGCGGCCGTTGCCGGTGGCGCCCGCGATCTCCAGGCAGAGCCCAAGGATTTGGATCGCATCGCCATCGATCGACGTGTTTACCGTCTTCTGCTCACTGATCACCACAGGATCGTTCAGCGTCGGCAGGTTGCTGCCGGTGCCAGCATCGATGCTGATCGTGGTGGCAGTGACCGCAGTGACGTCCACGTCCTTGCGAATCAGCACGCCTGCGGACGTGTAGAGGTCGACGGTATCCGTGTCGAGTACTCCGTGCCCGCTGGCGACGGTCACGATCCCGGTGTCGTTGTCGGTCCGCGTCGACAGAACCCCGGCAATCCCGGCTGGAATGTCCGGATCGAACGGATTCGGGTGGTCCGCCGAAACAACAACGCTCTGCTGAATCGCGATGCCGCCGCCCTGCAGCGACATCGCAAATTGTGCTTGACCCATATCAAATATCTCCAAGTGATTTGTGAGGTGATCAGAAACTGCAGAAGAGCGATTACGATCCCCAGGTCGGAACGCGGCCGGCCTTGTCGGTCGGCATCGCGTCGATCTTCAGACGCTGGGCCCCCTTGAGCGGCTGCTCTTCCGCCAGATTCATGACGAAGTCCCCGTCGACGCCCCAGCCGGAAGTCTTGTCCCGGGTGCGGAAGGCGATGGCTTCGCCGCTGATGACCGCCGCCCGAATCGCCGTGGCGAGCGCGTCCGAATCGTTGTTGTTGAGCTCGAACTGCAGCCCGATCTTGACCTGGGCGACGTCGACCAGTTCGTGAATGTCGTTCCGATCGCTCACGTCATCCGTGACGGAATCGATCTTGTACGAGACGTCGCGAGCCTTCAGGAGGCCGGCAGCCGTGGTGCCAGCGGTGCCGCTGTACAGTTTGCCCTTGAAACCCATCAACTTGGTCATGTGAGAATCCCTTCCAAAACTATCGCTTCCATCGCGGTTGACTTGCTGACATTACTGTGACACCGTGTCACGTTAATGGTACTATTGGACCGATTTCTCGGCTACGGTTTCCGGGGCCAGTGCCGCGATTTCCACGGAGCTGAGATTGATTTCGGCCGTGCACCGCAGAACTCCGCCCTTGCCCGGAACCAGCAGCGTGACGTTCCCGATGCCGGGGACTTCCTCGCCAGTTTCCGGGTTCACGAGCTTGGCGCCACACTCCACAAGCGGGCAGCCGCGCTTCCAGCCTTCGGGCTGAGCGATAACGAGTTTCAGGTTCTTCATCGAATGGTTCCTTCGTATGAGCCGGCATAGCGGCTGAGATTCTGCTCAAGTGACGGCCGCATGAACGGCCGTTCGTCGTAATCGGCACCGCGGTATTCGCCGCCGTGTTCGTGCGGCTCGCCGCCCGTACCAACCACGCTGTAAGCTGGACCGATGATGGCGGTGCTTCCCGACGCCGAGTATTGGATCGCACGCGGGAGCTTGCCGCGCAGTGTGTAAGGTGGAGATCCAGCCGGCGACGGAATCCGTCTCCGCTTCTTTCTGCGCCGCTTACCGCTTCCCTTGAGAAACTGCCCCCGTTTGTTTCTGCGAGTCTCGGCCCTGGTCGCAACTTCCTGCGACGGCGGAGCCTTCTCGATCGACCTCTTCGCATCGGTCATGACCAGGAACGCGGTTGATCGCACGTTCCCCGCGGAGGCCCGCTCTGCAGCGTCTTTCACCTTGTCAGTCATGTCCTGCGTTGTGGTCTTCATCCCGATCATGAATCGATCTCCCGAGGAGCATCAAACATGACGCGCACAGCACCGAAGTACTGACCTCGCGCCATGTGATCCGGATCCGCCACGGCCAGAACTTTGCTGTCGTTCCAGATGATGTCGTCATCGGTCTCGGGGTTCTCAACGAACAACTCATGAAGCTGCTCAGTGAGCCTGACGAGCTTGTCGACCACCTCGGTCCGAATCTCTCGGTCTTGCCCGCGGTCCTCTTCTCCGAATTCCTTGCGGATGTAGATTTCGATGGAGCACTGGTAATCAATGCTGCCACGATCATCCAATTCGCTCGTGTCGTATCGCATCGCCCGAACATCAACCTGCAGGCAGGTGTTGCTGGTGATTTCGGACTTCCAACTGGCCCAGGTGCGTTTCGCCTTGAACTGATGCCCCACGAAGTAGCCATCTTCCACCGCGGCGTTGATTTGCGCCGTGGCAGCCTCAGCTACCTCTACGAGTCGTGCATCAATTGCCGGCATCAGCAAATCTCAATCGTGTGAACAACCACCATCAGGCCCGAATGATCGTGCGGCTCGACACACGGCCGCCGCTCAATCGGGACCACCTTGAACGTCCGCTCCACTTCCCGAATCGTGGTAACAATCAAGTCACCAGGCAGGGGAGTGAGTGCCTTGCCGGCCAAGATCAGCTCGCTCTTGGTGAAGAGCCAGTCACTGAACTTGACCTTCGTTGCAATCTGCTCCGCCTCGTCAAACACCTCGTGCGTGCTACTGCTCAGCACACCCACGATCGTTCCACTCACACGCACTCCGCGCTTGATCACCACGTCGTACCCGGCAACACGTTGCAGTGCTGCCGAATGTGCGGCGATGGCTCGATCGAATGCGTTCATGGAGTGCGATCATGTTGAGGGTAAGCCAGCTCGCCGACCGGTCACGGAGGTGAGGGGGAGCATCCCTCGACCGGCCGACGAAGCTGACGTTATGAGGTTGACCCCAAGCCTTGTGCGGTTTTTGATTCCCCTGCGACCGGCCACCGCCAGTTGTCTCTGCAGGGGAATTCAAAGCTTGGAATCGGTTGACTAGCCCCCGAACAGCGCTTCGAGCGTCACGGAGACAGCCGCGGCGGTCGTGGTATCCGCCCCCGAAACGACCCGCACGCCGACGTAACGCTTCACGTCCACCGGCAACCGGACCGTATAAGTCGCCGCAGCAGCGCCGGCGCTGGCCGCACCAGTCTGGACGATCACGCTCGAATACAGCACCGTCGGCGACGACAGGTCCGCGTTGTCCGAGTGGATCACGCTGTAGGTGAAGGTTTTGGTATCGGGGGCCATCGTCGTGTTGACGGCCGGAGCCGACACCTTGAACTCGGCGCTGGCAACGAAATCGCCCTTGCTGCCGTGGCCGAGGTCGATTGCGGCAACGTCAACGGTCGTGGAAGCGGCGGAAGGAAGCGCCCCGGTGTTCTTCACCGCAGCGTCTTTAACTGCAAAAGCCATGATTCATGTCTCCAAAAGCGGAAGTGAGTGGTCGGGAAAATGGGGCCGGTCAGAGCGACCGGCCCCGAGGTTTATTGTGACACCGTGTCACGTTAACGCTTTTAGAGCGTCAAGGATTCGGTGTTCAGGATGCAATCCGTGACGTAGATCGGCACGCCGTGCGATTCGGTCGGCATCGGAGCCGGCAGACCCTTCTCGTTGGTGGCAACGCGGCTCTTCTGGAGCTGCACGCGGCTGCGGCGGGTCATGAACAACGCATCCGGCACAACGCCAGCCTGGAACTTGCTGAGCAAGTCAGCGACCATGTTGTCCGTCAGCGTGTGACCGGTGTCCTCGGTGAGCTTCTTGATCCGGGCGACCGAGTAGATCGACCCGACCTGCAGCCCCGCCCACGCCAGCAATTCCTGGCAGTAAGCGGTGTAGGGGTTGTTGAGCACGTCGGTGACCCGCTGTTCCTGGACATCGTTGACTTTGAGCTGGCCATCGTTGCCGTACACGAACTGCACGTCCTTCGGGCCGAACTTGATCGCCCAGACGCTCGAGCCGGTGTTGGCCGTCGAGCCGGTCGCGTCGACCACCATCGAGGAGTCGTGCTGCTGGATCAGGCCCGGGAAGCCCTTGGCGTCACCGCCGGTCCCGGCACCGTAGTACAGCTGCTTGCCCATGGTGATGAACGCGGCCCGGGTCATGCCGTCCGCTTCCATCGCGATGTAGGCCGGAGCCCCATCCTCGTGAGCGTCCGCCACAACCTTGTCGCACTCCCACCGCGGATTGAGCGGGAAGCATTCGAACTGGCGGTTTTCCCACGTCGAAACGGAGGCAGCGATACCTTCGTTCGCGCTACGGAACCCGGCGCTCGGGTATGACGTCCGGACCAGAGTCTTGAAGCTCAGGCCTTTGATCGTGCGAGCGGGAATGAACTGAACCTCGGGCGTGACCTTGATCGCTTCTTCGATCAAGCCCACCTCCGCGTCAGAGCCCTTCGCCTTTGCAATGTCCAGAAGAGTTGGCATAGCCATGTTTCACCATCCTTGAGAAAAACTGTTTACTGACAAAAAAGATCCACCGAAGCATCACAGGCCGGAAACTAACTCCGGGGCATCTTGATGTTGGCTGCGAACTTGGCCGATCCTTCAGGAAGCGTGCTGATGGGCGCGCTTGCCTTCGGAGCGGTCGTTTCTTCTGCAGAACTGAACGTCATCGGAGACGTTTCGCCACGATTGGCGGTGAGCAGTGCAGCCTGCTCAGCATTGGTTTTCTTCAACGCCGAGACCTGACCGGTGAGTTCACCGATCTGGTCTTGCAGCGACTTGGTGAAGAGCGTGCGGGCTTCGTCGAAGGTCTTGCCCTCGGCGAACCAGACACCACCCTTGTCGCCGAACGCTTCCAGGAACTGCTTGCCGGACGATGCCGGAGGAAGGATCGGCTTCTCGGCGGTGAGCTCCGTGGTCGGAGGAACCTCGGCCGGCGTCACTTCCACTTCCGGAGTGACCTCCGGCGTGGCCTCTGGCTTGACTTCCTCGGCGGCGAGTTCCGTCACCGGCGTCTCTTCCGGTTTGACCTCGGCTGGAACCGGAGCGACTTCGGCCGGCGTCTCGGGGACTTCCGCAGCCTGCTCGCCCTTGCACTGGATCTCGACTTCCTTCTGATCGTTCACAGAGAACTGCGTTTCGGTGTGCGAGTCCATCCCATACGGACAGACTGCGGCGCCACGAAGTTGCCACTGACGGAACACGGTCAGGGGGCCAGGCAGTTCCTTGCCGTTGACCTGCGTGCTCATGCCGGCGGGAACTTCCTCGATCACCATTGCGCCCGGATCGAAGTAGATGGAGGCCTGGTACGGCACGCCACTCTTGCCCTTGAAAATGACTTCGCTGGCCCGGTCCTGTGCGGTGAACGGAACAAGCTGTCCACTCATGACGAGCTGGCCGCTTGTGACATCTTGCTTGTCGCTGAACCCGATCACTTCGTCACAGAAGTGGCAGTAGTCCAGCGGGAGAGTGGCAGCCGCGGGAGTCATGCCGGCCAGATCGTGGATGACCGGACCGAACCACCAGTGATTGACGATCTCGCCACTGAGCGCAACGAGTTTCACCGGAGCGACTGGGAGTCCAGTCGTCATTTCACCGGTTCCGGCGGCCAGTGCGGTGGCATCTGGTTGGGTGACTTCGAGGGCAGCGTTGAACCGCAATGCACGAGACGGTACTTTTTTCAACTTCATTGAGATATCTCCAGGATCTGGGCATTGACCGGATTTACACCGACGGCCAGCCCGTTCTCCTCAAGGAGTTTTTTTTCCGCCGCCAATTCGCGTGCGACTTCCTGAACGTCCTCGCCCCTACGTCGGAGCAAGCGTGTACGTGATGTAAGACCAGCACCAAGTGCGGCAATGTCTGCAGAGACTTCCTTGAGCGGATCGATCCAGGGCATTCCCTTTGCGATCCACTCACCCCGGACCGTGGAGATGTCCACGCCAGGAAGCTCGCCATCGATCGCCCACAGGTACAACTGCCATTCCAGCCACTTGTCGAGCAGCTCGCGGACGTCGTTCTGCTTGATGGCTGCAGAAGCCTCGTACTGCAGCATCGCTTGACGCGCGCCCGAGTAATTCGTGAACGATTCGTTGAAGAAGCTGTACGGTATGTCCAGCGACTTCAGGGCGATGGCGATGACAACCTGGCTGAAATTCTGGAACTCGTTGCTTGGAGTCTTGTTCTCCAAGAACTCGGCTCTATCCCCAGGATCAAGTTCTAGACTGAACGGCCCGCGATCCAGGGACACCTTGTATCCGCCGGTTTCA
>OFRC01000413.1_pt1 | contig 11255 bp, 16 predicted proteins | sample 1543051 | NCBI WGS metagenome assembly OFRC01 (sample SAMN07774231, study PRJEB24372) | wastewater metagenome
CACGCAACTCTTCCAAGACTGCGATTCTGCCGCTGCGTGTCCAGGGCAACCAGCATGTCCAGTGCGTCCCCGCAGGCAACCAGCGCGGCCGAGATTCCGTAGCATCCGTCCTTTTTTTTAAGTCGCGACTAATACGACAGCGTTTGCTGTCCCGATCCTCGGCAGATCCCTTTCGACTATTGAACTCAGACAGGCCACACGGGATTAGCCGCGGTCTCCTTCGTTCGGCAGACATCGTCATTATCAAGCGTTGCCAGATCGCTGTGTACTCAACAGGCCACACTGCCGTCGCAGCTGCCTTCTCCCCGTTGAGCGGGTATAGATTAAAGCGCTCATGGTTTCACCACGATTGCTTGTCACCTGCACATTCTCGCCGCTGCAGGAGTGCGACATTGCTTCCGGTCGGATTCGAACCGATCAGCGTCACCGTTTTGACGCACAGAAGCCAATAAAAAAACCCCCGCACAACTGGTCGAATCAGTCATGCGAGGGTTTCGTTGGCACTAGGCCGCGGATCATTGTAGGCCGTCATTCGACAACATTGGCCAGATCCGCGTAGTTTTATCTCAGTCGGGAGGCTTGTCAACAGCCGAATCGTTTTTAGCCAGAATTTGTGCTGCACGTCGTGCCAACCACTGCCGACGGCTGCGGTCTTTTTTTCGCTGGACGCGGCAAGTATCACACAACTCTTTCTGTTTTCCCTGCTTCCCATTGCGAGGCTCGCCGATTGGGATATTGCACTCGAAACAGAACAGTTTCAGGATTTTCAGTTTCTTCATTTTTGAACTTTAGTTTCTGTGCATAAACTGCGCAAAGGGTACGGCGCAGATAAATCCCGCGTTCACTGGAGTTCGGTAGCGATAGACCCGCTGCGTCGATTTTGCTCCGCTACTATTTCCTGATATCTCAACATAACTTTTTCTTCACCGTGTTTTTTGTACTTTACGATGTCGCACCATGCGTCTCCCAACTCGCGGTCTGTCATCGTCTTCACGTCCATCATTGCCAGTCGCCGCTCACGATCCTCCTCATGCTGTGTTTTGAAAAACGTCAGCCTATACCTCGTACGGCCATACATCGCGAAAACTTCATTCACTGCCGTGCTGATATCCTGCTCGGAATCAACGCCGTGGATCAGCGACAACTTAACCGCCAGCTCTCCGTTCACCACGCCAACAAACGGCTTGTTCTGCGAGTCAATCAATGCCAGGTTTGCCAAACATGACCAGTTGATCGGTTCGTCTAAATACACTTCGGCTCGCATAATAGCACCACCCAGTGAACAATGTGCTGTACCGGAAGCGGTGTACAGTCGTTTGAAATGGATAGCTCACCGCCGCTCCGGTAAGCACAAGCGTTCACAGGTCAAATTCGTCATCGTAGCAACAACACGAATGCGTGGGACTATCGCAGCCCTCACAGGTGCAAATACATTCGTCGATATCGTGCTTGCACGTTTTGCACACGCAACACATGCACGCTGCTTCAACGTCCCGATCTGGCAGAAGGCAATCGTCAATGTCGCCGTTGCAATAACACATCGAGCCGCACTCAGGACACTCGTGAGCCATGTCAACAATCTCCGCTATCTACGAACCACATCGGCGATATGCACAAGATCCGATTCCAACGTCCATAATTCACAGTCACCGAGCCTGTATCCTGAGTCTTCAATGTCTCGCCATCCGCCTTCAATCGCCTCAAGGATAACGACTCGCGGCAGTAGTTTTGATGTGGCATGTTTTCTGTCCCTGACGATCCCAATGATGCGATCACCTACAAATACTTCGGGCGTTTGTTCTTCTGGTTTCATCCATCGAGCCATCACACGTCGCCTGTGAACAATGGCATGTTGCCGACCGCGAGCAACTGCCAGGAAGTGGATAATCTGCCGCGCGGACGGCAAATGCCAAGCGTTCACCGCTTGCCTTTCGTTTTAGCCCATTGAGCCATGTTCTCCATTCGATCAGCCTGATGGTAGGCTTCCTTCTGGAGACCTGTGATTGTGTCAGCCTGGACGAGTATTACTTCCCGCAGTACCTGAATCTCCTCTCGCATCAGTAACACTTCAGCTTTCATGGTTTCGACATCTTCAACCGCTGCCCGCGAATTGCCAAGAGCCAGATTCCCGATCGAGTTGAGCCCATGGATTTCGGTGCGAATCCGTTTCACGTCAGCAACCATCGCATCCACGCGGGTATCTTCTAATTTTCGCAGATCCATTCGCTCGCGAAACCGTTCGGTCAACGATCGTTTTTCAGTCATTGAAGATACAGCTCCCTCTGTGACTGTGCGCCAAGCTGCAACGGACCTTGCGTTCATCGTGGAAGCCGCATCGGCCTCGTGGAACATCCAGCCCGCTATGATCGATTTCCCGGAAAGATGTCATTGGCCGGAATTCGTCCGGGCAAGGATCGTTCGTGTAGTGTTGTGTTGTGTTCCGCATTTCAGACACCTGACCATGTCGCCCATATCGTTTAGTGCTCCTTCAGAATGTGATTATCGGAAAGTACGTTCCACTTCCATACGCCGGAGCGTTTGTTCCATCGTCTCACCGGGCAGCATGTCCCATCCACAGCCGACGCAACCGCCTTTCCATGAGCCAGCTTGTTCACCCATTTCGCGGTTGAAATTCACGTCGATGCTTGTGCGGACCTTTCGCGGCCATGGAAGCCATTTGAACCATCGCCACTTCCATGTCCGGCGCTCAGCGTAGACGGTAGCTTCCGCAACTTGATCTTCACCGGTTCGGAGCGTGTAGCGATAACCAAACTTCTGGACCTCCCTGTCGTCCGGTTCTTTGTCACGCTCGTAGCTGGAGACGTGCGGAACCCACGAGCCATCCGCGCGACGGACTTCGCATTTGCAGTGATCCCACATCCACGGCATATAGATGTATTTGTTTTTATGCCCATAACAAAGGACCAGTGAATCGGCGTAGTAATAGATTCCCCACGAATTCATGATCTCATCCGGCATGGTGTGCCACCGATCCAGAAACGGAAGGGCGATCAGGAACCCGAAGAAATCAAGGCAGAACTCATCCTCGAAAGAGCAGAGCCGCAGACTGGGTTTGAAGCTGCATTCGCGCAGTGATCGTTTAATCCGTGTTCGAAAATCAGTCACTGAAATAGACTCTCTTTGTAAGGGTTCTTTTCTCGTGAAACATTACCATCCAAAGCGCCGTACAGTTCTTTGACCTTACGTTTGCAGTCAGCATCTCCATACCGAAGCATCTTGTATCGCACACCGCCGATTTCGACCGTTGCTGGCACTCGCATTTTCGTTCCCTGCTTCATAGCAGCACTCTTTGCCATCATGACTGCGGAAGAATACGAGCGGTTCAAGTGTGCCGCCGCAAACAACGCCGATATCATCAACTGCTCGCACGTCTTTTGTTTTTTCGGCTTGGCTTCCTTCCGCTTAACTTCCTGAAGCTCGCCGCCGACGAATTCCAAGCCCTGTGCTTTATGTTCCTTCCTGGTTGGCTCATAACCGCATACGCACTTTCCGCCACGATACGACAGTCCGCACGAGGGACATTGCACCGTCGGAGCAGATACATGCGTTTTGGCCGGGCGCTCGCCCCAGTCAAGAGACCACTGAACCGTATCCTCAAAAAACCAGCCTTTTTCAACTCCATCGCCATGATCAAGGACAATGCAGTCCGGGACGGCAGCATGAATTCTCGATCCGCGTCCAATCATCTGGAGCCATCGCACAATCGATCCAACGAACACGCACATTTGCACACAACCGATTCGAGGGATGTCTGTCCCTCGTTCGATCACACCGACATTCGCGATGTAATCAATGCGTCCCTCATTCAGATCGGAAAACATTGCCAATCGTTCATCGTCCGGAGTGTTTCCGTCAACGTACATGGCATTGACTCCAGCAGCGCGGAACATTTCCATAGCTTCCTGAGCGTGCGACCTGCGAGGAAAGAATCCAACCGTCGCCCGGCCTTTCGCGAGTCGCAGCCAATCTTCAACCATGTTCCCGGCCAGCCCCTCCATGGCCTCCGAAACGCTTTTCCCAGTGTAATCGTCACCGCTCTTAACCAGCTTACTAACTTTGCCCTGCGTGCAACGAAAGTACCGAAATGGCGAAAGGAAGTTGTTGTCGATCAGCCACTGAGGATCTTTGCCTTTGACGATCGTCTTGAAAACTTGGTTCAGCTCCATGTGTTGCGGGGTTGCGCTTAGGCCGAGTACATACGCTGGAGTGAGATTGTGTGCGGCTCGTTTTGCATCGTGCGGAGCCAGAAATGATCGCAGCTTCGAGATATGCGAGTGGCATTCGTCGAACGCAATTAGGTCGAAAGTATCGCCGAGGTATTTATCACCATCGACGTACCACGCATTCAGAGTATCGATCGAAGCCACCTGGACAGATTCCATCAGGTTCGTTTTCCGCTTGGACATCACCACGCCATGTGGGAGTTGCGGGACTTCGCTGAAACTGTTTGCAGCGTTATCAACCAATCCCCGGCGATGCACCACAAACAACGCCTTACCTGACTGGGTCTCAAGTTGAGGACGATTCGCGTAGCTGGCAAGGATCCATTTCGCCAGTCGAGTCTTGCCTGTCCCCGGGGGCGCACACAGAACAGCTCGACGATACTGGAACAGCGCGGCTTTTAGTTTGTCCCGCATTTCTTCTTGGTGCGGGTAGAGTGTTGGTAGTTCGGTCACCACAATTTAATCGCCTGAAGAGTTCTGATAATCACCATTTTCTTTTCATGCTGAATTGGCTTCACGTTTCCCAACTCATCAACCAGAACAACAGCCCTGTTAATGTGTTGCTGAAACTCGTTTTTGATCAGTGTGGCGTGTTCGTGATTAGGAAGCTGGGCTCTGGCTGCATCTTTCGCGGCCTCTCTGTCGGCCTTAGCCGTGGCTTTTCGGGCTTCCTTCGCCTTAGCCTTGTCCTCCGCTTCTTTCTTTTTCTTGGCCTCCTTCTCAGCCGCTTTGTCTGCCTTCGCTTTCTCCTTCTCCTTCTCCTTCGCGACTCGTGCGGCTTCCTTCTCAACCTCTTTTCTCTTTTTCTCAGCCTCCTTTTTGTCTTCAGCGGCCTTTTTCTCAGCCGCTTTCGCCGCCGCCTTTGATGCAGTAGTTTCCGGGACGCCATCGAACGGTGGATCGTCGGGATCAGGCTTCGGTTTACTGGCCTCGATCAACCGCTTTACGTCGCTGGTTCTGATCAGATTTGTTGACGGAAGTTTCTCCAGTTTCTTCATCACTGGCTTCGGGAAATCGTCCGCAGACGCCAAATACAGGGCAGTTGGCGTCCAATTGAGGTAATCTTTCCAACCGTTTGAAAGATACTTATCCCACGCATTGATGTAGTTGTAGATCGTCTGGATCGACAAATCGAATTCTGCCGTTGACCATTTTACAAACGTGCCAGTTTTGCTGTGAGAAAGAAGTTGTTTCGCCTCACTCAGCAACTCGCCGAACTTCGCGATGAACTCGATCTGGCTTTTGCGAATCAGAGCCTTTCCTGAAGTCGCGAAGTATTCGAGTTTCTCTGCCGTGTCCGCATCCACCGAGCTGTAATCGAAATCACCAGCAACCATGTTTGACATTCATTTAATCCATTAAAAAACCGTTCGCACCTGTGGTAGCAAGTGCGAACGGCTGAAAACGGGTTTCCCCGAGAACTCTCTGTTCGGGCTGCTCTACCAAGCATCCTGCCCAATTGTAATCTCTCACGAAACGCCGTCAACGAATCCGTCAACCGCCGTGCCCGAACCAGCCTCACAAAACAATGTTCTCGTTACCTCTCATTCATCAATTGAATTTAGCCCGGCCCGTGGTATTGCTTTTGATGACGTACTCTCCAGCAGCAATCGCCATAATCTCGTGCAGTTTGTAACCGATACGTTCCATCTCGTTGTCGGCAATTTCTTCGTTAGGCATTCCGCTGCACAGAACAAGGATTTTGGCGATATTGGACATGATCATCACGGAAAACGCAGCGCCACCGATACGCTCAGCCAACCCAGCCTCTGCGGCCCGATTCATGAATGTCTCAACCAGCTTCGCAAAATGCGTGTTGCATTCTTCGGAAATGTCGATTAGCGCTTGAGCTTCAGATTCAGATAGATCGTATTCTTTTATTGGACTTTTCATTGCGAGCCTTTCGTAGTTTCCGAGTAAGTTTACCGTGCCTGCCGATCAGAAGCGGTCTGCGAAATTCTGTCGGGGCTTGTCCGACAATCTTCGGGCGTGGCGGTTCCACGATTGGCGCGGCACGTACAATAACAGTGCTCTCAATTGCAGCTCGTGCAAACAATCCCCGAACGTAATCGCTGAGTTTCATAAAATTCCTTTCATAGTGTCTTCAGCAGTTTTCAGCCGCTGAGAAAAATTGATCTTCATGTCAACAAGATCCTCACGCACAAACGAGACCGATTTGCGTTTCAGTGCTTCCAGTCGTTCAATGACTGCGAGTCCGCGAACAGATTCCATCCACATTCTGAATTCGTTTGGTGCTCCTGATCGATAAAAATTGCATGACGAACACTGGGGCGCGACGTTGTCTTCGTCCATCAGGATTGAGTTTCGGCGACTCGCGAGAAAATGGCCTGTGTGCATCCCCTTAATTCCAGAATCCCAAGTGTCCATCTTTCCACAAGTGATGCAGACACACCGGCCAGACGGCGTTGAGAACTGCATAATCTTTCCATCAACGACTGCTACGGCATGTGTGTGCATCCCGGCCTCGGCCCGGATCATTCGTTGAAATATCGGGGCGACATATTTTCGGCAGTAAGTATCAGCCCCCATCGTACGAGAAAGATCGAGCATCTTTTCGCGTTTCCTACGCGCCAGTTCCTCCGGTGGTAATTTCATCAGCTTCCGTCACTCCTTGGGTTAGTTACTCTGCCGTTCGGATGCAGTTTCAGCCAGTCACGATACCAGTCAATAAACTTCATTCGCGGAATGCACTGGCTCATGGATTGTGCGACGAAAGCCACGTAGCCAGGATTACCTTCGGCCTGAAACCGTTTAACACCGTCAAACCATTCCTTCGCTGTCCCCTGAAAGCCGGGGGAACCGCACTTCGGACATTGAGGAATGTCGCAGCTGGTGTCAACCTTGTTCCAGTCATCGGTCCAGTAAGTACACAGCCCGAACCAGATACCACGAGTTTCATCGTCTCCGGTAGTTGGCTGACCGTTTCGAAGGTTCAGATATTTTGGTGGTGGTGTTTCTTCAGTCACTTCGACAGCTCCAGTTTAAGTGTGTTGAGTTCAGCTTCCAACAATTCGACCTGCACTAACGTTTTCTGATAGTGAGACATCAAAACCTCGTACGCCGCAACAGTTCGTTCGGACAGACAGCGGACGTCTTCGAGATCCTGACGGGACGCCATCCGCTGGAGCATTGCGCCGGTTCCGAGTGGCAGTGTCTCAATTAACTGCACGCCGTATACAGGACCAGTTTCAGGCGGTTTCATGTCTTCTCCCTCATATTGATTTTCGTGACCATCGGAACCACTAGATCAGTTCGCATGGTCGTCAGGAGCAAGGTTGTCTCAGCATACTCAGCGAAAGCTAAAACTGAGTCGATCTTTTTGGCGGTGAGTTTCGCTGATCCGTCCAGACAGGCGTCGATAATGTTCTGGACAGTTCCATGCTGGTGAATCAAATCCATCGCGATCTTCGCACCGATGCCAACACAGCCTCGGATATCATCGCCGGAATCACCAGCAATGGCTTGGAAGTGTGGCCATAATGCTGGAGGGATGCCTTTGACGATCGGTCCACCATACGATACGCCCTCCTCGGTGTGTTTTTTTGCCGACACCCAATCAAACGTGCGAATAAGCTGCCCCGTATCCGGGTTTGTTTCCCATTCCACATTACGCAAAATGTTACATCGCGGACTCAAGCACTGACGCAAGTCTTTGTCGGACGTCATTAGTGTGACTTTGCCCGGAAACTGGGCGGCATAAGAAGCCATCACGTCATCAGCTTCCATGCCGTCGATCTTCACACATGGGAGATTGATTTCCCTGAGTCGTTCCGGGATGGATCGCAGCTGCACAATGAGTTCTTCATCCTTGTCGGATCGTTTGCTTTTGTAAGGCTGGTCCCAGTCAGCAGTCAGGGCTTTTCTGTGATTGTTCGCACCATCGAAACAAACAACGGCATCGGTCAGATTTTTCGTGTATTCCAGGTGACGAATCACTCGGGCCAGCCATGCACAGACTTCGACGGCAGTATCCTGTCCGCACTTCGGAAATTGTCTCTGCATGTAGTAACTGATATCGACGCACAACAACCAGCGTGGCCCTTCGTCGGCCACCGGCGCTGATTCCTGCGACACTGCCGGCAATTCAGGTTTTGGTTCCCGAATTGGTGGTGGATTCTTTCTCGCTTCATCGGAAGTCTGACCTAGCGCAACGATATCCTCGATGATTTCGACTCGATCCGGTGATTTCGCATGGAATGCGTGCATCGTCCATGTTCCTTCAGGGTTTCGTTCGTTTGGGGCATACGCTCTCGCTACGCCTTTGCATCGGTCGAGCAAGCCGGGAGACACATTGATCGGCCATGCCTGATGATGTGTGTCGGGGTATTGTTGCTCCGCAGCCAATGCGATATCGCCAATCTGCCACATGATCCCCTTTTGGATTCCGATCAGCAGTTCAGCAGTTGCTTCAAAATCTTCCATTGATGTATCAGGCGGGACGTTTGCACACAGTGCTCCTAATGTGATCATGTGAGTGGTAGCCACCTTTCAAGTGATTTTCTCATGCGGACCAATTCAGAAATCGCGTCTGGTCCTTCTTCGGACGCGAGCATCATCAGCGATGGCAAACCACTTTGAATCGATTCAAGAACCTCGGCCCGCGTTGCCTGTCGCCCTTCCGCGAACCAATGCACCAACCGAGGCTCGCCGATATCAATCAGCGGACCATTGGGAGAACGAAACACTTCGTAATGTTTCGTTATCCACACAGCACAGCAGCCGGGATTGCGTTTGATTGCAAACCCCGGAGCATCCATCGCGCCTTCGTACTTCGAGACGTCCATCCGTTTCATTTTCGGAGTGATCAGGAATGGGCAAGTCTGAGCCGCGTACAACGCACAATTGACGTCGCACGGCGGTTCAGCGGACGTCCGGTTAATCCCGCACATGGGGCCAATCACGAACGCCATCATCTCACCCATAGGCTGGCCGCAAACCCAGCAGAGTTTTTTGTTCACGGCCTGAACCCACTTCTTGCCGTCCATAATCGGGAAGGCGGGTTTTCCGTCAACCCATTCCACGAACCATGGAACCGGGAGATTCCAGACCGGATCAATCGGCAGCTTCGCAATCCTTGCTGGCATGTGTACTTCAGACAATGTTCTTTCCTTCTTCGCAGGGAACGTCCTTATCGGTGGATCGTTGTTTAGACGTCAGCAGTTGCTGCATCAGATCCATCTTGGACAGCAGTTCGTTACGGATGTCTTCACGCTCTCTTTCCCAGAGAAACGCTGGCCATGGGTGGAATTTCTTCCGTGAGTCGGGAAGGTTGTCATGGTCTTTGATTGCCATCTTCAACGCCGCCAGTTTCATGCTGGAGATCGGCGCTGGACTGCTAACAGTCTGTGAGTATTCGTACATCCCGAATTGATCGATGCCCGTGTTTGTCTTTCCAAACAGGTCAGACAATGCTTTGTCGATGGCATTCTTGAACACTGAAATCTTCGCCTGCACTGCCGTATCAGCGCGAGCCGCAATTTTTGTTTCCAAGTCTTGAATCTTCATTTCCAATTCCTCTCAAAATGGAATGTCCTCATCCGTAAAGTCAACGTCCGGATGAATCAATGGGGTTTCCTTATCCTTCTTCACAGCCTTCTCGATAACCTCCTTGGCTTTCGGTGTCACCTTGCGCTTTGGTTCCGGTGGTTCTGGTGGAGACTCAGGAACGTCCACCACTTCGGCAACCGGAACTGCCGAATCATCGTATGGAGTTGGGACGATTGTTTTCGGAGCCCCCTTCACGCGACTTGCTTCCAGAGTCAGGACGTAGACGCCTCGTTCGAGTGCTTTTTTATGGATGAGGCTGCGATGATCGGCGTCGATTCCTTCCCAGCCGATCTGGGTTACGGTGAGCAATCCACCTTCGCCCACTTGATCCGCTCCGATATCAATGGCGATCGTCCACTTCTCACCGTCCGAAAGATCATGATACGGAACGGACTTCCCACGGTCGGTGGAGTCAGTCACGAGACGAGCCGCTTTTCCGTCAGACTCAACCCGCAGGTGTTCGCACTTGATGCAGCTCGATAGAACTTCGTCCGTAGCCTTCCCTGCGTCGCGATATTTAACCGCCAGCGCTCGAGCTGCGGTGGCGGCTTTACGATGTGCAGCCGACTTCTCTGCATCCTTCCTCGCCTGCCGAATCAGGGTTCCGCGTTCGATGGAAGCCTGAGCCACTTCGACCGCTGCTACAGCCTCCGCGATGGCCTCGGGAGTCGGACATTCGATAGTCGCCGATTCGATTGTAGCCTGAGCGGTTGCCACGAGTTCCAGTTGCCTGGTAATCGTTTCGACTCGCGCCTTGTCCGCGATCCCCTGCTTCTGTATTTCAGTGTTTCGTTTTCTCAGTTCGTCAATCTGTCGCTCCAATTCCTCGATCGACTTCACGTTGAGTTGATATTCGCCGCGTGCATTCCCGATGTCCTTCGTAAGACTCTCGCTTTCTGCCACCAGCTCATCGGCTGCGAAAGAATCCAACAGCTTCTTAGCTTCCGCGTGACTGGCCTTCATCTTGCCCGCGTTCTCGGCCTGAGATTCCAGTCTGGTCTTCAGGTCTCTGGCTTCGTCGTAATTGTCCTGCAAAACCTTTGGGTCCGATTCGTCTTCCAAATCAAGATCAGCAGGAGCGACCAGTGCTTTCGCATGGCCTGTTTCGCGTTCGGCCTTGTCCTCTTCGCTACGAGCCGCCTTGTCATAGTCGTCTTTGATCTTGCGGGCCATCTCGACCAAGTCTTCGGTTTCCGTCGATCCTGCTTTCACGACCGAATCGTATGAACTGGCCAGCGCTTCGTGCGTCTTGAACTTCGCAGCATCGGCCACAGCTCCAGTGAGAGACACCAACGCCTTGATTCGTGCATTGTCCGCGACGGAAGGTGTTTTGAGCCGTGGATCAACCAGCGCGTCCAGGTCGAACCGGCCTTCCAGATTGGTGACTTCGAATCCACCAGTGTGACGGCATGTTCCGCCGATGGTGATTGTCGCACCGAATGC
>OFRC01000416.1_pt1 | contig 11217 bp, 20 predicted proteins | sample 1543051 | NCBI WGS metagenome assembly OFRC01 (sample SAMN07774231, study PRJEB24372) | wastewater metagenome
CACGGAGTTGCACCACGAGCTCGGCACCCGACGAGAGGACCCACATGGGGTTCGACTCAGACCACCTCAATGTACCCCATCACCATCGCAAGTGCGATTCCGAGGCTGACCACCACGAGGAGCGCCACGGTGACTGCGACCGCGATCACCCCGTGGTAGTTCAAACCGGAGAGGTCCATGATTACTCCTTCCGCGCTACGGCGCGGGCCGTATTCGGTAAGTAGAGGGGATGGCGGGGTGAGCCGTCCTTGGTGAGCCCGAGAACGAGGATGTTGCGCGTTGATGCAAACCCGAGAGATCGGGCTGCCCGCTGGCGCAGCCAATTCGGCGTGAGCGACCCCCATGCGGCGACGCGCATCGCGAAGAGTAGCGACAACGAGAGAGTGCGCTCGTTCAGCGGGCCGTAGGGGTCCGCGACCGTTCGCAGCTCCTTCGGGTTCGTCGCACGATAGGCAAAGAGGTTTCGTACGAGAAGTGCCCCGCAGCCCTCTTGTTTCGCGAAGTGAATGCACCGGCGGATCGTCGGGTCGTCCAGCGTGTGGTCCGCCGTGCTCGGATTGAGCATGATGATTGAGAACGTGGGCCGGACCGAGTCGAACTCTCCGGGCTCGGGGTCCCAGGCTCGGCCGAGCGCGTAGCGGTAGAGCCCACATGGGCTCAGGGTCGCCCAGCTTTCACGTGCGCCTACCGTGACGGCACCTTCAAGCTCCAAGGGTTTCACTCAGCCCTCGCGTCGCTTTTGAGCGGCACCAACTCACGGTCCTCGAGCCATGCGTCATGCTCCCCGGTCCAGGAGTCGTAGGTGCTCACCCACCGGCCGAAAAAGATGAAGCGCGTGACTCCCGGCGGTAGCCCCTCGTGGGCGCAGTCGATGATGTCGTCGCGGAGCGTGCTGTCTTCCCAGTCCTGCAGGTGTCGCCTGATGGTGGGACCGTCGTAGGTCCACTGTTCCTCGTCGTCCACGTGGAGCTTGCGGCGGTCGAGGGATACCACGGCGAGAGGCTCAGATTCGCTCACCCCTCCCTCGCTGCGGCGCGAAACGCAAGGGCACGGCGGAGGTCGGATCCCCATCGCGTTTCCCGCTGGTGAGCCATGCACTTTGCGAACGTGCCGAAGCGCTCGGCCCCCTTGTTTTGCTCGTAGTCGGACCGCAGCCAGAGTTTCTGTCGCGCGATGGACCTCGTGAGCTCCTGCGCTCCACGCCGGCACGCCTGGACCCTCTCGCTGTTGATCTTCAGCTCGGTGGCGACGGTGAGGTCGTATGCCGTGATGAAGCGCGCTCGCTCGAAATTGGGGGACGATCGAGCTATGTCCTCCAACAGTCTCCTCTGCCACTTCACCACGTCGGCTGCCGTGCGAAGGCAGTCTTTCGTCAGGAAGGGTGTGTGGTCTGGAACGGTCACCGCAGCACCAATGTGAGTGTGAGCCCGATCACGGCGAGTAGCAGTACGACGATCGCAATGCCGCCGACGTAGAAGAGCGTACGGAGACCAGAGAAGTCGGGAGGCATCATGCCGCACACTCCGGGCAGATGGCCACGACCCCCGAGTCCGACCGAATCCGCTTCCCCCCGCCGCACGAGGGGCACTGACGCTCCCGCTGTCTGGCCCATTGCTCGGTGGACACGGGGCCGAGGTACTTGCGATCCGCCGCCTCCTGCTCCGACGGGTAGGGATCGTGGCGGTACTCACGTAGGGGAAGCTTCCCTGTCTCGATGAGACCTTCCCCGAACTTGATGATGACCCTTGACCCGTCATGGCAGGTGCAACGTACTTCTCCGACGCTGGGGTTGTGCGTACGGAACTGGGCCACGAACGCGGAGATCGCTGCAGTGAACCCGTCGGCTTCGATGCTGTACTTCTCACTCACGATGTTCCTCTATTCTCATCGAAAGGGTTCCTTTTGCTTCTTGAACCTCGCGGTACACTGAAGGTGCACCGTGTAGTGCCCGGGCGCGATCAGGACGGGGCCTTGCATCGCTACGTCAAGTCGAACCCTGTCCGCCATGAGTTGGGGCAGCACGTCGAGCACATCCGCCACGGGAGTGGTCTCCGCAATGGTCAACGGTACGGTGGTCTCGTACGTAGCGCTCTGGAGCTCGTCCCACGTCTTAGCTGGTGGGGGGCCCACCGGCAGCTCGACCCACTCCGCCTTCTTGCTGGCCTTGGGGCGGCGACCCCTCCAGTCGCCAATCCAAAGGCCAAACACCATGGACACAACAGTAACAACTGGAATCCAAGCTTCACTCACGACTACCTCGCTGCAGCTCGTTGAACGTCATTCTTCTCCCTTTCCCGTTTCGGTGACAACCTTCTCAAGGGTGATGAGCTCGGCCAGCTCCGCCCGGTGCTCCGCTACCGCAGCCAGTACCAACTCCTCCAGTGCCCGCGCGTGCCGAACTGCAGCTACCACAGGTTGCACATCCACTCGTGCCCGCAGTCGAGGCACCGCGTAAGCCGAATCCTTCGTCGGCCCTTTTTCACGCGATCACCAACGCCTTCTACCCCTCTTATCTGGGGTGAGTACCCGTACTTGCCGCGCTTGCACTTTGGGCACTTGATGCGGACGGGCCGCCCCGTGGTCACGGGGCAGCCTCCTCTGAGCATCTCTTGCAACGCCACCCGTGCGCACGAGTCCACGTCCACCCACGAAGGCGGGCGAGCTTGCCCGCTCTCTTGCGGGTGTCCCGCGCTTGCGTCTCCCAATCGGCGCACTTGCCGCACCAAGTGACGAACTCCGGTCGCATCATCCCACGAGTGTCAGAATCGTCGTACTTCACGTGGGGTCCCCGCTGGGCTCCTCGGCGATGCCAAGTACTCCGGGAGTATCCTCGATGTTGGCGGAGTACTCGATGGCGGTCTCCGCAGTGACCCGGACCTTCGTGAGTGACTGGTCCAGCCCGCGGACGTGCACGAGAACCCCGTCGCGCTCCAGCGTGCTGTAGCACTCCGTAGCGTAGTCTGAGTTCTCGATGAACTTCTCGGCAGCGTCTTCCGCATCGAGGGCGTACACCTTCTTCGCAGAATCTTCGTCCCCGTTGTCGGGGTCCCACACCAGCCAAGTTGGGTGGCAGGTGTGCTGCTTCACGAAAGTTGGGAAGAGGTACGCCCCACACGTCTTGCAGGCACTCACGTGAGGTTCCGCTTTCTTTCCAGGTTGCCGCACGCCTCGTCAAACGGTGCCCTATAGGGCCCCAGGTGTTTGCGGCAGGAGAGGATAGACGCCCTGAAGTCCATCGCAGCTTTGACAACTGCCTTCTCCGCTGCAGTGAGTTCCGCGATAACCTCTACTGTAGCGGCCGTCAACCGAACGAGCTTGGCGTCAGGGTGAAGTTCTTTGGTGTTCCCCAGGAAGTCCCAGGCGACCGCGCGAGTGGCCCGCACACTTCGGGCACCAACCATCCACGTCATGCGGTGCCACTTGGATTTTGTGGGCGTACCTTTGGCGCCGTACGCAGCCTCCCAGGGCCCCTCCTTCTTCCCGGAGTGGCTGAGTACATACCCGACGATGGTGCGTGCCGGCTTGCTCATAGTTGGATCCTCTTTGCGTCTTCCCGGTTGAGTCGAACCCCGAGAATCACGGACAGCATCACCAGGACGCGAGCCGCGTTGTACTCCGACAGTTGGATGGAGCAGTTCTCGGACTCCTTCATCAGATCTGGGCCCTGGTGGTAGATCTGAATCAAGTCGGCCTTGCTGCCCCCCGGTTGGGGTGTTGGAGTTCGGGAGACGGAGACTGGCCCATCGGTTGGGAGTCGGTATGCTTGCTCGAATTCGCTGCTCATTTCACATCCGATTTCTTTGAGGCGGGCACCGTGGGGTACAGATTTGGGCAGGCGTCGGTGTACTGGAGGATGAGGCCCACCTGTATCGGGGTCATCGACAGGACGTGCGCGATGTACTCGGTGGAGTCCCCCTTTTCATCACGCATCCACCGCATAGCTCTCGCGCGATGGTGCAGGAAGTCACTCCAGGGGTGGCCGACTTCGGATGACGGAGTTGGGGTTGGGGGTGTATCGGGCGCAGCACTCTTCCCCATGGCTTGGGCCAGCATGCGCTCCACCTCGACTCGCCCGACGGATAGGGCCTTGCGGTCCTCGTCGGCCCCCATGACCCATGCGATGGCTCCCAGTTGTGCCACCGCCATCTCCCGAAGCCTGTGCAGCCGGTCGGCCCGTCGGCGCTGAGCAGTGCACTGCGCAAGGCCCTCCACCATTGCGGCCTCGGCGATCTCGGCGACCGACGGGCTCTTGGCGCGGACGAGGCGAAGGAACTTCGCATCGGGGTAGCTCGTTTGAACGATCCCCAACATGGGCGCGAGCCCCATTAGAAGTGGGGTGTCAGAGCACTGCCACACAACACGAAGCTTCCGGTCGTCAGTGGGGGTCCCGAATGGCCCACTGCACGACTCCCAGGGGCCGCCCTTCTTCCCCGTGTGACTGATGACCCAACGTGTGATTTCGTCTCCCATGTCACCAATCTCCCGCGCGGTAGTGCGCCACTGATGCGTATGCGACGCCCACGAACCCGCAGTCGAGGCATGGGCTCTCCGCCGTGAACCGGGCGCGCGGCCAGCGGCGCTTGACCACGAGTGGGGCCAGCCCCCTCGCTGCAGCTTCGTCGAACGTCACGCCGTGCTTGCAGTACTTGCTCTCGTTACTTTTCGCGTCGGCGTCTCCCATGTGGCCTGAGTTGCTCATCAGCTTTTCTTCTTCGCCAGGAGTGCGTCGCAGGCTTTCTCCAACTTCTCGTTCTCCTCGTGGACGAGACCCCACGTGGCCCCGGTGACTTGCTTCTCCGCTGCATGCCGCGCCAACGCCGCCTCGACGACGGCGGCCTCCTCGGCGCGTGTGTCGGTCGCTGTGCCAGCCGCCAGCTTGAAGATGGTTGCCGCTTCGTCTTCGGACACCGGCCCCTCGACGTCGATTTCCCCGTCCTGCCGCGTGATGATGCGAACCTGGGCGATGCTCGTGTCGCCCGGAAACTCAACTCGCAGTGCTCGTTTTCCGCGAAACTTCATCACGTTGCCCCCTTCTTCGCTGCGCCGATGTGCGCGCCGTCCTTGATGTCGCTTGCCAATGCCTCCATGATTGTCCGCTCGTCGGCGTCGCCGTAGGTGTACGAGCGCAGTCGCCCGTATCGCGCCTCCAGCCACGCCACCACATCCGTCACCGCGGCCGCGTAGCCTGCGGCGTGGGCGGCCATTAGCGCGGCGTGGTCCGCGTTGAGGCTCGGTCCGCTCGCCTCGTCGGTAGCGTCATTTACCGGCTGCGCGCATCGGCAGCTATGCTTTTTGCAAACGTTCAGGCCCGGGACGATGCTGTAGTTGCACGACCAATGCGTTGCCGGTTCATTGCAACCCTTGGGCATTGGCGCAGGGTCGGTCGCGTCGTCGTAGTCCTCGTCATACCAGCAGCAAGGGGGAGAGGTACGCGGCTTCCCGTCGCAACGCTCCGCACTCACCGCCCACCATCCAATCCCGCCAGCCTGGCGAGCGTCTTGGGGACGTCGGCGGCGGGGACGTCGGTCACGGTGGTGGTGTAATTCGTCCCAGGATGAATGACGCGAACGGTCCACGTAGCGTACGACTCGCGCTCCCACACGTTGAAATCCGCCTTCTCCGCCACCAGCCGCTCGACGAGGCACGCGGGACGCTCGCGGCGCACTCGGTCGGCTACGGCTTTCGCTATTTCGCGCGTTACACGTCTGATGTCGTCGCCGTCCTCGCAGCGCTCGAACAGTCCCCGTGCGATGCGCGCCAACTCCTCGTCAGTGGCCCTGCCCTTAGCTTCCGCTTTCTCAGCTCGAGTGCCCGCCTCTGCCTCACCGGCGATGGCCTTCTCTTCCGACGACTGTGCGGTGCTGAGTTGGATGCGGAGGGTAGCGTTTTCAGCTTCTGCCTGCTTGGCGAGATCGGACATAGCGTCCAAGTCCCCCACCAGATCTGCCACGCGAGCGCGTAGGGTATCCAGCTCCTGCCCCTGTTTGAGTCTCCTGTTGGACAGGTCCGCAGCCGTACTGGACAACTCCATGTAGCTCTTGTGCAGCTTCCAGTGAGCCTCCTTGTACCTACCGAACTCGGTACTCATTGTGGAGAGCTCATTTTGCAAGTCGTGACACTTGTCGATGATCTGCTTGGTGTCTCCGAGGAACACCCCGTCGATCCCGGACTGAAGAGGAAAGAGTGCGAGCCCGATGGTACCCCACTCTTCAGTGAGTGACTTCAGCTTTGCCTGTGCCACGTCACGCTCGACTTTGAGCTCGGACACTTGCCCCTCGAGCTCGTGCACCCGCTCACCCTGCACAATGTTGAGGGCAGACGTGAGGTAGTGGACTTTGACTGTCAGTCCAGAGTTTGCCTGCGTCAGGGACGTGATGCGCTCGTTCAAGGCATCTACCTGGCCGGTCTCCCGATCGACCACGACTTGCAGACGGTCCCGCGAGTTGGTGATTACCTCTACGTCCTTGCGCAGGTTGGCAATCTCCTGCTCGAGCTCCCCGGAGGACTTCAAGCACTCTTCCCGCTCGGCCCTCGCGGTGTGCAGTGCGCTGTACAGCTCGCTCGCCAATGTGGCGAGGTGTCCGCCTTGCTGCCCTTGGGCGGAATGGACCGCACGTATCTCGGTGAGCAAGGTAGTCTTGAACTCGAGCTCGTTCCGCATGAGGCGAGTGTCGTCCATGGCGGTGCTCGCGACTTCGGGTAGCTGCTTGAAACCGAACTTACCCTTTGGGTCGAGCGCGCGTCGAACCTCCGCCAGTGTGAACTTCTGGTTCTCACAGAGTGCTTCGAGCTGCACCACCCGATCGATGTCGACTTGGGTGTGGACTGCAACCAGCCCCACTTGAGTCGAAACGGTTGGGACTACGCCCACGCTCACGGGCTTGCCGGCCTCGAGCTTCTCGAGCTGGCTCTCACGTCGGAGTAGGTCAAGCCGGAGCTCTTCTTCGACTTGAAGCGCGCGGTCCAACCGGGCCTGCAGATCACGTGCGAGCTTCGCGCTCTCCCGAGCCGCTGCCTCGAACTTGGTGGCCTTGTTCTGGGCCATCCCGAGTGTGCTGAACATCGCGTCGAACTGACTGGTCATCTCGTTCAACGCCATGGCGGGCACGCAATCATCCAAGTCCGTTTTCTTGTTCTCGTCGGTCATGTGCGGGTCTCCTCTGAAGTCGCCCCAGTAGGGCGGGTGTTCTCCAACTTCTTATCCCTCAAAAGAGCCCGCGCGACCTCACGGGTTTCGCACGTTGCGAGCTCCTGCCCGCCCCACACCACCAGCCACCCCATACCGTCGGGCGAGCGCTGCAACCAAGCGGAGTAGTCCTTCAGGTGGTACTCCCGAGTGAAAGCGGAACATGCCCAGACCGACATGCTTCCCCGGTAGTGCTTCACCAAGTACGCTGCCGCTTGGCCCCTTGGTAGTACACTTTTCCCATTCGAACCTCCTCCAATGACTAGCCAAAAACAACAAGTGCAAGTAGCGAGGCGGACTTGGCCCGCCTCGCTACGTACGACTCTAGGTGCGCAGCTTGTAGTCCGCCGGCTCCACTCGCCACCGGTACGCCGGCGGGTCAGAACACACAGTGTTGATCGCGTCTGCTACGACCTGCGCAGTCTCTCGCAACTCGATCCTGGGGACACTCAGCCGTACCTCTGTCGGATTGCCCGTCTCGATGCCCCGCTGGCCCACGATGATGTAGGTCTCCGGGAGCTCAATGCCCGCCGCCGCCGTGGCGGACTGCTCTCCCGCCGTGAGTGCGGTGACCCGCTCACTGAGGTCGTGCACACGCTGGAGTGTGTCGTCGAGGTCCAGATGGGCCCGTTTGAGCGCTGCTTGAAGACCCTCGAGCTCCACGATTCGCTCGAGTAGCTTGTCCACTTTCGCGGCGTCACCCGCGGACCACACCATGATGCCCGCGACCTTGGGTAGGTGTGCACCCGTTTGGAGTGAGCGAATAGTGCCATCCCGACTCTTGAGAGTCCGCTCCAGATCTGCGACGCGCTCGTCCCGAAAACCGACGTGCCGCTCGAGCTCGGCCACTCGCCTGTCGGCCGCCCACTCCAACTGAGAGCACTTTGCCTGAGCCGCCGTCTTGTCGAAGCAGACCTTCTCGACGAGCTCCACCAAGTTCAAGCTCCCCGGCTTGAGTGCGTCTTCCGTGTAGCCCTGCTCGAGCACGCGGCGCGAAGCCAGTATGGCTTCGTTTTGCCGCCTGAAGCTTTCACGCAGATCCACTTCCTCCTCATCCGCTTCCTCGTCAACCCCAACCAAGGAGAGCCCCGCCAACGCACAAGCCTTCTCGAGCTCGTCGAGTGTGGGGTTCTGGTAGGTGACGGGCACCGTCGGCCCTCCTATGTTGGTCGCAGGAATAGTGGTCGCCACCACCAACTTCTTCTGAACGGGAGGCCCCTTCGCTTCCCACTGGATGAGCACCCCTTGGGTTTCCGGTCGGTTGTCTTCCGAGCTCATCGGGCACCTTCAACTTCTGCGAGCATCTCTTCGAGCGCGCGGGTGAACTCTCCTGGAGTTGCAATCCGATCGGGGACACCGTTCACCCCAGGTGCCGTCATACTGATCTTCCAGACTCCACCGGCGGATGGACTTGAGAGGAAGAGGGTCACGTTGGCAGCCACCAGCCGATCCACCAAGCGGTCTTCTCGTCGAACCTTCGCGGCCTCCAGGCCGGCCGTCTCGCGGTGAAGATCGCGTCCGACGGGAACTACGACCACGGCGCGAACACCAGCATCCGTCCCAAATGGCGAAGCGGCGGCGTTGAACACCGAGTAGAGCTCCACATCGGAAGTCAGTGGTTTGTCCCGTGTGGTGCGCGCGGTGTACGTGAGCTCCCGAAGGTGGTCGAGCACCGCAGTCAACCCTGTCACGTGCCTGAGGTCGTCCAACTGTCTTTGGGTCATGCCAGACTCCGCACCGGAGTACGACGACCAACCCTTCTCGTACACCTTCTGGGCCACATCGTAAGAGGTCGCGGCTTCCAGTTCAGAGACAGAGACCTCTTTGCCGAGCGGTTTGCCCTGCAGCTCCACCACCTTGGCTTCGAGCTCCGTGATTCGGTCCACCATCGCGTTGACCTTGCCGGCGTCATCGTAGTTCTGGACTCGAACACCGCCCGCTTCCAGCTTGAATTCCGGGATGTTCTCGGTAGCGCCCCTCAACTGCTGGCAGTAGGCGTGCAGGGTCGAGGCGATGTGCTCCAGACTTTTGTCCTCGGAGTGACCCAGAGGATCGAGGACGCCACGAAGCACGGTGAGCTGATTGCGAAGCGCTTGGGTCTCCGACATGCTGCTCAGCGTGCGGGAGTGCAGTGTGCGCGCGAGGAGAGCCACCGACGTGGTGTTCGGGTTGCTGAGGTAGTTGGGGTCGAGCTCGCGTCGAACATCGCTCATGAGCTCCAACAACTTGGCGTCAGCTTCCTTGAGTCGGTTCCCCAGCCGCTCGTGTTCCCCCTCTTCCACAGTTTTCAGGCCCAATGCCATGCAGGCTTGGAGCACGTCCTCTGGGTCCGCAGTGAAGTACTTGGGTTCGAGGTCAGGGTTTGAGCTGGGTACCCGAACACAGAGGGCCCCCGAATGCTCCACGGGTACGATCTTCTTGATGTAGATGGTCATGGCTTCTCCAACTTGGCGATGCGCAACAGGGTGAGGGGGACCGACGCGGTGGGTACATTGTCGTGGCGGGACACCACGCTGGAGTCCGCGAATGACACCTCGAGGTCCCAGTGTTTCCTACTACTCTCGGAGACGACGAAGGATACTCGTCGGGCCAGCAGTCGGCGGAGCAGGCACGTCTCGAGCTTCCTGGGCTTGGCCGGTTTCCGTTCCCCGAGGCACTCGACCTTCACGGCGGGCTTAAGCGGTGAGCCCTCTACGCGGACCAAGTTGGCCACAGCACGGAGGCCCCTGATGTGGCTCCCGCCCGCCGAGCCATCCTCTTTGACACCTCCCCCGTCCTCATAGGCTTGCATGAGTGCGGCGTCGGAAGCGTGCACCGGAGTGGGGTGAGCAAGTCGTTGGAAGTCCTCCAAGTTCAACTTCTTGAACCGCCCTACCGGGTACATGCGGCGGTATGTCTTGTCCGCCTCCTCCGCGTCTATCGCACGTCTCAAGTGCGTGTTGGATATGTTGACAAGCGTGTCGTGTTTCGCACGCACCCGATCCAGCTCCGCACGAAGCGTGGCCTTCTCCGCGTGGAGCTCCTCCAGAAGTGCCCTGCCTTGCGGCGTATCGAGCGCTCGACGGAGGTCTTCCGTATTGGGGTCCCGAATGGTGGTTCCAGTCCGAGGGTTGACCACCAAAAGGGCGGCAGGCCGAGTCCGCGGGTCGGGTTCGTCCCAGCAGATCTGCGCAGTCGGAGGGTTGATCTTAAGGTCACTCATGTGGCTTCCCCCTTCGCGGCGGCGTCCTTGTCCAGAAGTAGCTCAGCCCGAGCTGCCAACTGGACCGAACCCAGTACTTCGGCCCGAACTTTGCGCAGGCTGTCGATGCACTTCGCGATTCGCGCCTTGCCCACGCCGGACTTGGGCCACTTCTGAATCCGTTGGATAGCGAGCGACACCTTGAGCGCTTCCTTCACATCGAACAGGTGGGGATCACCGCCGTGCCCGTACGCGTCGACCACCAACCCCTCGTCTAACTTGACCCACAGACGAACGGACAACTCCCGCGAGGTGCCCTTCAGGTGCAGTACCCTTACTAGCTTTGCCATCTTCGTACTCCTTTCGATGTGACTTACCGCGTGTCTTGCTTCTCCAGCTCGGCCTGCGTCTCACGATTCGCAATCTCAGCCGCGACACGCTTGAGCCTGTCCAGTAGCCGCTCGGCCAACTGGATGTCGTACTGCACCGACAGCTCATTGAGGTCCGGCAGGCTTTGTAGGTGACCGTGCTCCTCGGCAACTCTGTAAGCTTCTTCGGCGATGCTGAATGCTCGGACTACAACCTCTCTCGGAGTGAGTAGCCGAGCTTTCGAGGTACCGGAGCTAGTCTCCCCTTCGTAGGTTCCCGTGCTCATGCCCCAAGACTCGATGAGCCGAAAGGCGAGCTCACCGGTGAGGCCCAGATTCTTCTTTCGAAACGCACTGACCGTAGCGTGACCGTACGAGTCAATCGCAACCCGAACCCCGACTTCAGACTCTGCCGGGGTGAGCTTCTTCTCTGACATGGAAAACTCCTCTAAAAAATGAAGCCCGCTCCCATCTAGGGAGCG
>OFRC01000417.1_pt1 | contig 11180 bp, 24 predicted proteins | sample 1543051 | NCBI WGS metagenome assembly OFRC01 (sample SAMN07774231, study PRJEB24372) | wastewater metagenome
AGAGTATTATAAGGAGGCTTTACTAGAAGAATTAAAGAGACATCTGATGTCAGCTTTAAACAAGAACTACGATGAACTAGAAATTACGGATGATATACTAAATGAAACTATCGGTATTGGATGGCATAATAATTAGTTTTGTGTGGGTTGTGGTTATTGCGATTATGCATTTTGCATTCCACAATTTTCTCGTTGTGAAAGTCCCTTTGTTCTTATTGTTTTTAACTCTTAGCTGTGCTATACTTGGTTATATGGAGAAAGATAAAATATGAATCGCATTCGTTACAAAACTTCTAATGAAGGAACCTTGGAATCTGTCCGTATCTTTATGGTAGGAATCAAACACTTGACAGTAAGGCTTGAGTTAGGTACACTAACCTATACCGTATCTGATGCTATCACTAAAGATGCTATCTCTACCGGAAGTGCTAAGAGCTTACATTCCCTTAAGATCGCAGCTAAGGAAGCTTTGAAAGATTTAGGTGTGTCTTTTACTTTGGAAAATAGAGATGCTACAAATGAAAAGCTTTCTTAGAATTATATTCATAGTAATCTTTATTAACTTATGTGCTAACTATTTTTTCGGTTGTGTCACTGTTGCTAAACAAGAGCAGTCTGCTTGGTATACCCACAGACCTTGAAAGGACTTATGTTTAAAGTAGGGGATCGAGTTGCATACACAGATATTAAAAGTATAGAAGGGGTAGTAAAAGAAGTTTATCCTGATGGAAAAATCTTAATTTATTATAATATCGGGAACTATGAACACACGACCGTAACAACTACTAAGGATTGGACTATCCTACATAAAGCCAAACAATCTGGTTGGTGGCTATGAGTAATAGATTATCGCACTCTGCTATCAATGTTTATAAGGAATGCGGTAGAAAATACAAGCTTCAATATAAAGATAAGCTTAGAAGTAAATCAAAAGGCAGCCCTTTATTTTTTGGTACGGCTGTAGACAAAGCTTTGGAATATCTACATAAGAATCCTACAGCCACAGAAGAAGAAGTTCAAGCTAAGTTTGAACTTGAATGGGAAAACCAAGACATAAACGGGAAGATGACCTATCTTCCTACAAGTCTACAAGCTAAGTATAACATCGGCGATTTTGATATTGATTTATTAACTCAAGATGACATTGAGTGTTTACTCTTAGCTGCTTTAGATTATCTTCCTCATCTAATAGAAGATACGCAAGACTTAGAAGCTCTCTTTACTATAGTAGCTTCACATAAAAAACAAGCCAAGTATAAGACTTGGGCAGAAGAAGAAAATATCTTTTTCAATATATGCTGCCACACCAGTTTATTGCGTAAAGGTAGCATGATGCTTTCTGCTCATAGAAAACAGATATTGCCCCGCTTCAAAGAAGTCATGGGATCTCAGATAGCCATAAAGCTAGAGAGCGATCAAGGCGACGCGCTGATTGGTTATGTTGACATCTTTGCTAAATGGGAAGATGGAAGGAACGTTGTCTTTGATTACAAGACAAGTAGCAAACCTTATCCTAAAGACGCTGTTAAGACGAGCCCACAACTATCCATCTATGCCTACGCTATGAATGAAACTGTAGGTGGTTATATCGTCTTCAATAAGAAAGTCGTTAAGATAACAGATAAGATTTGTAGCGTGTGCGGTTACGATGGGACGCAAGGGAGACATACTACTTGCCCTAACTTAGTGGACGGCGTGAGATGCAATTCTTCTTGGATAGTTCACAAGAGATTAGCAATTGATATCCAAGTTCTTATAGACGACATTCCAAAATCTACAGAAGAAAAGGTTCTAGCTGATATTGAGAAAGTTAATCAAGACATCAAATCTGAACTGTTTGAACCAAACTATGAAGCTTGTCAAGGTCCTTATGGTAAATGTGATTTCTATGAGTATTGTCATGAGGGCAGCTCAGATAAGATAGAGAAAGTTTAATATGCTCCCTTAGCTCAATGGTTAGAGCGTCGGTCTTATATACCGAAGGTTATAGGTTCAAGTCCTATAGGGAGTACCAAGTGAGGATAGAAGAATGACTGAGAAATTTAAAGTCGGAGATATTGTTGAAGCGTTCGGGGTGCGAGGAGCGGTTAGAGTAGTTTATGAATCGTCAGATTTTCCAGTAGAATGCTCTTTTAATGGGCACATCTTTTGGTTCAACCGCGAAGGCATGGCTTCCTCATGGCACAAAACTCCATCCCTCGTACTGATCGAGCACCCAAAAAAGAAGGTGCTGAAGACCGTGGAGTTTTATGTCAACTTTAACAAAGACGGCTTTTACACCACGTATACCTATGAGGTAGCCGCGAGGCATTACCGTGGGGACGCCGTTGTTGTAGCCCAAAAATTTACACACACGTATGAGGTGGAGGAATGACCAAGAAAGTTAAAGAGTTCTTTGAAGAACAGCGGGCTGAGGCAATAAGGGATCACTATAAACTTAAAGAAATGCTCAATCTCTCGCAAGATGAATACGTCAAGCAAGTCGGATACTGGAAAATCATTCAGCGGCTTGAAGAGGAGCGCGATGAGCTTGTCTCGCAGGTAGCTATGTTGCGAGAGGAACTTGAGAAAGCACAGGAACGCAGTAGTAGTGTTAGTGAAAGTACGAGCATTAAATACTCTACTAGAATTACTGAGGCCGCCTCCAATATAATTACGTTTGTAAGTTTTATAGGATGTTTTATTTTAGGTATTTGGTTCTCAATGTTAGCTGGTTACGTTGCGTATACTGGTTCTTTTCTCCTCGTAAGATGGGTGTCTAGTTTTAATATTTTATAGTTTCTAAAAAGGAAAATGGTATGAAGTTGATTTCAGTTTTGATATTGTCTGGGCTCGTGGGATGCGGATACTCATCGAGAAACAACGAACTTACAGGACAAGTAAAGAAAGTGATTCACCAAACACCGATCATTTGTCCTAATCGCGTTGATGTAGATATCAGCCTAGGCGTGATGCGAAACGGCGTAGGCTCGATGTCTAGCCAAGACGTATACGCAACAGTGATCAACGAGTCTGATGTTAAGTTGCTTGAGAAGGCCGCAGAAGCGGGAGCGTTAGTTAAGCTGAACTATGATCAGGTACGTCTTACCATTTGTAATCAACTTATTCAGATTTTAAAAGTAGAAGTTCTTCCATAAGGAATCAAGCATAATGCAAGAGGTCAGTATGAAGTTTGTACCATTTGATTTTTTCTGTGCTAATATTTATAAGTTCTTACACGAAAACATCACTTTTGAATTAGCATTATATCCCCGTAAGATGTTCTATGACCATTGCAGTCGTCTTGCTCATATAGAATTTGTGGAAATTCAAACAGAGCAAACGAAGAAGATTCTACGTATTATTAAAGGACTTAATGACTTATACACAAAACAGCATAAGACGAGCGTTAGAAGCACTTGGCCGTCTTATCTTTAAGTATATATTTTATCTGATGGAGCTTATGGTATGTCATTAAAAGATTCAATAGGTCCTTGGGTAGACGGTAATGGTTTAGTAAGCTGTGTTCCGAGTCAGGGCGTTATGCGTTCTTCTGATAACGGTGTTATGTTTACGAGTGAGTATTTTATCTATCTTCAAAAAAACTACGAACTTAATAAATTTGATTCTTGGATATATGATAACTTAATGCGCTCTTGTATGCTTACTCCAGGACTTTTGGCAAGAGCCCCTGGAGACATGGGCCAATCTCCCCCTGATGATATGATTGCGGTTGCAGCAGCTTGCTCTCAGCTTTGTATTCCTGACCTAGCAAGAGAAATATTAAAATACGGATTCACCCATAAAGGTAGTTTTAATAATGCAAATCCCACCGTGTGGACAAAAGAAAGTTTCTTATGGAGACAACCCCAGCTTCTAGCAGCTTTGCTAGCTGCTGCTAGAATGGGACAAAATAACCCTCTTGTGTGGGTTTTAAACCTCTATGCGGCTCTCGTTATCGCCGTGGCAGGTAAAGGGGTAGACCCACAGAACACAGACGCTAGAAGGCTCAGTTGGCTGCTTATACAAGCGATGACTCCCGTCTCTGGCGTTTGTAGACTAGCGGCTAAACTTTGGAAGCGCAGAGCTGAGAAAGACTATGGGCCTGATTTCATGAAAGCTATCTGCGCTATCTACTATCAACCAAGAGGAGAGCACCCCTTTGCAAAGTATGCAGTATATTAAAACATACGAAGAGATAATAAATATCCTGCTGTCATCGGAGTCAATAACCTCCTGCTCTATTTGCGGTGTAGATGGTTATACTACGGCTCAGGTACGAGCCTTGTTAAAAGAGGATGGCCTTAAGAGTCTTGCCATTTTGCATAATGGAAAGTACACACTGCGGGTAAGTCTTCAGTAAGAAGGAATACTGATGCGATTATTTTTACTTCTTGTCATATTAGGGATGTTATCCTTTTGGGTTTATGATACAGCTTGGCACGAAGAGCATTATAGAATATTGGAGGTTATGTGCGGAATAAACTAAGCGTCGAAGAACGCAGGAAGAGAATCGCAGAAAGAAAGAAAGCAGTGTACCACACACCAAAAGGAAATGCTTATGAGTCAAATCGTAGAGCAAGCCTAGGAGTGAGATACGCAAAAGCTAAATACAATGCTCCAAGGAGAGCCAATAGATCTCCTGAAGCTCAGCAGTTCTCAATCTCTATTGCGGAATATATAGAGATAGTATCCAAGCCTTGTTATTATTGCAACGCTTCTTTGGCAGAAGAGAAGGGTAGTAGCTTAGATCGTATAGACAATGATCTTGGGTATCATATAGACAATGTAGTTCCTTGTTGTAAGTATTGCAACAAGAGTAGAAATAAGTCTATGGATAGCGAAGAGTTTAAGCGCCAAACGAAGCTTAACGGAAGGTGGAACGAGTAATGGAATCGTGTAGTGAGGTGTCACAATGGGCAGTATTTGGAGCTGTCTTCGCAGCTTATTTGTTAGGTTATTTAACTGCTTCTCCAACAATAGAAGAAATCCAAGAGGAAAATTAATCATGGCTAGACCTAAAATCATGCGACCTAAAGACGGCGGAGAAATCATTCTTAGGAATGTATCTGTAGAAGTTTCTAATAAGGTCGAAGAGTTATTGGAAAATGATGGGGCGCTTCATATAGCGCCTGCTGCTCTTACAGAAGAAGTAAGCCAAGAAGAGTTGATGTACTCTGCATTGGGACTTTGTAAGGTGGACGATACTTTCTTCGTCGTTACGGTAAAATATAATCCGCACACCAAAGAGGCTGTCGTTGACAGTTTAGAAGACGCAACGAAGACGAAGGCTTTCGCTGATAATAAGTTTAAGATTGATGCTATCCGTAAGGGTATCCTTTAATTTTATGTTTCTTTTTATTCAGAGGTTGTATTGGAGTTTCTTTTTTAAGAGGAAAGGATTTCCTCATGTGTCTGAGATGCTGCACTTAAGAGAGAGTAGCGAACTCACACAAACTAGCCGCATCAATATAATTACACTCGAATATATAAAAGGTTATTCTATGGAAGAGATAGCTGCTTGTTATAAAGTATCTACTGAACGAGTTCGGCAAGTACTTATTAAAAGTAGGCGGCAGCTTAAAGCCTATCCTGCAGAATAAGAGAAAAGGAAAGTATATGCGTTATGTCGTGTATTTAGATATGGATGGAGTGTTAGCAAACTTCTCCGATGGAGCAGGACTTCCAAGAGGAAGTCTGACTTGTAACCCACCTGCTATGTTCCGACCTAACTTCTTTGCTAACCTTGCTCCAATGGAAGGAGCTAAGGAGGCTGTAGCAGAGCTTATGAGTATACCTTCTTTAGATTTATATATTGCGTCTAAACATAGTATTTCTAACATAGCTTCAGCCTCTGAGAAGCTAGGCTGGATTAAGAAACACTTTCCAATCTTACTGGATAAGGTTTTCTTGACTTGCGATAAAACTCATCTAAACGGACAATACCTTATTGATGATAACAAAGAAGATTGGAAGAACTTTCCAGGTGAGCTATTATGGTTTGACGAAAGAGATTCCATTAAGTCTTGGAAAAATATAGTGACCTATCTTAAAGAGCAGGTTAAAGAGGAACTCTTATGAATTTAATAAAAGCTCTTATGATTTGCTTTTTCTGTTCCTTTGTTATAGTTATTGTTGCTACTGTAATTTCAATTGTGGTTGAGGTATAAGATGGATATTCAAGTTGGTGATTATGTTCTAGATGATTTAACTGGAAATATGAGCACAGTCGAAGAGATACAAGCCTATCCTGGCGAAGGCTGGAAAAATGTTATCGTTATCCTAAAAGATAAAACCTATCTCGACGGACAACGTTATGCTTGGGAATTAACTAAAGAATAAGGAATATAGAATATGAAAACACAAACTATTATCGAGTTGGAATGGCGTCATTGTTACAATGACGATAAGCCGAATACTTATGAAGCTGAGGCGGGTAATTTAATTGTCTTGGTAGAAGGTAAGTCTTATAAAATCTTTAAGCGTCAGGGTCGTGAGCTGCCTGTAATTTTTGAAGCTAAGTCTAGGTCTATAAAGGATGCCCTCACTAGATCATCGAAAAAAGCGCTAGCTCTTCTACTAAGAAGCGAGGAAGATGTCTTTGACGCCATTCAAAATAAATCTGTCTCCTATTGAATAAAAAAATTAGAAGTGGTAAAATAAGAATATGAATAAAAGTGAAAGTATCGTAAAGATTGCCAGTGCTCTTAGCAAGGCTCAGAAGAACATTGGAACTGCCGTTAAGGGTAGTGCTAATCCCTTCTTCCGTTCTAAGTATGCAGACCTTGGCAGTGTTATGGAAGCTTGTAAAGAAGCTCTTAACGCAGAGGGTGTATTGGTTTTGCAACCAGTTCATTCGGATGAAACTGGGGATTATGTAGAAACCATCCTAATGCATGAGTCTGGAGAATTCCTTTCCAGTCGTATGAAGCTTATGGCTAGTAAGAACATGCAAGAGCTTGGAAGTGCTACCAGCTACGCTCGTCGTTATGGCTTGCAAAGTATGGTATTCATCCCAGCTACTGATGATGATGGGGAAGCTAGTGTCGGTAGGGCTTCTAAAGCAGCCCCAGCCCCTCAGAGCAGCCCGAAAGTAGAAGCTGCTGTGGTAGATACCCCAGAAACCCCAAAGGCTCCAGCAGCCTCCTGGAGGCGTGCTAAAACGGAAGCTAGTTCACCTCAAACTACCAATAAAGTATCTGCTCCCGTTGTCGATATAGGAGATAGTTATTAATGAATACTGAACCTAAGCAAGAAGAAGTTCCAATTAAGGAAGAAAAAGCTGTGGCACTAGATGTCCCTAGTGCAGCTGATATTGCCACTAGAGATTTTATAGACTTGCTGCCAAAGTTTAATACAACTATTAAGTCTCTTGGAAAAAAGTCTGCCCAACGAGTTCTCAAGTCGATTATGGAATATCCTCTTGAGAACCCACAACCAAAACTTCTTTCATTTGAAGAACGTACTGCCTTTTACTATGGAGCGCAACTATTGGAAGTGCGTCATGTTATTTGGGAAGCTGTTCTTAAGATGAAAGAAGATCAAAATAAACTGAAAGCTATTATGGAAGATACTTCAGCAGAAGCTAATGTTAGTGAGGAAGAAAAAGATGAGTGATAAGTGGCATAAGGTTGCATTGATTAAACGTTCTAAAGCAGGTTCCCAATATCTTTCGTTTGGTAATCCGCAAGATAAGTATCAACCTGTTAATGTTAAGGTTGTTGTTGAAGATCTTAATGGTAAGGTATTGACGGAAGAACTTAATCCGGTCATGTTTATCCAAGATCCACGCAAACGAAAAGGTATTACGGAAGATCAAGCTGGAAAGATTCCAGATTTTATTCGAGCTGAAGTTTCACTAGCCCCTGCCAAAAAAGAATAAAGTTTCAGTCCTTTATTCTTTTCTTCTCCAATAAGGAGGACTAGTATTTTGCTAGTCCTCCTTTTTACATAATTTAGTTTCCTACAATTCGAGGAATAAATGGAATACATAGCTTTAATTCAAGGGGTCAAGGGAACGCGAACTCTCATCCCTTATAACTCCAATCTATACTCTCACATTAAAGACCAAAACAAAGCTTGGTACAGCAGTCTCTTTATTTATAATGAAGAGCACGCAAAGAAGTTTGAAGCAACTAAATCTCTCTCCGGCATGGCTGGAATGACGACCGACAAGCTTGTCTTCGATTTAGATAATAAAAAAGATATTGAAGTTGCACGCAAAGAAGCTATTGAGCTTGTAGACCGACTTAAGAATAAAGGCTTTAGCAAAGAAACTATTAATGTAGCTTTCTCAGGCGGGAAGGGATTTAGTATTTGGGTGTCCTTAAATGGACGCCTTACTAACGAAGAATTCAAAACGCTAAATAAGTATTTAGCTGAAGGACTCTCTACTAATGACGTCAGTATCCTGGACCCACAGCGCATTTTTCGCGTACTTGGGACTAAACATGAAATCTCAAATCTTTATAAATTTCCTTTGACTCATGCACAGCTTTCTTCTTTAAGTGTAGAAGAAATCAAAGTGCTGGCAAAAGATATTAATAACGCTAATCAAGACACTGATTATGAATATAAGGCAGATCTCCCAGTTGATCTTGTTAAGGTAGCTATGAGCGCAGAGAAGAAAGAAAAGCCAGCGACTAAGCTTGACTTGTCAGAGGTTGACTTCTCTCGTAAGCCTAAAGGATTTACAAACTGTAAGTATGCTATCTTATCTGGAATCTATCCTTCAGGCAGTCGTAACAATAGCCTAGTAACTCTCATTGCTACAGCTAAGGCAAATGGCTTTCCTAAAGAAGTGTCCTATAATATGGGCAAAGCTAGCGTACGTCTTCAAGCTGAGCGTTACAATCAAAAGCCTTTCTCCAAAGAAGAGCTTTGGTCAATCGTTGAAACCGTTTATCAACCCACCTGGAATGGCGGTCAGTATAGCTGTAAGAAGCCTGGGTGGTTGCAAGACTTTTGTGTAAGCCTTGGCGTGCACAAGTGTAATCATAAAGATGGAGAAAACTCTGTAGTATCTACAGACCAAGTTTTCGATCTATTTGAAGCTTATGCAGAAAACTACGATAAGAATATCTTAACTACTGGAATTGCTTCTTTGGACAGCAAGGTTAAATTTATGGTTGGAACTAGTATTGGTATCCTAGCTCCTCCTGGAGTAGGTAAAACTAGTATCTCAATGGGGATATTAAATCATAACAGCAAGAAGAATATCTCAAGTATCTTCTTCTCTTTTGATATGTTTCACTCTCTTGTCTATATGCGATTGCTTCAAAAGCATAGTGGGTATACACAAGAGCAGCTTTATCATCTATTCAAAACAAACAAAGAAAAGCTTTTAGCCTATAGAGATGTTGTCAAACAAGAGTACAAGAACGTAAACTTCTGTTTTAAGTCTGGTATGACGGCGGATGATATCGAGCAAACTATAGTGGATACAGAAGAAAGAACAGGAGAGAAGTTAAAGCTCGCTGTTATTGATTACAATGAGCTTGTGATTGCTAAGAGTAATGATCCTACACAAGCTTCGGCTGAAGTAGCACAAAGGCTTAGACAAATCGCCAACGACCGCGAGATTTGTATTGTCACTCTTCTCCAACCTTCTAAATTGTACAGTAATCCTTCTGATGAAATTACAACTTACCAAGGAGCTAAGGGTAGTGGAGCAATCGCACAAAGTTTAACATTGATGTTGTCTTTATCAAGGCCAGGATTCAACCCTAGATATCCTGAACTTGATAAGTTCTTTACCATCAACGCTCTTAAAAATCGCAATGGTGGATTATTCACAATAGATCTTGGTTGGGAAGGTTTGACCGGAGGCATCTCCGAACTGTCAGACGAGGGACTGGAAGAACTAGCTCAAATCAGAGAGCGTAGAAATGCAGAAAAAGCAGCAGAAGGAAGTTTCTAATGAAATCTAATAAAAAACTAAAGACTAGCGATTCAGTGAAAGTTGAACTACCTAAGCGTCGGCATAGTGTGCTAGACAACTTCTTAGGGGAGACAGTAATGGTTTATCTAGATCAGTATACTACGGTACTCGGATTTGATAATGAGCCTATGGAGGCTCCTCTCGTGGCTGAAGGGGTGCTGTACGATTATGATGATGAGTGGGTTTTCCTCGGTAACGAAGAGAAAACGGTATTCTCTAGTATACACAAGTCTCAGATTATTAAGATCGACACTTTAGACGGCGAACAAATGAAGTCGCTGGGAAAACCGGATAGAAAAGATTATAATTAATGATACCTTCTTTGTTGAAAGAACTAGCAGAGTGTGGTACAATATATCTAACCTCCAATGGTAAGAAGTGGGTTTTAGTTGTTAAAGATAAAAATGAAAACACCATAGCTCATATGACAGCAACATCTCTCTACGATGTTGTGAACAGAGCTTACCTAACAGTCAATACGGAGCTTAAGGTTAATAAATAATATGCAATTTGAAACTTTCTTTATCGATAATCAACAAGCCTTAGAAGATCTCGTGGCCTATGAAGCGGAAGAGAAGTCTTATCCTTTGTTTCTTGACCTTGAGACTGACAGCTTGTCTGAAAGAAAAGCAAATATAATGGGCATCGGACTATCTTTTAAGAAAGACCAAGCCTTTTATATTCCTCTTCGTGATAATGAAAGAAACTTGCTTTGGGAAAACTTTGACTTTATCGCCACTTGGCTCAAGGAAGTTTCTGCTAAGCGTGGTATTATCGGGCACAATGTTCTTTATGATGTCCTAGTATTAGAATATTCTTTTCTCCATGATTACTCATGTTATATTAAGTGTGATACTATGTTGCTAAAGCATACTATAAACGAAGAGAGACCTCACGGACTCAAAGAGGTTGCAGTTAAGTATCTAGGCCCTTGGGCCAATAAAGCTCAACAAGCTATGATAGAAAGTATCAAGCTCAATGGCGGTAAGGCTACAAAAGAATGCATGGAAATGTGGAAAGCCGACACAGATCTTCTCGGCGAGTATTGCTGTTGGGATGTTCTCTTAACGCAGAGGCTGTATGATTTTTTCTCTCCTACGCTTGTAAAAGAATCTTTATATGATTTATTCTATAAAGAAGAAGTGATGCCCTTGTACCAAGTTACGATTGATATGAAGCGTCATGGTTTTCATGTGGACCTGCCTCACTTTGAACTATTGAATAAAAATATAGTAGAGGATATGAGAAAGCTTGAAAAAGC
>OFRC01000419.1_pt1 | contig 11145 bp, 15 predicted proteins | sample 1543051 | NCBI WGS metagenome assembly OFRC01 (sample SAMN07774231, study PRJEB24372) | wastewater metagenome
GACCCGCTCGCCCCGGTCAGTCTGGCTGTGACCGTGGTCGTGGTGTGCGACTGGGCGCCGACGGTGCAGTTCGTTGCCACCGCGCCGGCCGAATCGACGATGCTGACGACAGACGACGCGATGGTCTCACCGGGTGCGAGGGCTGCGAGCTGCGAGGCCCAGTCCCATGCCTTGTCGCGGGTCTCGTTCGGGTCGATGGTGTTGTCGGGTGTGGCGCTCACGGGACTCTCCTGACGTATGGGCGGGCGGTGATGGTGCGGGTTCCGTCTCTGGCTTCGACGGTGCGAGTGGCGCCACGTGCGGGGACGGTGCGGATGTAGTCACGGGCGACGACGGCGCGTGTCCCGTTGCGAGCGGGGACGATGCGCATATGGTCCGGGTCCACCAAGGGCTCATACACACCACCGACAGCACCGGTCGCGCTGATCGTGGCGGTCGTAGTGAGGCTGGCACCGGTGGACTGGCTGACAGTACCCGTTGCCGAGACCGTGGCCGTGATGGCGCTGGTGATACTGGTGGCTGTCCCGACTCGACCCGCAGCGGTCAGAGTGGCAGCGCTCGAGAGGTTGCCCCCGGTGCTGCGTCCGATGAGACCCGTCGCGGTCAGCGAGGCCGTCGAGGTTAGGGTTGCGCCGGAGCCGATGCCCGAGGTGACAGTGCCGGTCGCGATGAACGTGACCGTGATGGGAACGGTTGTCCCGGTCGAGGTGCCGACCGTGCCCGCCGATGCCAGGGTGGCTGCGCTGCCGAGGCTCGAGCCTGCGCTGGCCCCAATGAGTCCGCCCGCGGTGAGGGCTGCGGTCGCCGTGAACGTACTGCCAGCGACCCGTCCGACAGTCCCGGCTGCGGTCAGTGTTGCAGTGCTGGCGAGGGTTGCTCCGGTGGCCGTTCCGACGACACCAGCGGCCGTAATCGTGGCTGTGCTGGCAAGGGATGCAGTTGTGCTGAGTCCCGAGCTGACAGACCCTGCTGCCGTGATGGCTGTGGTGACTGGCAGGCTCGAGCCCGTGCCCATGCTGACGACACCGGCGGCGACGATGGTTGCTGCTGCTGCGAGTGCCGCTCCGGTGACCTTCCCGAGAGTGCCCGCGCTCGTCGTGGTGGCCGCGAGAGGGAGCGTCGAGGTCCCGCTGAAAGATCCTGCGTTGATGGTGCCTTTGATCTCGGCGCCCATGATCGCGTACGTCTGCCCAGCTGGTGCGACAAGTCCGAGCGTCTCCGGTCCGCCGAGCAGCCCGGCCGAGTCGATCGACCAGCCCGCGTACATCGTGTAGTTCGCGGCCGACCGGAAGTAGACGGCTTCGGTCATCGCCGCGCCGTTGACGGTGTTCCATGTGCGGGTCGTGCCGTCGACAGCGGCCCAGTCGGAGTTGCCGCAGACAACAGCCGACCCCGCGCTGACTGGCAGGGTCAGCGTCGGGAGTCCACCGGTCACGTTCGCCTTGCCCGTGACGCCGAGGCCTCCGTGGTTGCGCCATAGGGACGCGATGAACGACCACATGCGAGTCAGGCCACCGGTCTGCGTCACGGTGATCGTGCGCCCGGTCGCGGTCGCTGTCACCGGGCAGGTGAACAGGTACGCGGTGCAGTAGGACGACACGACGACCGACTGCTGCAACGTCCACGTCCCGGTGCCGTCCCATGTGGGCGTACCGAGCGTAACGGTCGAGTCCTCGGAGAACGCCTGCAGTACGAGCAGGTCGCCGTTGACGACATCGAACGTGGGCGACGACTTCGGCGTGGTCGTGTCACCGAACCCACCCGCAGGCTGAACGGCCAGCACGCGGGTGGGCGGGGTGACGGCGGTGAGCGCAGCCGTCGGGGACTGCTGGATCTTGAGCAGGGAACGCAGCGTCATGGTCCTGCCCTTCGGTTAGGCGGTAGTCCAGATCTCGTAGACGAACCCACCGAACGCGTTGTTCGCGGTGCTGTCCTGTGGCCCGCCGTACTTGAGCCCGGTGGACGCAACCAGGGTCTCGACGCCGTACGCCGCATCCCACGTGTATGACGTGCTGGGGGTCAGCCCGGTCACGACGAACAGGGCCTCCACGTTCACCATCGTGGTGGCGAGCGCGGTTCCGCCGAGGACGGCCTGGGGTGCGACACGGCCCTTCACGGTCGACCCGTCCAGCACACCCAACAGGATCTGCGGGAACGTCGTTGCCCCGTGCAGCGTGCCAGCGAGACGGACGAGCACGGCCCCGTTCGCAGGGGCCGTGAAGGTCAACCGCAGGTTCGTCGTGTCGATGGCCGTCATCGCCAGGGCGGCCGTTGTGGCCTTGCTGACGGCCGTTCCCGGGTCGTACAGCGTGCCAGCGAGGAGCGCCATGGTCAGGCCGCGATGGGAGTGATGGCGATCGACAGCGACGTCAGCGAGAACGTGTTCGTGCTGACCCACGGCTGCGAGGCGGTGAGCGCGCACGAGCCATTGAACGTACCCGCCGATGCGGCGGTCCACAGGCTGATGTCCGTGAGCGTCTCAGTCGTGCCGCCGTTGGTCCAGCTGGAGGCCATCGAGGTCATCGCCTTCGAGCCTGCGGACGCGGCAGCCATGGTCGCCTGTACGCGGGTCGCTGAGCCAACCGCAGCGGCGGTCGCGCCGGCAGCACCAGGGTCGGCAGTGTGGAGCTTGACGAAGCATGTGGCGGTGGCGAACGTGCCATCGAGCCAGCCGTTGGCCGCAGATGCGGCGATCCCTCGAGTCATTCTGATTCTCCTTGTGTGAGCAGTGCGCGGGCTTCGTCCTCGGTGATGATCTGGACAGACTCAATGGGTGTGGAACTGACGAGGTTCCCGTCGGCGTCGCGGACTTCGCCGGTAGCGGTGATCCGCATCTCGTACAACTGGCCGGGCATCTCAGTTCCCCTTTCGCTGCGGGCAGCGGCGGATGCGCGCTGCCTCGGCTTTGGCGACCGTCTCGGCGATGAGTCCGGGAACGGCCTGGAGATGATCATCGAGGGCGCGCTGTGCGTCAGCGACCACGCGCCGGTCGTGACGGGCATCGGCGCGGACGCCGGCGATGTCCTGCCGCACATCCCGGATCTCCGAGTGGATGCCGCCGACGTCGTCACGGATCCCGGCGATCTGTTCGGTGGCGACGACCTGCGCGGCCTCGATGCGGTTGACGGCATCCGCGAGCGATGAGCCCGAGTTGGGCCGGACCTCGTGCGCGATCGCGGCCAGTTGGTCAGTGTTCGCTGCGAGCTTGGCCTTGGTGCCCCGGTTCGCGATCCACGACGTGACCAGCGGGGTCAGGACGAGCATCGCGAACAGGAGCAGGTTCCAGCCCCACGGGATGTCTGGGTCGAGCGGCATGTCCCCCCACCACCCTCAGGACAGTGAGGCGGTCGGCGGGTTGCCGATGCCAGGGTCGGTCTGGATCGTGCCGTCGCTGTAGTGCGTCGCGATTGACCCGTCCTCGTACGCCACGGAGAACTCGGGCGAAACGGGCTGCACGATGGTCTCGGGGCCGGTCACGTACTGCGCTGGAGGATCGGTCAGCACGACCTCGGCGACGGGTGAGCCGTCGATGGTGCGCGTGTCCGTACGGGCCAGGATGACCAGCAGCGGGGCGGCGGTGATGACGGCCTGCAAGACACGGAGGACGGTGTCGGCGAGCGTCTGCGTCAGCACGGAAGCGCCGACGAGGGCCGTGACCAGGGCGGCCAGCGCCGCGTAGATGATCGGCCACTGGGGCGCCCGGGTCACGATGGCCGCGAGGATCAGCGAGGCGACCGTACCCGCGGCCATGAGGACGGCGGTCCACGTCGCGACGACCGACGAGAACGCGGGAGAGACCGCGGTGACGATGACGCCGGCGATGAGCAGCAGTCGGTAGATGGCCTGGCGCCGTGCGGGCGTCAGGTAGGCGTTGATCTTGCTGGCGAGGTCGGTCATGGGTCAGCCCTCCCGGACGGGCCACGCGTACTGCCGGTGGCCCCCACCGCAGGTGACCGAGGTCACCCAGAGGTTGTCGTTCCCATCGAGGAAGACCTGTCCGTTGACTGCAGCGAGGGGGTCCGAACCCCAGACGCGGGTGATGAGCATCGGGAAGACGTCCCCGGCGCTCACGCTGTTGCCTTCGGTCATGACGTCTCGGAGGCGGGCCTGGGTGATCCTCGCGGCATCCTGGTCGCTGAGGGTGTACTGGACGATGCGTCCGACGGTGGGGATCATGGTCATGCCTTCCTGGTGGTGAACGTGACGCCGGACAGCGCCGCGTCGACTGCGGTGTTGATGGCAGCCGTGATGACGGCCGGGTCCACGGTCGCGGAGACCGTGGCGGACATGGAGCCGCGGGCGGCGCGGACGTACCGGTCGTACACGGCCACCTCTGAGGCGAGCACCTTGTCGCCGACAGCGACAGGCGACGCGGGGTCCCACTGGTTCACGGTCAGGATGCGCTTCAGCACCTTCGCGTCAGCGACCGACGTCACGGCGACGGTCCCGTCGCCAGTGATCAGCCAGCCGGTGCCGTTCGTGTCGAGCTCGAGTCGTGGCATGTCGTCCTCCTCCTGTGGTTGGGTGTGGGCCGTGATGGCGGCCGCGACTGGCGTGAGTGCCATGAAGCGCTGCGCAAACAACGCGTCGGTGTAGTTGGCGAGTGGGATCGGTGAGCCGACGGAGGCCTCGAGGTCGGGGTGGCTGCCGACGAGGCCGTTCAGGTGGGCGACGAACTGGGCGATCTGCACCGCGGCCGCGGAGACCTTCATCCCCTCACGGTCGATGACGTGGCAGTGAGCGGCGAAGGAGTCGTCCTTGCGGCCGTCGCCGTTGACGTCCTGGCCCCGCACGTACGAGACGCAGAACAGCAGTCGCATGGTCAGGCTGAACAGGATGTACACCTTCGTCGGCGCGTTGTTGCCGCGGCCGTCACGGATCGTGAAGTCGCCAGCATCACCAGGGCCGGCGTGGGTGCCGCCGGATGCGGACGAGCCCGACGGGGAGCCCTGTACGAGGTCGATGACGTAGCCGGGGTAGATCCTGTCCAGCCAGTACGCCGCGATCTGCAGCTTGCGGAGCAGCGACGCGTCCAGGCCGGAGCCGAGAGTCGGGCCACCCACGAACGCGGGGCGCCAGGTCGTCGGGGCTGCGGAGATGGCGGGCATCAGTTACTCACCCAGTGCGCCTCGAAGGTGCTCGACGCAACAACGGTCGCGGCGCCCGAGGAAGCCACCTGTGCCTCGACGTACTGTCCAGCGGTCAGGTACAGGGTCGCGGATGTCGACGTGTCCGCAACGCCCGGCCCAGCCATGAACGGTGCCCAGTTCTCGACGTCCGGGACCGCAGATCCCGACACGGCGAGGCGGATGCCGAGGCTCACGTTCGCGGTCGCGCGGCTCTTGGCCATGAGGCGATAGAAGCCGGAGGTGGCGATCGTGATGCGGCTGTTGTTGGTGACGGTGTCGTGCATGCTCGTCGAGTCGTAGGCCTCAGTGTTGAAGGCGACAGAGCTCCACGCGAACGCTGTTCCCGTCGTCGTTGTCGCCGAGGCCGTGAGGCGGCACTTCGGAGGGGCGAGCAGCCACTGCATCGTGTTGTACCAGGTGGTCGTCTCAGCTGTCGTGAGAACCGTGCTGGCTGAGTGCAGGGCGGGGACGGGAACGGCCATGGTGATCTCCTAGTAGGCGACGCGGTGAGTGGAGTCCGTGACGCCATAGATCGCGTCATCAGTGATTAGGAGGTCACGCGCCGACCCGAGCCCGGCTGGCTTGGTCGTGTACGTCACGCGCCACGCGTCGTGCGAGATCGTCTCCGTCTCGCCGGTGACCTCGAGCACAGTGGATCCGGGCGGCGTCTGCGAGGGCATCCCGGTCAGCGTGATCTTGCTGAGGATGCCGGTCGTGGCGACCAGCGCCGCAACGGGCGCGGTCGCGGTCATCACGTCGATCGCGAGGCTGCCGATGTACGGGCCGCGGGGGCTCGTGTTCGCCAGCATCGAGGCATGGTCCGCACCGTCGCCCGTCACGGTTGAGATGGACGAGACAGAGCCGCTGATTTCGCCGATCGTGTCGATGTCGGCAGCGTCGACCACGCCCGAGGTTCCGCCCTGGTTCCAGATGACGCGGGTCACAAGGCCCTGGACGTCGCAGTTGTACGTGATGCCCGCATCGATGTCGGCAGCGGTGAGGGTGATGGCTGGCGATAGGGCGGCACGTCGGTTCTTCCACGTGACGACGTCGGACCCGCTGACGTACAGGGTTCCAGCTTCGGAGTCGCTGATCTCGCCCAGGAAACTGGCGAGACTGCCGCTGTTGAACGTCTTCGACGACACATTGTCAGTGACCCCAGCATCGATCACTGCCCCGGTCGCCTGGTTGCGCCACCCGAGCACCTTGAGGAAAGCCGCGTTCGTGGTGAGCGTAGTTCCTTGGAGCGCCGCGCTCATTTGGCTGATCTCGCCACTAGTGAGCGCGCGCGCCCAGATTGCCACATGGCCGATTCCGCCAGTGAAGTTGAGGAACGGAATGAACGTTCCCAGGGAAGTGCCCGAGCCGACCTGGAGCGAGGCTGCCGAGGTCAGGAGGCTCGTCGCCGCACCGACAAGCGTTGGAGCAACAAGCGCCCCGTCGATGTAGCAGTCCGGATGAGACGCGGCCGCAGCTCCGATGACAACCGCAACGGTATGTACTAGACCGTCGAGGACTGGGGCGGGAAAGAATGACCGATCCGCTGAACCGTCGCCGTAATACATCGTTGCCATGACCCCGGCAACCCCAAGGTATGTTGTTACTTGGAGGTCTGTGACCGTGTTGGGGAACGACAGTGCACCCCTCGCTGACACTTGGGCAACCAACCCGCCGAGCGTCGTCGAGAAGACGGCACTCACCGTCATCGCAGACGTGCCAGCATTGTCGAACGCCGCCTCCGTAGATGCCAGAATGGCCGGGACGGTGCCGGGCGTGAACTGGGCAACACTGTGCTCGTCGCCAGCCGGACCCGTCGCGGACCCGAAGGCGACCGTCCCGTCGCCCGGAGTGGATAGGGTCATCGGCCACGAGGCGGTCGTCTTATTGCCACAACCAACCGAGCCAGCCGCTTCCGCCATCGGCCAGTAGCCAGCCGGGCCGAGCGCGAGGATCTCCTCGACCGGGAACGTATCGAACGACATGCGTCCGAACCGTGCCAACCGATCCGCGAGCGTCACCTGGACGTAGCACTCCGAGTCGCCACCCGTCGGCCAGAACAGCGGCATCGACTGTATGCGCCCGATGAACCACGCACGGCCATCACGCTGGATCTTCACCAGCGACTGCAGGTGCACGTACGGGTAGTACGGGCTGCCAGTGTTGCCGACAGTGAAGCGCCCGTCGGTGTTGTCGAGGGTCAGTGACGCCGTGCCGGGCTGGGCGCCGGCGCCACGAGTCGAGCCGCGCGTGACGGTGATGCCCTGCTCTAGTCGCACGTACGCCGAGATATCAACCCATGTCGGGGTCGCATCGATCGCCGACTCCTGACCGAGCCACACATGCAACGACGGGGCGGCCATCAGGCCCTCGGGAGGAAGCCGAGCGTACCGCCACGGTTCGTCTGCAGGTCCACGAGAAGCCGCTCGATTCGCCTAGCCGCACCATCCGGGTCCGTGTCGCCCTGCACTGACACCTGCACGTAGATGTTTCCGCCACCTGCACCGCCCGTATCGAGCGCGCGAGGGCCGCGGTTCATCGCCGCAGCCGTCTGGCTCGCGTTCAGCACCGTGCCCGCCGTGTCAGGAATCCACATCTCGACGCCCGCCTCACCGAATAGCGCCGGGACGCCAACCTGAGGCCGGCCACCAGACGCGTATCCCGGCATGCCAGCAAGCTTGATGTTCGCGCGGGCCGCAGCGAGTGCCGTCGCCTGCAACTGCGAGTAGTTTGCCGTGACTGTGATCTCGACAGACTTCTTCGGCGGGATCTTGTCGATCGACTTCGAGAAGTCGTTGACCTCCTTGGCGGCCTTGTTCATCTTGTCGCCAGCCTCTTTGGCCCACTCGAATCCGGGGACGTTACCTAGCGACCTGAACATCTCTCCGAGCCAGTAGATGATGGCCGATAGCCCCTCCACGAACATCTTGATAAGCGGCTGCAGCGCGTTGTTCCATAGCCACGTAGCCATGTCGCCGATCGCCTTGAACGCAGCATCGACAATCGTGCGGAACGTCTCGCTGTGCTGGTACGCGTAGATCAGTCCGGCAGCCAACGCGGCGATGCCGATGATGATGAGGGAGATCGGGTTCGCGGCCATGACCACGTTGAGCACGCCAAACGCCACCGCGGCAGCACCGAGGGCGATCACGTACGGCTGCAACTCATCAGAGTTCCGCGAGATCCAGTCGACAACCTTGATGCCAACGTCGGTCAGCTTCGTCATGATCGGCATCAGCTTCTCGCCGACCAACTCCTGCAGGTCGCCCCACTGCTCCTTGAGGATCTTCGACTTGCCAGCCGCGGTCCCGCCCATCGCCTCAGCCGTACCACCGACCGTCGAGGTCAGGCCGGCCATCACCTGGTCGAAATTGGCGCCGACCGAGCCCGCATCGGCGAAGTCGACACCAACAGACTTGAGCGCCTTGCCGCTACCGAGCATCGCCTTGCCCATGTCATCGGCCGCGGTCGCCATGTCCTTGCCGGTCTTCGCGGCATAGTCCTGCATCAGCGGCGTCAGCTTCGCGATCTGCGCACCCGTCAACCCATACGCCGCGAGGCTTCCCTGTGCGGCAGCGGTCGCGTCACCGTCAAAGCCGGTCTTGCGCTGCAGCTCAGCATTCAATTTCCGCAGCGCCTCGATGTTCGTGTCAGCCAGTGCCGGAAACTTCGAGTAGGCGAAGTCGAGCTGAGCCTGCTTCTCCTGGGCGTCGGTGTACGCCTCGAGGCTCTGCTTGCCGAACGTGATCGCAGCGGCACCGACGGCAGCGAGCGCCACCCCGGCAACCGCCTGCATCTTGCCGAACTTCGAGCTGTTCTTCTCGACCGAATCGCCGACCTTGCCGAACACGTCGGACGCGTGGTCCTTCGCCATGATGAGGAACTCGAGAGTTGACGCCATTAGGACACCTCCTTGATCTCATCGGTTGCGCGCTTCATCTCGGCCTGGCGCCGCTCGAGGTAGTCACACAGCAAGTGGAACTCGCCGACTTCCAGCAGGTCGGTCTCCCATGGGCGAATGTTCAGGAGCTCGGCGAATCCTCCGAGCCAGCGGAGCCGCTGTCCTTCGAGGCCGGAGTCGCGTCCCCGGCCCCGGTAGGGCCCTCCGTCGGCTCGTCCTCCTTAGCCATGTCGAGGTCGAAGTCTGCGATCTCGCGGTCGTCCAAGTCCTCGTACTTGAGCGTCGGCTCGCCGCGCTTCACAACAACCCAGATGATCGCCTGTACTGAGGCCATCGACTTCGTCTTCATGATCTCGGCCATCGACTCGCCGGACTTCTTCTCGATCGCCTTCGCCTCAGCGAATGTGAACCTGTTGAGGTCCGCCTCGTACGACTTCCCGTCGACCGTGACGGTGACGATTCGTTTCGGACTAGCCATCAGTTCGCCTTTCGTTCCAGCTCGTTGACGTACGCGTCGATGGCCTGACTGATTCGGACCTTGAGCGCGTCGCCGTCTTCCTCAATGGGCTTCGTGAAGAACCCCTCAGCGATGCTCTGCTGGTACCAGAACTTGCGGTTACCGAACAGCGGATGCCGCAGCCGACCCCGGTTCAGCGCCTCCAGGTCGTGGCCCTTCTTCGACATGCGGATCCGGACCCCGGCCGACCTCTCGCGGAAGTCCGTGTTCTGCGCAGGCATCGAAGCGGCCCACTTGTTGAGGCCGCGCCTTGAGGGGAGAGTGTCGATCGCCGACTTCTTGATCTTCTTCCGCAGCGGCTTCGTCTCCTCGGCCATGATCTTGCGGATGCGGGTACGCATCTCCTTGGTCCCGGCATCCCTCAGCGCCTTGGTCACCTTCGCCATGTCGCCGCGGACGGCCTTGATGCTGAACGCGGCGTCAGGCATCGTCGGGCTCCGGGTCCGGCTCGAGATCGACTGCCGGGATGATCGCCCCGGCAGTCGCCGGAACCCAGAGTTCAGGCCCATGCTCGCCGATCATCACGCTCATGGTCAGAGCGCAGAATCCGAGGTTCGCTGAATAATCCACAGACCCTGCGCCGCCACGCCGCCATCGAACCCCGTGAACGAGCAGTCGTGGGTGATCAGCTCGCCAGCGTTCGGGGCGGGAAGGTCACCCTCAAGCCGCAGGTCCGAGAGCACGATCTGCAGCACGTCGGTGCCGGAGGTCCACGTCGAGATCATGTTCAGCGCGCCGTCGTTCAGGATGAGATCCGTGTACGTGGTGGCGTCGTACTCGATCGTGAACTTGCCGCTGATCTTCCGCTCGCCGGCGACAGGCTTAGACTTCTTGCCGCTACCGGTGCCCGAGTTGAAGCGGGACAGGTTGAGCGAGTTGTCCACCTTCACATTGAACGAGCGGACGCTCACCGTGGTTGGGGCAGAAGCCAGCGCCGTCGTCGTCGGAGCCGTCAGTGTGCCCGTCGAGAGCGCGGTGTCGACGAACGTGAGCAGGTTCCCAACTGCCGGGTACGTCGGCGCCAGCGTGCCCGCGGTCGTGCCCGTCACGTTCTGGAAGTCCCAGTCGGACTTGATCTTGATGAGGTCCGCGTTCGGGGCGTCGATCTCAAACGACTTGCACATGCCGCCCGGAGCCGTGAACACGCCCCACGTTGCGGCCGTCGCCTGCGGTACGGACTGCTTCACAGTCAGCGGGGTCGGCGAATCACCGAGGGTGAACACCTGCTGGTACAGGCCGACTGACACGAGAGTCGATGCACCGGTGCCGAGCATCGCCTGCCACAGCAGGCCGGTACCGTGCGTCTGCGCCTCGTACTCGTGCGTCATCGAACCGCCGACGGTCACAACCTCACGCCGCGACGAACGAGCGAGACGCTGGCCGACACGCAGACCCTTGCCCTGCACTACGGCCTTGTCGTACTTGATCGCACCAGACAGGAACTCCAGCGCGCGCCAGACCGTGCCGGGCGTACCGTACGCGACGGACTCGGGAGCCCACTCGATCGAAACATCCTGGGGAGCGGCCATGTCAGGCGTCCTTTCCTGTGGTGGTGTTTGACGCCTTCACCTCGCGGTAGGCCTCGTTCTCGAGCAGCACGG
>OFRC01000420.1_pt1 | contig 11134 bp, 20 predicted proteins | sample 1543051 | NCBI WGS metagenome assembly OFRC01 (sample SAMN07774231, study PRJEB24372) | wastewater metagenome
CCGCGAAGGCCGCCAGCCAGCAGCCGGTCCAGCGGGGCGATGCCGGTCTTCATTCCGGCCGGCGCGCGGCCTTCTGCCAGGTCGGTGTAGCGGTCGATGGCTGCCGCCAGCAGGTCGGCCACAGCGCGCGGGGCCTTGCGCTGCGAGCGGCGATCGAACGCGCCGATCACGCTGGCGGCCTCGTCCAGAATCTCCAGCGCGCTCCGGCCGGACGGGTTGAAGGCGGCCGTCGCCATGTTGTCGGCCGCTGAGATCAGCGCCCGCAGCGTGGCGCGCTCGCGCACGATCTCGGCGTAACGCCGGATGTTGGCCGCGCTGGGCACGCTGGCGGCCAGCGAGTTCAGGTAGGCCAGGCTGTACTCGGCACCATCGCGCCCCGTCTGCTTCAGCCGCTCGTGCACGGTGATGACATCGGCCTCCCGGCTCGCGGAGACAAGCTCTCCGATGGCCTCGAAGATGTCGCGGTGTTCACGGCGGTAGAAGTCTGGCGGTACCAGAAGGTCGCCCACCTTGTCCCACGCCGAGAACTCCAGCAGCAGGCCGCCGAGAACCGACTGCTCGGCCTCGACCGAATGCGGCGGGACGCGAAGCGCCGAGACGGCGGCGGCCGTGGTGTCGACAGCGGTCGTCATGCCGCCTCCGCCAGTGCGCGCTGGGCCTGGATGCCCACGGTGGTGAGGGCGTAGGCGCCGTGCTGGTCGCAGTACCAGAGCTTCAGCCAGTTGCCACGGACGGCCTTGCGGAAGACCTGCCGCCAGTCGCGGTAACGCTTTGCGTCGGGCTGGCTGTAGCGGTAGCGGAACTCCTGCCACGCCAAGGACAGGAAGTCGTCGGGGATACCGACCGTGGCCGCGTAGTCGAAGACCGCATCGTCCTCGGGGATCAACTTCTCGCCCTTGGCCTTGACCGACTCCGCCCAGGTCTTCAGCGATACCGCAGCTTTAGCCCCCCGTGGGGGTATGGGGGTACTACTGGTGTCTGGTGACTGGAGAGCATTGCCATCGCTATGCGTTCGCATGTCCGGTGCATCATGCGGTTTCGATGCGTTCGCATTGCCATCGCTATGCGGTTTGGGTGCGCCCCACCGTGCTTCCGCACTGCGTTTGGCCTTCGCCTGCTTGTCTTGGTAGCGTGCGATTTCTGTATCACAGCGCTTGTGGCGCCATCCGTCATCGCCTTCAGAAAAGAACTCGCCCAGCACTATGGAGACTGCATCCTTCTCCACCTTGGAACCGGCGCGCACCAAGCGGTAGATGTCGCGCACAGCCTTTGGCAGCGGCAGTTCCTTGATGTAGTAGGCGTCCAGCAGGCGACGATATGCGCCGTCCTCCACCATGGTTAGGTGGGCTGTATCGCGCAGGTAGTCGCCTAGGTGGTGCTCGTAGTAATTCACGCAGCCACCCTCCCCTGCGCCGCCTGCCGGTCCAGATCGCCCTGGGCCAGGAAGAAGCACCCAGCCTCACGGATAGCAAGGCGTGCACCGACCTGGGCTTCCATTTCCTTGCGTGCCCGCTGCGCTGCATCACGGTCACCAACGGCAATGGCGATCTCAATATCCAGGCCGGCCAGCTGCGCGGCTACCTGGCGCCTGCGGTCGATCAATAGGGCCAGCTCAGTCATGCGGCCTCCAGGTCAAGCCCTTGGGCTTTGATGTTTGGGGAGAGCCACAACGACTCGATGCGCTTAGCTGCACCGTCTGCATGGGCTGCGCGGTCAATGCGCCTCCATCCGGTGTATAGGCTGTCGTACAGGTCGCAGCGGTAACCGCTGACAATCACCATCCCCTGAAGCTCTTTCAATCCAGCTGCCAGTGCCTGGTGGTCAACGTCAGTCATTTCAAACGAGTAGTCGCCATGAGCATCTGACCTGGTTGAAAAGACGTAGGGGGGGTCTGCGTAATGCAGGGTTTGAGCGCTGTCGTGCTGTTGCATGCACTTCAATGCATCGCGGTTCTCAATGACAATGCCGCGCAGGCGCTGAATAGTGATACGTAGGGCATCTGGGTAGTTCATCCAGTCGTGTGCCGGCGTAGTGCCTGAGCGGTTTGAGTTGGACCTGAACCCGGTTTTCTTGCTGTGGCTATTTGAGCCAAAGCCCATAAAGCTGCGCGTCAGCGTGCGGCGCGCCTGCTCAAGTGGATCCGCTGATGGCTCGTAGCTTTCCGCAAACTCGGTCCTGGCGAACGGCGTCAACTCGCACAGCATGGCAAGTTCTTCGCCACGCTCGCGCGCTACTGTGAACAGGTTGACAATCTCGCCGTCCAGATCGTTGTAGACCTCGGCATATGACCGCTCTTTGCGCAAAAGCACAGAGCCACCACCACCGAAAGGCTCCACATAGGTACGGTGCGCAGGGAAGTTGCTGATGATCCAAGGCGCAAGCATCCACTTGCCTCCGTGGTATCGGACCAATGGGCGCGCCTTCATATGCTGCGCCCCCGAGCCAGCCGCTGATTCCTAAACGTGTCCTGCTCGCTGGTGATAGAGATAGCCCCCACGCTGCGGGGTGCCAGGTCAACAGTGGCCCTGCCCTGCTGGTCCAAAGCGACACCGCCCTGGGTCAGCTTCTGGGCGTTGCGCTCGCTGCTTACGGTGCGCATGCAGGATGGGGCGCCTGTTTTCCAAATGAAGGGATTGCTCATGACCGCCCCCCCCCAATAGCCCGCTTGGCCCTCTTATCCGCCTTGTTGTTGGTCCCAAGGTGCCACTGGTGGCAATGGGTGCAGTGATAGGGCTCCCGGTGCTTGTCACCGCTGTGGCGCTTCGTCACGTCGTTGGCCAGGGTGAAGGTCTTGAACTTGACCTTGCCCTCGCAGGATGCGGCGGCGCTGTTCATGACTGCACGTCCTGCTCTTGTCCGACAGACCGCCCGTTGCCCATGAGCTGCGCAGTGAACATACTCAGCACATGCTTTTCCCCACGAACTTCCTTTTCCATGGTCAGCCGGATGAAGTCAGCCACGGACGAGAATCCGCGGCGGCGGGCTTCCTGCATCCACAAAATCTTGCTGTCACCGTTAACCCGGAAATCTATGGAGTCATCGAGCAGCCCGAATATGCCGCTGCCCATGGCGCGCGAGCACGCCGACGGGTCGAATGGCTGGTGTTCTGTGTTTGGCATGGTGATCTGGTCCTGTTGTGGGAAATAGAGGGGCGGGAGCATTCAGGCGGCCACCGGCTGCGGTTGAGGGTTTGGGCGTGTGTAGCCTTCGTAGGCGCCCTTGAATGCGGCGTGCAGGAAGTCTTCGTGCTCGCTGTGCTGGTCGAAGGGGTTTGCCTCGTCGTGGGGGATGCGGAGTTCAGCAGCGCGTCTGGCGCTGGCACAGATACCGGCTGTGGACAGGGGGTGGATGTGGGGGTCCATGGGTTAGGCTGCTTTCGATTGAGATGCGAAAACTGGAGTGAGCGAATCGCGGAACGCGACTCCGTACCAATTCGCATAGCGGCGCATCGTTTTGCATTTTTCAAAGAAGGCATCGAACGCCTCTTTGCTTTCCCATGCTTTGGGGGTAGCTGGTCCGCGAAGTCGGTTGCACCTGCGGCAAACCGGAACTACAACCATAGGGGCGTTGTAATCGCGGTGGTCATAGTCACGGGCTTGGCAACCACAGTCGACACAGTTCAAAGCTTTTGCGGGTGGCAATTCACCACGCTTTACTGCGCAAGTCACTGCTTTGTGCGCGATGTAAGCACCAGTCACGTAGGTCTGGTCTATGTAGTTGTAAGTAGTCTTTCGCACCTAAGCCACCTTCGCTTCAATGGCTGGCGCACTGGCCTCTGCTTTTTCGACGAGGTATCTCTCGTGCTCGTCCCAATGAGGGCCGGGGTGCACGACTTGCAGGTACTGTTTTCGTGCTTTGGGAATTTCGTCGTCAGCGGCCCACTGAGAGACTGCGGAATCGGAAATGCCACACTCTCTGGCGATTTCAGCTTGACCGCCAATGGCCTTAAGCAAAGTTGAGGTATTCATGTGCCTAGCTTAAGCGAACTTAAGCAAAAGGTCAAGTTACCTTAAGCCTATTTTTGTTAAGCTAGCTAAACCAATGAATACCCTAGCTTTAAGACTTGCCCACGCCCTTTCGGATCGAGCAAAGAGCCCTGCAGAGTTGGCACGCGCTATTGGTAAGACCGAGTCCGCCGTATCGCAATGGCTGAGCGGTGAGACCAAGTCGATGCGCAGTGACAATCTAATGGCCGTCAGTAATTTTCTCGGCGTCAACGTAAGTTGGCTCGCGACAGGTGGCGGCGAGATGGATATGGACTCGCGCTTCGATGCGCAAAGCCACTACGGTCGGCCAGCCCGTCATCCAGAAGAAATCGATCTTGAAAACAACCCAGAGTACCCAGCTATCCGCCGCGTCAAGCTAAAGGCTCAGGCTGGAGCATCGGGCTATGCCGTCGAATACAGCCAAGAAGATGATGGCCCGCCCATCGTGTTTCGTGCTGACTGGTACAAGCTCAAGGGCTACCGGCCGGAGAAGATGCTGGCCCTGCGCGTCAAGGGCGAGAGCATGATCCCGTCCCTTTACGAGGACGACCTGATCGTCATAAACACGCTTTCCACCACGCCAAAGCAAGGCATCCCGTTCCTGGTGTCATATGAGGGTGAAATTTGCGTAAAACGTCTGGTGCGCGATGAGGGTCTTTGGTGGTTGATGAGCGACAACCCAGACCAACGCCGCTACCCACGCACGAAATGCAATGGCGGTACCGAGATCATTGGCGAAGTGGTGTACCGGCAGACGGAGCGTGTGTGACCAACCTTGGGGGATGTATGAGGGCGATGATTTTTGGCGTAGTTGCGGTTGTTGCTTGCGCCAATGCGCACGCAGCGAAATGGGTCATTGCGGCTGAACACAGGATATCTCCTGGGGAATTCCGTGTCTGGGAAATTGATACAGACAGTGTGGCAATGCGTGACGGCTTTCGACAGGCTTGGGTGCGATTGACGGTGTCTCCACCAGACGCTGACCAGAAAGGTAAGCCTTTCAGTTCGGCATTGACGCTTAGTATTTTTGATTGCGCGTACAAGGAGAGTGCGGCACAGCAGTGGACTGCTTACTCGGAATGGTTCGGCGAAGGTGAAGTGGTCTCTAAATATTCTGTTACTAGGGCAGAGGCCAAAGCATTTTTTAAGACAGAAATTCCAGGTACGTTTGGGGAAAAGATTCTCCTTTCTGTTTGCTCATCTAAGCTTAAATAAGTTTGAGATTCACTATCTTATTCATAGCTGCCTGCGCAATATCCACGGGGGCTACCTCCAAGACTGAGCGTAGCCATGCGGTGCGCCATGCATTCGTGAAGCAGCAGGCCTGTCCGTCCACCGGGCGGCACCGGCTGCCCTGCCCTGGCTGGCAGATCGATCACGTTCAGCCGCTGAAGTGCAAGGGTCCAGATACCACCGACAACCTGCAGTGGCTGACCGTGACAGACCACAAGGCGAAGACCCGGCGCGAAGCCAAACTATGTAGGAAGGTAGCCTATGAATGAACTTGACAAGATGTTGACGGCCAACTTGGCCCTCACAACCGCTATCGCCGATGCCCTGGTATCGAAGGGCGTAATCACAAAGCAGGACCTGTTAAACAGCCTGACTATTCTGAGCTACGACGCACCACTTCCGGAGCAGGTGTTTGCTGATCTTCAAAAACAGGTGGCTGCGCTTTCCGACCCGAAGTGAAATAGTTGTACACCGCCACGGCATTGGGTATCGCATCCGCTAAGGCCTTCTCGACCAGTTGACCAGCTAGCGCTTCCATATCACTCCTTCCAGCCCGCCACGCGCGGGCTTTTTGTTGTCTGACACGAGTGTACTTAAAAATACTTAACTATTTTGCTTAAGTTTGCTTGACTCGTTCCTTAAGTTGGCTTAAGCTTCTCCCATCGCAGCAATCAAGCTGCTTTGGAGATGTAGATGGCAAACCTGGTAATCCAAAAGCCGCGCAAGTTCCGGCTAACCCTTGAGAGCTGGTCGGGCGGCTGCAAGCGCAAGACCGTCCTGGCTCACAGCGCCGAAGAGGCGATGGGCATGTATATGTTTGGCGAGTGGGTCGCTGTTGCGGTGGTTGAGGTGCAATCGTGATCCACCTCACCCAACTCGAATTCGACGCCCTCAAGGGCCACCAGGTAGAAGCCAACCGCCTGGCCGCAGTCCTGGCGACAAAGCAAAAGCACCTCGAAACCGCAACGGCAGCCCTGAAGGTTCTGATCGCTGCGGTGCCCAATCCGCTGCACCCAGCACGCATGCAAGGTCAGGCTGCGCTTGATCTGGTGGCGCTGGACCATGTGCCGCGCCGGCCGATGGCTGAGCTGCTGGAGCGTGAAGCTGCGGTGGTTGCCGATGGCTCTGATGCCGAATGGCACAAGCAAGTGAGCCTGTCATGAGCGCCGCCAAGTCGTTCACTCAGGGCCAAGAGGTCTACGACATTTACGGTCGTGCTGGCCGCTACGTCGCCCTTTCCGCCAACGGACATTTGGTTGAGCAAACCTACGATGTTGATGACGACGAAGAAGCGCACTACGCCCCAGTGGAAACGTGGAGTGAGGTCTTCGCAACGCCACCCAAAGAGCGCCTGACCGCTGACATTGCGGAATTGAACGAGCGGATTGCTGCCAAGCACGCCGAGCTTTCTGGCATTCAGGACAGCATCTTCAGCGCTGAGCGTGAGCGCAAGGAATTGCTCCAGCACGCCAAACAAAACCCACAGCTGGCCGACTTGCACCTGTGGCTTGAAGGCAAGGTCACCCACATCGTGGTGCCCGGTCACTACAACATCGAGATTGGCACGGTCGACGACATTCTTCGGAAGAACGACCGGGATCGTGAACTGCGCCTGTTGTCCTTGTATGTTGACCCGAAGGCTAACCGCTACTGGGTCGGGCGCTCTGCCTACTCTGACGGAAGCAGCGGCTATCAACCTTGCTTCCTGGCTTCCTCAGAGGAACACGCGAAGGAGCAAGCCCGCGCCCACATTGCCACCAAGTTACGCGACTACAACAGCCGCAATGACACGAGCTGGATTCGACTCGCCATCGAGTATGGCGTCCCGGTCACAGACGAGCAAAAGGCGGTTCTATCCAAGGCGAAAACTGAAGCTGCAGCTGCACAGTTGAAGCGCGCTCAGGATGCGCTGTCCCTTGCTCAGGCTGGCGTCGAAGTGGCAGCGCGTGAGTTCGCAACAGTGAACGGCGGTGCAGCATGACAGCCCGCCTACCCGCAGTCCCAAACTGCACCCGCGGCACCTGCACCAGCAACTGCGCGTTTCCCTTCTGCCTGGACAAAACACCGGTCAGCGACCGCGCATCCCTGCAGGCCGATCTGGACATTGCTGCGGGTAAGTTCACCGGCCGCTACCAGATGCGCCGCGACGATCGCGCCATCCGTGAGCAACAGCAACGGCTGGGCCAGACGTTCGGGGGTGGCCTGTGAACCCCTATCTGTTCGAACGCCTGCACACCCGTTTGGGCAGCCCCGCCTGGTTCTGGCCAGCCGTCCTGTTCACCATCTTCATCGCCCTGCCCTGCTTGGCTTCTGCCATTGATGGAGCGCTGCAATGAGTCATACACCTGGAACCTGGACCGTCTCTGAGCTTGATGCCACTGGCGAGATTTCCGAACACCACATCTTCATTGAACCCGGCGTTGCCGTCATCGAGCGCAAGGTTGCTGGGCAAAACCAGTGTGACATGGATGACGCCCTGCTGCTTGCAGCCGCGAAGGATCTGTTTGAAGCAGCTCAGATCCTGATCGCCTCCATGCCAGCCCATGCGTGCTACAGGAACGCCAAGGAGCGGAAGGCGTACGAGAAGTTTCGCGCCGCCATCGCCAAAGCCACCGGAGCTACCCCATGAGCCTATTCGACGACTCCGAAGCCAACCACCCCTTCGACTGGATTGACGACCTGATGACCAAGGCCCTGCGCGTACTGCCATGGGTTGCGGTCGGCATGGCCATTACCGCGGCGCTGATCCTGGGCGCCAAACACTTTACTCACTGAAAGACCACTATGAACATGGAAGTTACAAACCAGCAGGCATTCCAGCCAGCGATTATTCCAGCCGGAATCGAAAGCGCGTCGTCCGCCGTGGCTGCCCAGGCCCGCGCCATGGTCGAGTCCCGCTATGTCATGGCCATGCGCAACCCGCGCAACTGGGACCAAGTTCGCCTTGACTTGGTGAAAGAGTGCCGCCGCCCATCGTTCGCTGACAACAAGAGCGCCTACTACGTCAAGCCTATCGGCGAAGGCGTGGAAGGCCTTGGCATTCGTTTTGTTGAGGTGGCCCTGCGCTGCATGAAGAACGTGCTGGTGGAAACCACCATGATCTTTGAGGACGAAATGAAGGAGGTCCACCGGGTCAGCGTCACCGACCTGGAAGCCAATCTCACGTACCCCCTGGATGTGCGCGTCTCCAAAACCGTGGAGCGCAGCAAACCCAACTCCGACGGGTCGTTTTTGAGCGTGCGCAAGAACAGCCGTGGCTACAACGTCTACACCCTGGTGGGTACGGATGACGACATCCTCAACAAGCGCGGTGCGCTGATCTCAAAGGCCATCCGCACCATTGGCCTGCGCATCATCCCCGGTGACCTGTGCGACGAGGCCGAAGCCATCATCAAGGCCGTTCGCCTCGACAGCGCCGCCAAGGACCCCGACGCCGAGCGCCGCAAGATCGTTGACGCCTTTTCAGAGATTGGGGTGGATGCCACGGCACTGACCGCATACCTTGAGCACCCTATAGCCCAGTGCTCTCCCGCCCAGATCGTCAATCTGCGCGGCATCTATGGCGCCATCCGTGACGGCGAAGCCACATGGCAGACGGTGATGCAGAACAAGGCAGAACAGGCCGGTGACAAGGGCAAGCAGCCATTGCCCGCATGCAGCCCGGAATCGTTCGAGAAGAACAAGGCCAGCTGGCAGCGCGCCATCAAGGACGGCAAGAAGACCGTCAACGACCTGATTTCCACCATCCAAACCAAGGAACTGCTGAGCGATGACCAAAAGGTCGAGATTGCCAGCTGGGCCACACCCGCAACTACAGGAGCAACAGAATGAAGACCCACAACCTTGTACAAGGCAGCCCCGAGTGGATCGCCTACCGCACGCAGCACTTCAACGCCAGCGATGCGCCGGCAATGCTGGGCTGCAGCCCATACAAGACCCGCACCGAGCTGCTGCACGAACTGCACACCGGCCAAGCGCAGGCGGTCGATGCAACCACACAGCGCCGCTTTGATGACGGCCACCGATTCGAAGCACTGGCCCGGCCCATCGCTGAGGAAATCATGGGCGAAGACCTCTACCCAGTCGTAGGCTCGGATGGCGAATTGTCCGCCAGCTTTGATGGACTGAATATGCCGGAGACTCGCGCCGCCGAGCACAAGAGCCTGAACGACGAAATCCGCGCCGCGTTGCCGCACCAAGGCCGCGACAGCCATCTGCACAACGACGCCACGAAGCTGGGCAAGGTCTACCGCGTGCAGATGGAACAGCAGTTGATGGTGTCGAAAGCCGAGGAAAACTTGTTCTCGGCCACCAAGTGGGAAGGCGACAACCTGGTGGAAGAGCGCCATGCATGGTATCGCTCTGACCCAGCGCTGCGCGCGGAGATCCTGGCTGGCTGGAAGCAGTTCGCCGTCGACCTGGCCGCCTACATTCCCCAGGAAGTCATCGTCCCCGCCGTGGCTGCCCCACAAGTTGGCCTCCCCGCCGTCATGATCACCGTGACCGGCTCTATCGCCCTGCAGGACAACTTGGAAAAGTTTGGCACCGCTCTGACAGCTTACGTCGGCCGCATCAATAAGAAGCCGGAGACCGACCAGGACTTCGCAGACCTGGAGGCCACCGTCAAAGCTCTCAAGGCGGCCGAGGATGCGCTGGACGCAGCCGAAACCAATGCGCTGGCACAGACCGCCAGCATCGACACCATGCGCCGCACGGTGGACCTCTACCGCGAAACCGCCCGCACCAATCGCTTGCTGGTGGAAAAGCTGGTCAAGGCCGAAAAGGAAAACCGCCGAACCAAGATTCTGAGCGATGCCGTGGCCGCCCTGCATGCGCACATGAAGGGGCTGCAGAAGCGTACCCGCAACTACATGCCCACGGTTCCCAATCAGTTCCAGGATGTGATCAAGGGCCTGAAGAGCCTGGACAGCATGAAGGACAAGCTGGCCGGTGAACTGGCGCGCTGCAAGATCGAAGCAAATGCCATCGCTGACAAGATCCAGTTCAACCTGGCCCTGCTGGACGAAAACACCGAATACGGCTTCCTGTTCCCTGACGCGGCCCAGGTGGTGCTGAAGGCAGCTGACGACTTCACGGCACTGGTAAACAGTCGTATTGCGGCGCACAAGGCTGCAGAAGCGGCCAAGGAAGCAGCACTGGTTGCCCGCATCGAAGCGGAAGCCAAAGAGAAGGCTGAGCGTGAAGCCAAGGCCAAGGTGGAAGCAGAGCAGGCCGCCGCCGCCAAGTTGGCAAGTGAGCAAGCGGCATTTGAGCAATTGGAGCGCGACGAGACTGCACGACTTGCCAAGCTGAACACCGCCGTGGTTGTCGAGGCCGCGCCAGCCCTGACCCACGCCCAAGTGGTGCAACAGATGCCCGCCACCGTGCGCCAAGCCATGGCACCGAAGCCAGCCACTGCACCCACGCTCGCCCTTGGCGTTATCTCCGAACGGCTGGGCGTGAACGTTACCAGCGCATTCCTCGCCACCCTCGGGTTTGAAGCCACCGTGGTGAAGGCTGCGCGCCTCTTCCATGAAGAAGATTTCCACGCAATCTGCGAAGCGCTGAAGGCCCACATCAGCGAAGTGCAGGAGCAGTTCGAGCCGGTGACGGCGTAACCAATTGGGGGTGCATCACCAAGCGACGGTTCTGGGTCGCTGCAGCAAAGCCTCTCCGCAGGAGGCGCCCCACCAACTTTTCACCACCAACCAATAGGACCACCATGGAAACTCCAACCGCAACACTCGCACCCGTCGCACTCGCGCTGGGCCTCTTCCTAGACACGGAGACAACTGGAATCCCGATCTGGTCCGAGCCATCTGAAAGCCCAGGCCAGCCGCACATGGTCCAACTGGCCGCCAAGCTGGTCAACCTGGACACCCGCGAAGTGCTGAAAAGCATGGACGTGATCATCA
>OFRC01000422.1_pt1 | contig 11099 bp, 16 predicted proteins | sample 1543051 | NCBI WGS metagenome assembly OFRC01 (sample SAMN07774231, study PRJEB24372) | wastewater metagenome
TTACGGACACTGAGCAAGGCTAAAAAATGGGCTATTGATAAGCTGCGTTAATTTTTAGAGAGGTAGGATGGCGGTCCCATCGTTTCACGGCTTTGCGCAGTAAAGGCAATGACTGCTCAAATGCTCGGATTTATAATTGCTCGGCTCCGCACTTCAGCATTTATTGCACAAAACCGTTTGTTGGCTGTCAGGTGTGGGTAATTTAATTAAACTAACTTTTAAATTTATAGGAATATGGCAAAAGATTTATTTGGGGAAGAAATTATTGAAAATGTTTTATTAAGAGATAAATTTCTTGAACCGCCTTTTAGTGTGTTAGATACAAAGGGGGGCGGTTGGCAAAGAAGAAAACGCCAATGGAAACAACTTGGTATTGAAAGCCATTTAGGTAGGGAAGGAGTTGTTGTAATAAACAATTCATTTGATGGTGATAAATATGGCAGAAAATCAATGCCTGAAGTTTCAATATTTGACCCTGCATTATGTGAGTTAATTTATAACTGGTATTGCCCTGAAAACGGTACTATTTTAGACCCTTTTAGCGGTGGTTCTGTTCGTGGAATAGTTGCTAATTATTTAGGTTATAATTATACAGGAATAGATATAAGGCAGGAGCAAATAGATAGCAACAGAGAACAAGCGTTAAAGCTATTGCCAATAAAGAAGCAACCACAATATTATGTAGGTGATAGCAATGTTGTATTAACTGAATTAATGCCTATGTATGATTTAGTTTTTAGTTGCCCACCTTATGCTGATTTGGAAGTTTACAGCGAAATGAAAGAAGATTTAAGCACAATGGAATACAACGAGTTTATAAAAGTGTATGCTGAAATAATTAAAAAGGCAGTAGCTAAATTAAAAAGTGGTGGTTATGCTTGTTTTGTGGTTGGGGATATAAGAGATAAAAAAGGGTTTTACAGGGATTTTATAAGCCACACAAAACAGGCTTTTATAAATGCTGGTGCAGGTTTATACAATGAGGCTATTTTGTTGCAGCCTTTAGGAACTGCAATGTTAAGGGCAGGAAAAATATTTGAAGCGGGCGGAAAACTAACAAAGGTTCATGAAAACGTATTAATATTTAAAAAGCCATAAGATGATAACAATAGAGCAACACAAAGGAGTAAACGTATTAAGAGATGATTTACTAACAGGAGGCACAAAGTCAATTTTAATGCCTTCAATAATTGGCGATGATTTGGAGTATGTTTATGCTTCTCCTGTTTACGGTGGCTTTCAAATAGCCTTATCTGCTTATTGTCAAAGCGTAAATAAAAAAGCTACTACAATAGCTTTTATATGGCATAAGCAAAGAACAAACCCCGGCTATTACACTATGAGTGAGTGTGAAATTTGCGTAGTAGGAAAAAAGGGAAAGATACCTACACCAAGAGGAAGCAGAAACGAAAGGCAATTTTTGTCTGAATTAAGAACTAAGCACTCTAAAAAGCCTGACGAAATTAGAAACAGAATAAACCGAATGTTTCCTGAACAAACCAAAATAGAACTTTTTGCAAGGCAACGGTATGAAAATTGGGATGCTTGGGGAAATGAGGTCGAAGGGTCTGTCAATTTGGAGCAGTATCGTAGCTATTGCCCATAACGTTTTGCGGCTAATGGCTGGTGGCTTTTATAGGCGGTTAGTTTGTGCCACTTGCCATTAGGTGCTGTTATATTTAGTTGCCTTGCGTGGGATTTATTAACGAAAATTAAAATATGGAAACATTACACTTAACACTAAAAAAGAAATGGTTTGATATGATATTATCAGGCTATAAAACAGAAGAATACCGAGAGTTAAAAGACTATTGGTGCAAGAGGTTTTGCCTTAGAAATTGGCAATCATTTGAGATTGAAATTTTTGAACACGCTTTAAATTGGGATAAACTTCAATTTAAAACAATAACATTTACTAATGGATATGGAAATGATAAGCCTCAATTAGTAATTGAATTTAAAGGTGTTAAAATTGGAAAAGGAAAAACGCATTGGGGAGCAGAACCACACGAAAACTATTTCGTTTTGAAACTTGGAAACATTATTAAAACACGCAACTGTGCGGTTGGAGGCAATTGAATATAACGGTAACGCTTTGTGTAGGTGGGGTTTCAAGGCTCGTCAGCCCAGCCCTTGCACATAGTTGAATATAGATAAAATGACGAGCCTTTAACCGTCTGCCCCACTTGCACAAAACGTATTGTTGGTGGCAGTTAAAGTCAGAACGATGATTGAATTAGAAAAACAAAAGCAAAGATTACTTGAATTGTCAAGCGGTTGGAAAACTTTTATAGCAAGTCACGTAACACATTTTGATACTGCCGATGTAATTGTTTCAGAACCTTACGGGTTACAAATTGACGATAGCGGTCAAATGGTTGAAATGGTTTTATATCTAAGAATTTTAAATGAAAACAAAAGAATGTACGGTCTAACTCTTTATGAAATGCCGTTACAAACAGGCGAAAAGTATCAAGAGCCTTTACGTATACAAAACAAAAATTACTTTGAAAGAACAATACATAATCTTCCACAAGTCTTGTCAATACTTAACGGTCTTGGTTATGAGTTTGACTTGTTAGAGAGGTATGTCGGCTAATTGCCACCAACGTATGTATTGTCGAAACAATAAAAAAACAAGTAATAAATGCCTGAAATTCAATATGCTCATCAAATAAAAAAAGGCGACTCGGTACAATTTGAAAATAAGATGTACCGAGTACAAGAGGATAAAGGGTGGCTGTTTATTTACCCTGTAATCAATGGTAAGCGTAAAAAGATAGATATAAAATCGCTATTCTTTGACCCAGGTTCAATGGCCGATTGGGCTATTAACGGGTGGTGGAGATTATACCCTGAGTATGAATTATACCGGGATTTTGCAATGACTGAAATGGCGTGGGTTACAGGATATTGTTGATCATTCCGGCATTTTATCGACAATATTTATCCAAACCTTTTCAGTCTGCTGAGTGTGTTGTACAATCGTACAAAGATCATTCATAGCACCCTTATCATTAATAAGTCTGTGGTTTGCATCATCATCTTTGTATGAAACAATAATACACCCTGCACTGGATAACTCGCTTGTACCATTATGGATCCTAATCCCTTCAAAGTCAGGTACGTTTAGTATGGCTGTAAGCTGTCTTTTAAAACGATTACTCCAGGTAACTAATACCTGGTACCTTCCATAAGGAATAGATGTCTTTGCATACACCTTTAATTCAGATTTCCATTCCCCTGGCTTTGCCCTTACCTTATCTTCAATAGTATTACAAAACCATTTCCAGGCGCCATCTGGCTGTTGAATATACAAATTACCCTCTGCTGAATTTTCGTTCAGTATTTTACGGTGTAGTAGAAGTTCCATTGTTACTTATTTTGATTTTTATAAGCTATGATAAACCTTATAATCCCAATAAATCCGCATATTGTTCCTATAACTTTTAATATCGTAACAAATTGCGGATGGTTTTCGCTTAATACACTCATAGGTAAAGCAAACCAAACAATAAAACAAATAAATATAAGTGCTGAGTTAATTAAACCGTCTTTTGTTATCATGATAATTATTTTAATAGTAAAAAATATGCTGCTGTTAATACTCCCGTAGTGCCCACAACCGCAAAAACCGTTTTTCGTTTTTGCCGTTTAAGCAACTTGTTCTGATGCTTCATTTCTTTGGCCGCCAGATTCCTTTGCTCAGTCAGGTTTTTTACTTCCAGTTTGTAGGTTTCAACAATAGCCGCCTGTGCAGCATCTTTAATATCGTAACTGGCAATAACGCTGTCTTTTAATGCAATACGCTGGTTTAAAAAGGCAATCTTTTCATTCAGCAGCTTTACCCTTTCTGCATCAATTTTACCCTTCTCAATCAGCTTTGCCGCATCTCTTAACTTACTGTTTTCAATAATCGTTGTCTGGCTGTACAGGGAGCTGGTTAAAATACTGCTGCAGATCAGCATCAGAAAAATTATTAATTGCTTTTGCTTTTTCATTGTATTGCTTTGGAAGGTTATCAATTCGGTAATTAAGATCGGTTATGTATAGTTGTACAACTGAATCCTTTGCCCGTAATACCTGTATATTTATTGTTTGCTGATTAACTATCTGCTGCCATGCTGCCCGTTCCTTTTCAAGCTGTAACCTGGCATCTTCTTTCAGTTTCATTTCCAGCTTAACCTTATCGAGCGAATGATCGCTTTTTAATGCCTGAATGGACATAAAAACACAGATGGCAATGGTTACAAAAAGAAGAATCACTACAATCGGGTATTTGTATTTTCTTATCCAGTTAAATAGTTTCATCGTCTTTTTTTGTATCGACATATTTTTGAGCCTTGCCCATAAATGAAACAACTATACTTTGGGCCATATAACCAGCTGTAACAAAACCAAGTCCAAGCCAGTTACCAGCATTTTCAAGTTGCTTTATTTCCTCTTTTACAATAAGTAAAACACCAATAACGCAAATTGAAATCAGAATACTGAAACGCTCTATACTCCAGTATTTTAACAGATTTACTTTGCCGTCTGCCTTACGGTTAATGCCGTCAAGTTTAACAAAGTTGTGAATAAGAACGCCCAGCATTCCCAATCCAAATAATACTAATGTTGTGTAGTTCATGGTTTTATTTATTAATGACGGTTTTCTTTATTTTGAAGCTCAACCAGTACCATGTTTATTTTTTCGTTAATGGTGTCCAGTTTAACATTCATTTTATCTTCTTTGCTTTCAATATCAGCGGTTTTTTTTTCGCTTACTTTCATACGTAAATCAAGCTCAGCCAGCTTTACATTAACACGTACATAAATTGCAATCAAGCCACCAAATATTAATATGGCTTCACTGATTAAAAATATTGCCCAACCTTCTGACATAGCTATTTAGGATTTTGTATAATGCTCCCATCGCTGTAAACATTAATACTGGTTAGTAAAGTTTTTGTACTGCTTTGTTTTTTGCTTTTGCTGATTGTGTTATCAGTGTAAACCCAGATTGTAAAAAGGAATGTTTTTACAGGTGGTGGTGTACAGGTTCGTATTAAATCGGGCTCGCCATAACAACCTGCAGGGCTTTGGCTAATAACAGTCCTGCGTTGCATACCACTGGCATCACAAGCCGACCAATCGCTGTAAACGAAAACACAAGGCACTGGTGGTGGTGTACTGCCAGCCGTATAGCCATAAACTAATTTATCAACCGCTGTTGGTTCATAAGCTGCATTAAAAACAGGATTAACATTTAGGTTGCCTGTATTGGTATAATTTAATGGAGTACCGTTTCTGAAACTTATAGCGTTATTTGATGCGTTGTTGTACAGAATATTGTTTTTAATTTCTAACCCGTTTACTTTGCCACCTCTATCACAATCCATAACGTAGTAAGAGAATCCCTGTACAATATTGTTGTTAATTTTTACATTGGTTGAAGTATTGCCGCCCGGTATATTAATACCAAAATAAGGCGCATTGTTCCCCATCATTGAAATAAAAGTATTGTTATTTAGAAACCAGTTGTTAGCACTATAATTTGTGCTTTCATCATTCATAATAATCCCTATAGCAGTTCCCTGCTTAGTTCCATCGGTTTTACCAATATTATAAGCAAGATTTTTCTGAATAGTAATGTTATTCATAAAACTGCCCGGACGTAAGGAAAACATTATTGGTTGTGAAAGGTTTTTAAATGTGTTGTTCTCAATTATTACATCTTCACTTTCAAACTCTAACCACACACCTGTTTCGCAATGTGCCGCGGCTGTGTTTCTCCCGATAATATTGTCATGGATATAAGCTGAATAATCATAGCTACCTTTCAGTTGCCAATTCAAATCAATACTTCCTTCAATCGTGTTGCCGTAGATTTCGATACCCCATTGGTGAAAAAGTTCAATACAAAAATCAAAATAATTTCCAATACCATTATATTGATACGGATAAGGTGGACGTTTAAGAATATTATTATAAATCTTACAACCTTTTACGTAGCCGTCATTCCAAAGTTTAATAGGCCATCCCGGATTAGTTCCTGTTGTTATAATCGTGTTGTCATAAATAAGCATCCCGTCTTGCCCTCCTATATTCAAACAACCATAACCGTATGTGCCGTCAAAACCTCCACTATTAAGTATTGTATTCCTATAAACCTTATTCCCTGTTGCGTAAATAGTTGGTGGGTTATCTGTGTTATCGCTCCTTCCTCCCCACACGATACCCCTCTGTTTGAAATTAATTATTTCGCAATCGAATATTTCAAAATTACTTCTACCCTGAATTTGAATAGCCCAAGATGTAGCATTTTGTCCGTCAAATTTTAACTTACTTATATGCTGGTTGCCGTTAGTTCCTTCGTTACTATGTGCATTGATAATCATTTGCCATATTGTAGAAAAGCTGGCTTTAATAATTGACGTTATCCCTTCCCCTTCAATGCTTACTCCTACTGCTAAATTGCTTGTCTGGCTTTCAATGTATGTGCCAGCTTTCACATGGATTATATCTCCAAAGCCTGTTACTGATGTGGTGGCTTTTTTTAATGTTTTCCAAGGCGAATTTAAGCTGCCGTTACCCGTTGCATCGTTACCGGTTGGACTTATATAATAAGTTGCGGCGTTTATTACGCTTACCCAAAAAATGAGTATTAAGCAGGTCAATAGTTTTTTCATCTGTAATGTATTTTATAAGTTTATCAATGGTTTCCTGAGTAGGGCAGATACCTTCTTTTATCAGTATCTTTTGCAGCCTGAAAGAAACCTCTTGCTCAGGTGATATAGTTTCGTTGTTATTCATTTTTTTATAGCGACATACTGCCCCCGATACCATCCAAAAACTTCATTATCAAATTCTTTATCCTGCTTAAATTCAGCCATATTAATATTAGCTTTTACGTAATCATCTGTATTGGGAAAGCGTATCATTTATTTTTCAATTTGTTTTTCAAATCTTCTATTTCAGCCTGCATTTCCTTAATTGCGTTTATCATCGTGGCCATAATTGCCCTGTCCTGTATTGATAAATACCCATCTTTATTTACGCCGTAACTTCCATCACCTAAAGTCTCTTTAATATTCTGAGCAGAAAATCCTATATAATTTTCTTCTGTTTCCATTCCGCTTTTTTCATTCCATTTGAAAAATATTGGTTTTATTTTCATCAAATCTTTTAAACCGGAACGGTAATACCCTTGTATATTTTTCAGCCTTTCATCACTTACAGAAGAAACATTGCCACTTGCATCAAATGTCGCTGTACCTGCGCCAAAGTTTGCCAGCCTTACTGTACCTGTTGTATGTAATTGTGCGCCGGGTGAAGTCGTACCTATACCAACACTTCCGGTTGCCTGTAATGTCATCAAATCAAAATTGCTGGCAAATCCAAACCTTAAAGAGTTTGACGTAGAGTTAGTACCAACAGAATTAAAATGAAAAGCCCCTGCATTATTTAATGAAACTGTTTTGCCAATAGTAACATAGGCATCATTGCCGGAGCTGAAAAATTGCGCTGGATAAAACCCTGATGTTGTACTTGAAAAAGTTGTTCCAGTTCCTGTTGATGCACCTGACGTAACCAATGAAATACCATCGTATGTTAATGTAGAAACACCTTTAATTGTGCCATCTCCTGTCCATACACCTATTTGATTGTTTACCGGCGTTCCTACTTTGGTTACATTACCTTTATTGTTAAAAGTAGTCCAGTCTGTTGATGATAAAAAACCTTTTGTACTCCCTGATGATGCTTGACCGTTGGTGTAATCAATACTTATATTTCCGGTGCTTGCATTAAAATCGTTTGCTGTAAATGATGCAGCCCCTTTTGTGCTGCCGTCTGCTGCTGCGTTATTAATACCGATAGTTCCGGTTGTGGTTATTATGCCGCCTGTCATTGGTGAAGTGGTGGCTATGGAGGTTACTGTGCCTGAGCCGCCTGATGTTGTATCAGCAATACTTAAATTACCATCTGCATCTGCTCTTACTGAATATAATCCTACGGCTGTGGGTAGATATGGTGCTATTACTTTAGCGTTTAAATAAAGCCTTTGATTTGCTGCCGTTGCATCTTGTACGCCGTAAATTATCGATTGGGTGGTATCACCTAAAATATTCGTACGGTTTAAAGAGTTTATAAAAAGTCGGTTTGATAGTGTTGTATTATATTTACCAGAACTAAATCCGATTCCTATATTACCCGTCCCTGTATTTAATGCTAATGCGGCCACTCCAATTCCCGTGTTATTATTGGTAGAAATAGTCTCTGATAATACAGAACCACCAATAGCTACATTATTAGAACCGCTATTGTTTAATAATAACGCAGACCCTCCGATAGCTGTATTTCCTGTGCCAGTTTCATTTAAATTTAATGCGTTATTACCAAACGCTTCATTACCAATACCGCTTGTATTTGTTTTTAAAGTGCCTACACCAAATGCAGTGTTTTCAGTCCCTGCGTTATTTAATAAAGATTCCATCCCGAACGATGTACTTTCCCCTATTCTGCCTGATATTATATTATACCTTTTAAAAACCAAATCCACATTATCCGTAGTTCCAATAAAATTAGTTACTGCTGTTGTACCTGCATTACCTGTTAAGGACCAGCCGGAGGAGGAGCCACCGGAACCCTTTTGATTCAACCACTGATACCCTGTATAAGCCTGCAATGAACTATCGGATTCATTATATCTTAACTGCCCGATAGCTCTCCCACCGGATATTAAAGTTCCGGTAAGTGTTGCAGTAGGTATCACAAGATTACTATCTACCCATAATTGTTTTATAGGCCCATAACCTGGTTGCGGCATATTCTGCCAACGTTGCCCGTAAACTACCCCGGTCAACATACATAATATTAATATCAGCTTTTTCATAATTATACTGTTGGTGCATCACAACCGTCAAAGTCGCTCTGCGTTTCTATATCAAATGTCATTTGTATTCCTGCAAGATTATCTTCATACTTACTGTCAGATATTGTGTCAAATCCAATATCATCAGGTATGGAATAATCACGTTTCGGAGCCCGCATAAGTTCTGTAATATCGTAACCGATACCAACCTGATCAGAAATAACCTCCTGCTCAAACTCCTTATCTTCGCCTGACTTATCCAAAAAAAAGAACTGCACGTTATACACCTGCTGTCTGCCTTTATTGAACGAACCGGCATTTATGGAAAAACAACATACAGGAAATTCAATCTCTGTCTTTTTTAACCATTCCCCCGGAGTTTCGTTCTTTACCGTTTTTATCATTGCGTGGCTTTGTAACAGGCTTTGCAATGTTGTTATTACCTGATTGTAAGTCATGGAATAATACTTTTTCGATTATTGATTTTTTATATCTTGCCATTATCTGTAAGTGAAAATAAATAGTTCGCCGATACCATCACCTGAATCTGCAACCTGGTCACCTATTGGAAGTGTAACTACATTCCCGTTGATCTGCAGGTAAGCAGTATTTGCAGTTCCGGCGGTTGTTATACCCTTACCAAGTCCGCTACGTATTGCAGCGATTATTGATGCGCCAGATGGTAACGATGAAACGGTGAATGAAGTAGCCCCGATACTTGGAGTAACTTCTATGTTACCACTGCCAACACTTGTAACATTATTACCTGAATATGACCTGTTAGCCTGTTCTGAATAAGCATCTCCTAAATAAATCGGGCAGGTATATGCTTTTGTTTCCGGAAAAATTACATCCCAACCTGAACCTGGATTATTGTATTCAGCGAAAGCCGTGTAATTTTCACGCAGGTAATCAATAAGACGCTGCTTATAAAATTCTGCTGTCTGCTTATACGAACCAGATATTGCCTCTAAATCTGAACGTGAAGGAGTTTCGCTTTCCTCTGCTGTTTTTTGCAGCACCCCTTTACTGAATATCTGGTAACCTAAAGACATGGGTAACAGGCTCATCGTGTACCATACCAGGCAATCCGTAACGTAATTATTCAGTAGCGTTGTTTCATCTGTTGTCAAATTACTGGCATCAATACCTGTCTGTAGGCGTTGGTACAACCTGCTGCCTAAAGCAGTCTGAACATACATATCCTGTGCCAGCTTTATCTGAGGTTTTATCCTTGTTCCATCAATAGCCTCACTGATTCCGGTTCTGGATTTTAATGTAAGTTCTGATATGAATAATATATTTGCACTCATTTTTTACGTATTACTGTTAAAGCGAACCAACTATGCCTGCAGAAAGGTCTATGCGTTCCATCAGGTTGTGTAAACCAGCCACCACGGCGATCCCAAACAGAATACCCAAGTCTCATGCTTATTGTTTCAATATCAGACCGGCTGTATAATTTATTAAGGGATAACAGTTTTGCACAAAATGGCCTGTTCCTTTCATCTTTTGGGCCATCATAACTATACCTCAACAGTATATCAACTGTTGACGGCCTTGGGGCATCAACCTGTTCCTGTGTTGCTGTACGTTCAATTACGGTGTCCTGGCCCACAGTTGTATTTATTTCTATAAGCAACCCTGATTCAACAAGGTCCGACATTACCCTGGTAACCGTTGCTGGCTCAATTTTCAATGTGTGTGCAATCACTTCAGGCGTTATCCTTTTATCTTTTCTTACCAGGTTGATGATATTGCTCTCAATTTGGCTCAACTGCTTTACATCTGCAAAATATTCCTGCTCTTTGGCTGGTTTGCGGCCAATCTCATCAAACAGATCCATGTCCTCCCCTACCTGTTCAAACTGTTCAAGCAGCGCAAAATCAAGCTCCTCCTGTGAGGCAAATTGTTGATCATCGCTATCTGCATCCAAGAACAAAGAAACATCTTCATCGGTTATTCCAAATGAGTTTTTAAGCATCATTGCGGCCTGCTCCCTGGTTAACTTACCCGCTTTAAATTTCCTGACAATCCTTTCAAGCTGTTGGAATTTACGTCCAGACATTCCGGCGAGGTTTTCATTCACAGCCATTGTATTTCCGCTTGCATCTGCAGGTGTTGCCGGAACGCCTGCCGCCGGTTGTGTACGGGCAGGAGGTAATGAGTAATATTTTTGGTCAACACCCATCTTATCAAGAAAGTACTCCCTCGGTGCCACATCAAGCAACAGGTCATCTTTCAG
>OFRC01000423.1_pt1 | contig 11090 bp, 21 predicted proteins | sample 1543051 | NCBI WGS metagenome assembly OFRC01 (sample SAMN07774231, study PRJEB24372) | wastewater metagenome
CCCCGGCAAGCCGCCCGCGGGCGACCTCGTCTTCGTGTCCGTGCCCGTCGTCGTCGAGCCCGAGTGCATCGCTGCTGGCCTGGTGCCCGAGGATGACATCGTCGAGGTGCCTGTGGCCGCCGGCCCGCAGCGCCCCACGGCGCCCGAGGCGTTCCAGTCGGCCATGTTCGGCGCGTTCGACGCGCTGGTCGGCGAGGGGGCGCGTGAGAGCTTCTCCGCGTCCGGTCTGCCGAAGGCTGAGGCGATGAGCAAGGTGCTGGGCTGGAAGGTCGAGTTCCACGACGTGCAGGCCCAGTGGCCGCTGTACCAGTCGAACACCGCCGACGAAGCCGCCGCAGCCGCCAAAGAAGCCGCTGCAGCTCAGGCCGCCCAGGCCGCCAAGCCCGGCAAGTCGAAGTAAGCCGCACCCGGTACGCACTCCATGACCTCCGAAGATCTGCTCGCATTCCTTCGTCTCCAGCTGGACGACGTGGAGGAGCCGTACCTGTGGTCGGACGTGGAGTGCTACCAACATCTCTCCGACGCGCAGAGGATGTTCTGCCGTCTCACCGACGGGATCGGTGACGCCACGACCACCGCAATCGTCGACATCACAGTCGCTGTGAACGCGGAGTGGCTGTCGCTCGACCCGCGCATCCTGAAGGTCCGCGGCGCGAACCGCGTGTCGGATGGGCGCCCCCTGGAGATCCTGAACTACGAGGACCTCGGCGCGCGCGGCATTCGGTTCGATGGTCGCGTAGGGCCGCTGAGCACGTTGGTGTTCGGCATGGAGGAAAACAAGCTGCGCGTGACGCCGAAGGCGTCTCTCGCCGACGCGATCAAGCTGCTCGTATTTCGCCTTCCGCTCACCGGCATCTCGGGCAGCGACGACCCGGAGATCGGCTCTCAGCACCACGAGCACCTGGTCCCGTGGGCCATGAGCCGCGCGCTGCTGAAGCAGGACAGCGAGGCGTTCGACAAGAACAAGTCCGCCGACCTGGAGGTCGTGTTCCGCCGCTACTGCGCCGCCGCGAAGCTGGAGCAGCAGAACAAACGTCACAAAGTACGCACCGTCTCGTACGGTGGATATTGAAAGGGAACTCGACATGGCCACCCAACTGATCACCCGCGCGCCCCGCGCCCATCCGGTGTACCTGGTCGATCCGGCGACGGAGACCGACATCGGCATCGGCGGCGCCGGCATGCCTGTCGGCGCCATCGCCAACCCCAGCGCCAGCTTCAGCGTCCCCAACAGCGCCACCACCTACGCCATCGGCGACCTGATCGCCAACAGTGCCACGGCTGGCAGCGTCACGCCGATGAGCTTCGCCAACGTCGCCCGGGTGGCGGCTGGCGCGGCCAGCGTCATCAAGGCCCGCCTGAGCAAGACCGGCACCGGCATCGTCGGTGCATCGTTCCTGCTGCACCTGTACGGCACCAGCCCCACGGTGACGAACGGGGACGACGGTGTGTGGCTCTCGACCCAGGCCGCGACCTACCTGGGCAGCTTCGAGTTCGGCCTCGCCAACGCCAAGGTCTTCAGCGACGGCGTGAGCATCAACGGCATCACCCAGACTGGCTACCCGGTCACGGCGGACCTGGCCAGCGGCACGACAATCTACGGCCTGCTGGAGGCACGCGGGGCCTATGTCCGCACTGCTGCGGAAACGTTCACCATCACCCTCGAAGTCGAGCAGGAGTAAGCGCATGGGCGCGCTCGACTACAAGACCCGGCGGCACCGCAGGAACCGCCTTGCTGCGGAGATGTATTGGCGCCGCACGCATATCAATGACATCGGAATCGCTGGGAATCTTGGTTTTGGTGTCGGAGTTTGTCCCGCTCTCCCGGCAGGTTTCAGTGAGCTTGTCGGCACTCGGGACGTAACCAGCGCTAACTACGGCAACTACCGCTACTCCGATGGCTCCATCATGGTGTGGGTGCCCGCGTTCTGGTTCCGTCTCGGGCACGCATCTAACCCCACCTATGCCACCTATGGCGTGAACAGCATTGACGTGCGGCCCATCGGCGCTTATGCCGACGATGCCGCCGCCAACGCCGCCGGCTACTACCGCCACCGCGCGTTCATCAATGCTGGCGCCAACCAGTTTGGCTTCTTCCGCGACAAGTACCACTGCTCCAACCAGGCAGGGGTGGCCAGCAGCGTGGCCGGCGCCATGCCCTTGACCAGCGCCACCGCCACAGGAAACAGCCCATTCAGCGGGCTGACGGGTGCCCCCACCAACGCCTACCACGGCGCCATCGCGGCGTGCAAGACGCGCGGCGCCCGGTTCTTCCCTGAGTCGGTCTACATCGTCGACGCCATCGCGCGCCTCACCGAGGCGCACGCCCAGGCTGCGACATCGGCCAATGTCTGCGCCTGGTACAACGGTGCCGGCGTGTCCAACTTCCCCAAGGGGAACAACAACAATGCCCTGGCCGACGCGAACGACGCCACGGTGACGTTCACGTCGGCGGGCGCGTCCGGCACGCCCCTGATGGCACTCACTGGCTCTGGCAGTAACCTGGCCAAGACCACCCACAACGGCCAGGCCAACGGCATCGTCGACGTGAACGGCAACGTCTGGACAATCAACCTGGGCCTGACCAGCATCGCGACTTCGAAAGCCATCACCGCGGCGACGCGGGCCAACCCAGTCGCCCTGACGGTCACAGGCCACGGCCGCACGACGGGCGACACGATCATGGTCACCGGCGTGGCCGGAATGACGCAGATCAATGACCGCATGTTCACCTGCACCGTGGTCGATGCCAACACCATCACGCTCGATGGCACCAACGGCACCGGCTTCAGCGCCTACACGTCGGGCGGCACAGTCTGGAAGGGCGACTTCTACACCCTGAAAACGTCCGTCGACATCGCCGCCGTCACTTCCGGCACCACGCTGGCCACGGACCATTGGGGAGCAACAGGGGTCGCCGCGCAGTTCGACCCGATCACCCTGGCCTGGGCGACCACCTACAGCAGCAACACGGCCGGGCAGCGCTACGGCAACGGCGCGAATGCCGTTTTCGACATGAGCACCGCCAACGGCCGGGCGCTTGCCATGGCTGGCCAGCCCGCCGCCGGCGGCATGAGCACGGCCGGCATCAACGCGATGGGGCAGGACACCTACTACCAGTACGTGCGGGATCAGCTCTGTGCGGGATCGCGCGGCAGCTGGGGCGACGGTGTCGGTGCCGGGGTCCGCGCGCGGATTCTGAGCAGCGCCCGCGCCTCCCCGTACACGTACGTTGGGGTGGCCGCCGCCTGCTACCTATGACCGATTACCTGCTCCAATGGCATTCCAAGCTGCACGGTGCGGTAATAGAGGAACGCGTAGGGCACGCCCAACTCTTCGGCCCATTGCGCGACCGTCTGCGTCCTGTCGAAGGCTGTCAGGAGTCGGTTGTTGCCACGGTTGTTCGCCTGAATCTTGCGGCTTGCCCATTCGCAATTGCCAGGCGAGTAGGGAAGCGCTCTGTCGCAACGCTCCAGCGTAAAGCCATCAGGGCAAGGCCCCATGGATCGGGCGAATGCCTCGAAAGATTCCATCCATTCCCGGCAGACGGTCACGCCCGCCGCTCCGTAGGCTTGATAACTGACGTGGGCTGGGTTCGTGCAGCGGGCCTTCATGTTCTCCCATGCTTTGCGCTCCCGATACAAGGCCGAGCGAGAAAACTGATGTTGCACGCGTTTGCCGGCTTTTTCTCCGTTGGTTTTGCGCGACTCCAGCTGCCGGCAGCCGCAACTGGTGGTATCGCCTCGCCCAAGGTTTTCAGCTCTGGCGATCTTCTGGCCCCCACATTCGCACGCACACAACCATGCGGCGCGGCCCTGCGGCGTGTTCTGTGCTCGCGCGATCACCAGCAAACGCCCGAATCGCTTTCCAATCAAGTCAATTGCAGCCATGTTTTTTCCGTCGCGGTTGCTTCCGCCTTAACTAATTTTACCAATAAGGTGCACCCATGAACCGCACGTTCGCGACCATCCTGGTTCCGTTGGAGCACGCACAGCTCGGGGCGGCGCTGGCGGCCACGTTTGGCCCGGGGGCGCTAGCATTCGGCTGGACGGCCAAGTGCGGTGCGGGTGGCGTGGCCACGCACTACATCACGAGCGGGATGTTGGTTGAGCCTTTCGTCGCGGCCCTGGCCAGCGCGCAGGCGCTGCGGGCCGCCCTGGCTCAGGCCGTGGAACTCGACGAGGAGGAGGCTGCGCTGGTGTGGGGCAGCCTGGATGTGAGCACGGAGGCGGCAGACGCTGTCCTCGCCAGACGCGGGATGAGCCTTGAGGCCGAGGCATGAAGCTCGCCCTCTACCGTGGACCAGCGCAAGACCTGGCGCACAAGATCGCCCATTGGGCCGTCTGCACCTTCACCGGCTCCATCTACAGCCACTGCGAACTCGTCATCAATGGCGTGTGCTGGTCGGCATCGGCTCGGGATGGCGGCGTGCGCGGCAAGGTGATCGACCTGCACAGCGGACGGTGGGACGTGATCGACCTGCCCGAGCAGCTGAGCGAGGCCGATGCGCTGGCGTGGTTCAAGGCGCACGACGGTCTGCGCTACGACTGGGCCGGCGTGATGCGCTTCGCCATCCCCTTCCTGCCGCTGTCCGTGGGCCGCTGGTTCTGTTCCGAGGCATGCGGCGCAGCGCTGGGCATCGGGCAGGCTCACAAGCTCACCCCGCGCAGTCTCGCGCAGATGTTTCAACCCTGACGCGACGGAAGGACCGCGACGCATGGCCGTGAAATTCGACCCCACCATCAACCTGGGGCACATCCTGACGTTCGCCAGCATGGTGGCCGCTGTCATGGCGTCCTACTCCTTGCTGGACAGGCGCGTCGGCGTGCTGGAAGAGCGCAGCAATGCCGCCATCGTCCAGGCCACCGACCGCCAGGTCGAGCAGAAAGAATCCCTGCGCGAGATCAAGGCCGACATCAAGGATTTGCAGCGGTCGGTCAACGAGATCAGCCGCGCCGTGGCCGGGGGCAAGAAGTGAAAACATCACAACGAGGTCTTGACCTCATCAAGCAATTCGAGGGCTTCCGCAGTGAAGCCTACCGCGATGTTGTCGGCGTGCTCACGATTGGGTACGGCTTCACCAGCAACGTGCGCGAAGGCGACACGATGACGAAGGCGCAGGCCAATGCGCGGTTGGCCCGGGAACTCTCGGGATACGAGCTTGCGGTGAAGGTGGCGACGGACGGGCAGTGCAATCAGAACCAATTCGATGCGCTTGTCTCGTTCTGCTGGAACGTCGGCATCGAAGGGATGCAGCGGTCATCCGTCATCAAGTCTCATCGGCGTGGCGACTACCAAGCGGCGGCGCGTGCTTTTGCGCTCTGGAACAAAGCGGGCGGCAAGGTCTGGCCTGGTCTGACCCGCAGGCGGGCGGCTGAGGCTGCGCTGTATCTCGAACCCGAGGAACAGGAGGCCCCGCAGGACATGCCCCAAGCGGTCGAGCCTGAGTCGTCGCTTGCCCGTAGTCCCATCGTCACCGTGACCACAGGAACGGCAACCATCGGCGTAGCTGCTGAAGCTGCCCGGGGGGTGAAAGATATCCGCGACAGCTTGGGCGAGTGGCTACCGTTCGCCATCGTGGCCGCACTGATCGGCGCTGCGGCTTTCGTAGTGTGGCAGCGCGTCAAGCAACGCCGGGGCGGCTGGGCGTGACCCTCCTACTCAACCCCCGCTTTCTGATCCTGCTGGCCGTGCTGGCGGCGCTGTCTTTCTCTCACTTCACCGTCTACCGCAAGGGAAAGGCCACGGTACGGGCGGAATGGGCCGCAGAGCGCGTCGAAATGGAGCGGCAAGCCCAAGCGCAGGCCCAGCGCCAGCGCGATCTACAGCGGGCCGCAGAACTGCGCTACACCGTGCAGGCGGGCGTGCGCGAGGAATTCATTGGCTACACCATCAAGGAGATACGCCATGTCGCTGCGCCGCTTGCTTCCTGTGCTTTGCCTGATGCTGTCCGCGTGCGCCTCAACGCCGCCGCCCGCTGTGCCGGTGGTGATCACGCCGCCCCCTGTGGCGTAGATAGGTGAGCGCAAAGTGTTGTCAAGTCAGAGTCGCATTAGGCTTTCGTGAACGTGTGACCATGCGCAGACTTCTGTTTTCCGCACAAGCAGTTTGCAATCTGCGACGAGGATGGGGCGCCCAAGTCTCGCGCGGCATCAGCCAAACTGCGGTATGTGGTCTCCAAGCCAGTGACAAGATTGCGCGCGCGGACGGGCTGCATGAGTGGGTGGTAAAGTTCGGCGTACATGTGCCGCATGTTGTCAGAGTGGCTCACCCATTCAAGGTTGGAGAGGCGGTTGTCGTTCTTTTGGCCGTTGATGTGATTGGCGAACGGTCGATCCTCTGGCGCCTCCCCGACAAAAGCCTCCAGCACAAGCCGATGCACAAAGTGGTTTCCGCTTTGGCCGGGCTGACGCAGAGACACTTCACAGTACCCCCGATGGTCACGCGGTCGAATCTCTTTCCCCGCAAACGTGTTGAAAACGCGCCCGTCATCGGAAACCAAGTACTTGCCGTGAAATTCAGGAAGCGGGCGCCATTCGCCCGTAAGATGAGCAGCAGCCATGAAGCGGTCCTTTCGCTGATTGGTCAGAGGCCCGCCAGTGTTAGCGCACTGAGCGGGTTTCGTCATTTTAGGAGTGGCCCATGCGATTCGCAACGCTCTTTTTAGCCGTCATGTTGGTGGGGTGCGCAAGCACTAGTCAGCACGCACCCGCCAAAATTGATCCACCCCCGGTGGTCCTAGTGAGCCGCTGCCCGTGGCCGCCTGATCTGCCCGACATGGCAACCGCCCGCGATTTAGCGGAATGGGCCGTGCAATGGGTGGGAACGGCTGGGTGTGAGCGTGCCAAGCGAACCGCGCTGATCGACGCCTGGCCGCGCTGATTGTCTCCTGTTCAGCCCTGCTGAACTTCGCCCCGCTCTGGCTTCGGCTGGGGCGGGGCTTTTTGACACTTTTTGCAACTTTTTATTTGGGGTGGGTTGACCCCGAGGCTCCCGACTTGGGGGTTCCTCTCAGCCAGCCTGCACCGTGGAAAACACCCGGTGGGCCTACTGCGCGCATGAAGCGGTGCATTCGAACTTGCAGGCGCCCGTAAAGTGGGCCAGTCTCTGGGTCGGTTTGCGTTGCCTGTTCGCTGCGGTCCCTGCACAAGGCCGCGCCGCTGGGGTCATGAGCGGCATCGCTTTCTTGGGTGCGGCGACGACATTCGCCCATTTGCTGCGTCAATGCCCGCCCTGAGGACTGACGGTGCTTTGTAGATCGGCCTGTGCTGCTGTGCCGCGATGCTGCCACTTCCCCCCGGTTGGCTCTACACCGGGGCTTCGGCCTCAGGCCTGACAGCATCGCAGCCGGTGACCTCCCGGCACAGGTCGGGTGCGCCGGTCTTTCGCACGCCCGATCCACAAAACACCGTCACCAGAAACGAGCAAGCCCTGACTGCTGCGCTCCCGATGCCGACACACCGTGCCCGTTTTAGGGGCTGGAACGCATGAGTCAGGGCTCGCGCGTGATTGTCTCGGTGTGTCGGCACGTTGACAAGCGAAATTATACCGGCGCTGTTCTTGTCGTCAAGCGGTCTTCCTCTCAATCATCGCGGCATCAGTCATCGCCAACCCTCAAAAATAGTGCGTAGCCACTAGCGACAGCAGAAGCACGACTTGGCAAACTGCGCTTATCGCTGCCCAAACAAAAGTTAGCCTGCTGAGTCGTGCGGCTTCATTGCGAAGTCTTGCAATCTCTCGCGTGTCATCGGCATAGGTGCGGGCATCAGTCATGCTCTGCCCCTGACAATTTCACGGCACTGTTCACGCATCTGCCGCGCATTCTCCAGCGCATCGCGGCGGGACTGGAATGCATAGCCATTTTCAGTGGCGACCATGCACCCGTAGATGGTCCCAACATATCCGCGCCACAACGTGCCGTTGCGCACTTGCTTGAATTGCTCTGCGTCTATGTCGTCGTCCAGCGCGTTCGCGTAGGCGGCGATCTTGTCATCTAGATCAATCACAGCAGCGTCCCCTTTGCATCGCCAATCGCCCGCTCGATCTTCTGGTTCAGATCGGCTAGCGCGTCGGCTTCGTCGGTGGTCAATGGTTCCACGATTGAAATCACAGCGAGACAGTTGCGCAGTAGCTCGCGCATCACGGCGGCTTCTCCACGTAGGCGCGTCAGTTCGTCGGGCTTCTGCACCACGGTCAGCACTGGCGGATCACGCACTTCGATGCGCTCCACCGTTCCGTTTGTGCCAGCCCATGCGCGTGCAGTTGACTCCACGCCGAAATGGCAGGACGAGCCGTAGGCGCTGGTGGCTTTGTAGACTTCAATCATCGCCATGTTGCATCTCCCAAAACAGATCCAGTTTGACAAGCTCCAGCACGCCGAGTGCTTCAGTCACGTTAACTGGCCTGCCTGGGCGTGAGTACAAAGCAGCTTTGACGGCAGTCACAAGCTCTTGCAGGTCATGGCGCTTCGCCCCTAGCGCAATCATTTCTGCGCTTTTCATGCTTCTCCCTCCGTGTCGTCCTGCGCCCGGATCAGCTTTGCGCATTCCTGCGCTCCGACCTTCGCGCCGTGTCGCTTGCTGCTGTCGCAGATGCTCGCCCACTCAGTGCAGAGCTTCGCGCAGGCGTTGCGCTCGTCTTGGCGGTTCACGGCGGCGGCGATGGTCCACGCGGCGAGCCACATCTCCTGTACGTGCTTCGGCGCATGCTCCCATGTGAACGATGTCCCCGGCGTGCTCATGTGGGAGTAGCGCTTGTCATAGGCTTGTTGCGGGGTCACTTGTCACCCTCCCGAATAGCGGCGGCGATGGCGTGGGCCTGTCCTGTAACGCCCAACTCACACAGCACGAGATCGACGCACCGCTCCCTCTCTGCCAGGATGGCGGCGCGGGCGTAGGCTTCACACAAAGCGCGTGCTCGCGGAATGGTTCCCTCGGCTAAAGTGCCGTACTCGTAGATATGGTCCAGCAGGTTGTCAAACTCTGGTTGTGGCAGCGGCGGCAGGTTGGTGGTGTCGTTCACGCTTCCCTCGCTTTCAGCATTGCATCGGCCGTTTCGTAGGCCCGATCGGAGAGCAGTGCAAGCTCCTTTGTCGCGTCATATCCAACGGGCAGCACTGCGCCGTGCAGGAATTGATGCATCGCCTTTGCTGCAAAGTAGTCACGCAAGGTCATGCCGTTGGCGGCTGCACGGTTGCTGTTGATGTAGTCCCATTCGCAGGGGAACGCCGGCCCGCCATCTTTGATGAAGTCTTTCACAGTTCCTCCCCCATCTCATCACTCAGCCGCGACAGGGTGCGCAGGGCGGTGTCGTCTTTGGCTCCGCAGCTCCACCCCGGATAGACACCTTCACGATTCCAGCCGTCCAAGGGGTTTCCTTCAGCGTCCACGTCTACATAGATCGTGCGCGGGGTGTACGGAAAGATCACAGGCTGTGCGCTGCCCTTGCCGGTGAAGCACGACCCTGTCGGCTCGCGGAACACAATGGCTTCAATGTCGTAAGCCTGCCCCTCGAAGCGCTGCGGGTCGCCAATGAAAACGTTGCCAGCCCGCTTGTTCTGCCTGCATCTGCCGTCGAAGGTTTCGCCCCATTCTTCTGGCCCCCCCGTCAACGGGCGCAGCGGCTGAAAACGCAGAATCTTTTCCAGCGAAGCGATGGCGTAGCTTGCGCTGAAGCCGCTATGCCCGTGCGTGCCGAAAACAAGGACCATCTCCTTGATATTCTGGTTCATCAGTGCTTGCATCTCGTCGCCATCGGCGGGCGGCAGTTCGCGGTCTGCGTGCTCCATGCAGTTGCCGGGCTCGGCGCGAAGGATGCGCCAGCAGATGGACAGTCGTTCAGTCAGTTTCATCGTTCACTCTCCAGGGCTTCCGCCACGATCAAGGCGAAGGTGCGGCGGTCGTCAATGCTCAAGAAAAACCCATGTTCCCTCACCGGGGCAGCGGCCATTAGCGAATTCCATGCTTCAGAAGACAGGATGCGGTAGAGCGTCACAGGCTCGGCTGCCCACTTACGCAGTTCTTCAGCGACGGTCACTTGTTGCTCCCATCAGTGGGTGACGGCGAAACCGTGTGACCGCGAGCCACCGGCACGCCAGGGGCGGGTGCCGGCCCCATGGCCTTGATCCTGAGCGGGTTCAGGTAACGGCGCTGATTCAGGTAGTCGGTCGCGGTCGCGGCCAGCTTGTCGTTGGGCGACACTTCGCGCAGGCGACGGACTAGACGGCAGCACAGCGCGGCGAGGTCGCGCTCACCATCGGTCGGCGTCAGCATCAGGAAACCCCTTTCAGGAACCGTTTCCACAGGTCAACAAAGTCGTCCCACATAGCGATTAGCACCGGCACCCACATGGGCATGGTCAGGGCCGTGAAGACGCCGAGAAAAGCATAGAGGACCAACCACCCGGTCTCAGTCATTTGGACCGCTCCCTCATGATCGTGTCGCCGCCTTCATGGAAGGCGATGCACTCGGCCAAGCGCTTGTACAGGTAGGAGTCCTGCGACTCGCCAAGCCGGATGACGTAGCCCGCGCCGCTTTTGCTCAGCCATCGCTGCCTCCTTTCACGCCGGAGGCTGCAAGCTCGTCCTGAAGCGCGGTCACGGCTACGTCTGCGAAAGTCCAGGTGCCCGGCCAGCCACGCCATTCGTCGAACCGGCTACGGATGATGGGCATGCGTCTGTCCATTTCTTTCATGACCTTTCGGCGCAGGGCTTCGCGGCTGTCGGGGTCCAAGGTCGCTATGCTGCTTCCTGTCACGCCATCGGAAACTGCGGCCTTGTCTCGCCACGCTTGCCGCTCCTGCTCCGATAGTTCGGACCACGCGGGGAAGCGGTTGCTGTGGATGTGCGGGTCGTTGTCGGTGAACTTGGCGTATAGCCGCTTCGCTGCGGCTTCGATCTTCGAGGTGTCCGGCGCGCCAAGGTCCACCATCTTCCCGGCGTCGGGAGAATGGCCCGGCCGCTTCCACGTTACGGTGGCCTCTGCGGCGTACCAGCCATTGGCCTTGTGCTCCGCGATTTCTTCGGGCGATGGCCAGCCAAGTGCGATGTCCCATGCATGAGCCTCATCCTCCATGTAGCCAAGCCACTCCCA
>OFRC01000424.1_pt1 | contig 11069 bp, 8 predicted proteins | sample 1543051 | NCBI WGS metagenome assembly OFRC01 (sample SAMN07774231, study PRJEB24372) | wastewater metagenome
ACGGGCAAGTTCACGCTGCGTGAGCTGGAGACGAAGCACGGCGCTACAAACTCAACGATTGCCCGGTGGGCTAAGCGCAATGGATGGTCACAAGACCTGTCAGCAGCAGTACGACAGGCCACAAATGCAGCGCTGATATCGGAGATTGTTGGCTCTGAGTGCAGCAAGGCGCAGCAAAGTGCAGCAGACACGGTGCTTGCTGCAGCAGAAGTAAATACACGGGTAATCCTTGGGCATCGCACCGGACTGAAAGCAATCACAGACGTCAAGCGCACGCTGCTCAATCAGATCGAGCAGGCCGCTGCGAATATGACGGACCTGGCCGAGATTATCGAGATGGTCCGCAAGCCGGACGACAACGGTATTGACCGGGCCAACGATGCGCTTCGCAAAGCCATGAGCCGTTCCGCGCTGGTGGACGACCTCAAGAAGCTAGCAGATGTGGATGAAAAGGTTCGCAAGGGGGAGCGGGAAGCCTTTGGGCTGGATGACGACACTGGCGAAGAGGGCGGCGACAAATCATTCTTGGAGGCTCTGCTCAATGCCCGCGCCCGTGCAGCAAACAGGTAAGAGACGTATGTCCAATCTCACGAAACTCGATTTAGAGTTGATTGAGGACATCGCTGCTTTCTACGATGACCCAGAGGGGTTTGTTCGATACGCATTCCCGTGGGGACAGGATGGAACGCCACTTTCCAACGAGTCAGGCCCGGACGTGTGGCAGTGCGAGGTAATGACTGAGATTCGCAACGCTATTCGCAGTGGCGCGGACGTACAGACGGCGATTCAGATTGCGGTATCAAGCGGTCACGGTATCGGCAAGACTGGGTTTGTGGCCTGGATTATCTTGTGGTTCATGAGCACGCGAGACTTTCCGCAGGTTGTAGTTACCGCAAATACTGGGACGCAGCTAGCGACTAAGACATGGCGAGAGTTGTCAAAGTGGCACAAGCTGGCAATCAATAGCGCGTGGTTTGTCTGGACGGCAACCAAGTTTTCGCATGTGCTGTACCCAGAAGTATGGTTTGCAGCAGCCATTCCATGGACTGAGCACAACAGCGAGGCATTCGCAGGCACCCACGAAAAGCACGTCCTGGTGGTGTTCGACGAGGCATCGGCCATTGCAGACAAGATTTGGGAAGTGACCGAAGGCGCAATGACTACACCCGGTGCAATGTGGCTTGCGTTTGGCAACCCCACTCAGACAACGGGGCGCTTTTCACAGTGTTTTGGCAAGTTCAAACACCGCTGGACCACACGCCAGATCGACAGCCGCACGGCCAAGATGGCGAATAAAGCGCAGATTCAGAAGTGGATTGATGACTACGGCGAAGACCACGACTTTGTCCGAGTCCGCGTGCGTGGGGTGTTCCCGCGCGCCGGCAGCTTGCAGTTCATTGGACTGGATATTGTGTCTGCGGCGATGCGGCGCAAAGCCGAGGGTTATCAGCACTTCGCGCGGGTGCTCGGTGTGGACGTTGCTCGCCACGGGGAAGACCAGTCGGTAACGACGCGCAGACAGGCGAACCACGTTTGGCCTCAGAACAAGTACCGCATTCCGAACCTGATGGATTTAGCTGATGTGGTGGCGGCCGAAATTCATGAGTTCAAGCCTGACGCAGTGTTTATCGACGCAACCGGCCTTGGCTGGGGGCTTATTGATCGCCTGCGCCAAATGAATTTCGGCAACAAGGTGTTTGCTGTGCAAGTTGGGGAGAAGGCTCTTGCTGCAGAGCGCTTTTGGAACAAGCGTTCGGAGTTGTGGGCAGCCGGCAAGAAATGGCTGGAGGAAGGCGGATGCCTGCCCGAAGACCCGGAAATGGAAACCGATCTGACTGGACCTCAATACGGTTACGACAACCGCATGCGCATCGTCATCGAAAGCAAAGACGACATGAAAGGACGCGGATTGGCTAGTCCAGACTGCGCTGATTCGTTGCTCTTGACATTTGCAAGCCCGATAGCGCCAACCACAAGTACACATACCAAGACATGGCGCGACCGCCTGAACCTGCGCGCAGCAAACCAAGGATCGGCTCAGGCCGCGTGAATATCATGGATGACATCAACCAACTAGCCCGAGAAAACTGGCAGCGCTACCAGTACGGCAAGGACCGTGGCCACATCGAGTACATCGAGCAGGCCCGCAAATGCGAGGGCATGTACTTAGGCGGCGGCGAGCAGTGGAGCGATGTGGATAAAGCCATCTTGCGTGAGCAGAAGCGCCCGTTCTACGAATTCAACGAGGTCAAGCCAAGTATTAACAGTGCTGTTGGCTATCAGATTCAGAACCGCATGGACATTGCATTCAAGCCACGCGGACAAAAGGGTGACGCTGAGGTCGCTCAGATTCTGTCCAAGGTGGTAATGCAGATATGCGATTCGCTCAAGCTGCATTGGCATGAGACGCAGATGTTCAGCGATGGACTAATTGAGCAACGTGGTTATTACGACATTCGCATGTCATTCGACAAGAACATGAAGGGCGACATTGACATTGCGGTGCTGGACCCGCGCGATGTGGTGCCAGATCCAGACGCCAAGAGCTACGACCCGGACAAATGGGCAGACGTTACTGTCTCGCGCTGGCTGACTGCGGACGAGATTGAGCAGCTTTACGGGCAAAAGGCGCGTGACGCAGCGGTCAAAAGCGGCGACGAGGGCCGAGACTACGGCAACGACGACGACGAGCGCGACCGCAACAAGTTTGGCAACAGCACGCTACCCGGCCTGGCTGACGCCTATAGCAACACAGGCGACGGCATCAAGCGTTACCGGGTGATTGATCGCCAGTCGGCGGTGTACGAGATGACGCCGTGCCTGGTGTTCCCGGACTCCGGTGATGTGCTGGTGCAGGCCACGATGGCCGCCGACTCGATTGCCGACGCACTTAGCAAGGGTGCGGTGAAGGCCAAACGCATGCGCAGGCGCATCAAGTGGGTGGTCAGTACGTACTCGGTAACGCTGCATAGCGACCACAGCCCGTATGACCACTACACCATAGTGCCGTACTTCGCATATTTCCGTCGAGGCAAGACGCGCGGCATGGTGGACGACGCTATCGGTCCACAGGAAGCGTTGAACAAGGCGGTGAGCCAGTTCGTCCACATCCTTAACACCTCGGCTAACAGCGGATGGATCACGGATCAAAACAGCGTTACCAACATGGACGCGGACGAACTTGAGGCGCGCGGCGCAACCACCGGCTTGCACATTGAAGTGAAGGAGAACGCGCGCAGGCCGGAGAAGATTCAGCCCAACCAGGTCCCGACAGGAGTTGACCGGCTGATTGACAGGGCATCCAAGGCGCTCAAGGACGTGACCGTTCCAGAGTCCATGCGCGGCATTCAAGGGCCTGAGACGTCTGGTGTGGCCATTCAGGCCAAGCAGTTTGCCAGCCAGCAGCAGTTGGCCGTTCCTCTGGACAACCTGGCTTACACGCGCCAACTCCTTGCGACTCGCATCCTCAAACTCATTCAGCGCTACTACGACAGCTACCGGGTATTTCGCATTACCGAGACAGACCCGATGACCGGAAAGGATAAAGAGCAGATTCTGGAGATCAACAAGTTTGACCCAGAAACTGGAGCCTACCTCTATGACGTGACGGTTGGAGACTATGACGTGGTGATTACCGAGCAGCCGATGCAGGTCACGTTTGAGAACAGCCAGTTCCAGCAAGCGCTGGAGATGCGCAAAGAAGGCATTGCAATCCCGGACGCGACGGTGATTCGCTATTCGAACCTTGCCGACAAGCATGAGATTCTGTCCAACATGCAGGGCAGCGCGCCGCCAGTCGATCCAACGCTCGAAGCCAAAACCAAGCTACTCGAAGCACAGGCACGTAAGGCCGATGCAGATACCACGGCCCGCAGTGTTGAGGCGCAGTACAGCGCGATCCAGACAGCCCAGGTGATTGCGCTGACACCAGCAACGTCTGGGCTTGCAGATGGCCTGCTCAAGTCAGCAGGGTATGTGGACCGCGATGCAGCGCCGATTATTCCAAACGCACCCGAAGGCATGCCAAGCGTAGACCTTCCTGCGAATACCAATCCGATGACTCCAGCAAATCCTGGCGTAGGCCTGAATGCTGGCATCGAGACTACGGGGCCGGATGGCCTGCAATGACGATTCCCAAAAAAGACCACCGAAAGGAAGACCATGAACCCGCTACTTCGAAAACTCCTGTCCCGTTACCAAGCCCCCGCCGACGATGGCGCTGATTTGGGAGGCGATGTGCTGGACATTGAAGACGATGATACAGAGGGCGCAGATTCGTCTGTATCCGACGAGCCCGAAGACCGAGGCGACGTGTTCGAGCCAAAAAAGAAGGCTGCAGCCAAGGAAGAAGAGCCGGAAGAAGTGCCAGAACCACAGGCACAAGACGAGGACGACAGCCAGCACGGCAAGCCAGCAGGCATTCCAAAAAGCCGATTCAACGAGGTCAACGACCAGCGCAAAGCAGCAGAGCAACGCGCTGAGGCTGCAGAGCGTGAATTGGCAGCGCTGCGCGCACAGCAACAATCGAGCGCGCCGCAAGCTCCTGCAACTGACGCGGCGCCAGCATTTGACGAAGACGCCAAGGAAGAGGCGTATGTCGAAGCCTTGATGAACGGAGACAGCAAAGCGGCGGCGGCGATTCGGCGCGAGATCAATAACCACGTTCGCCAGGAAGCGGCAACGCAGGCACGACAGATGGCGCAGTCCGACTACGAGCAGCGCACGCTGGCCAACGCCCTGCGCGCAGAGTCCGATCTTGCGATCCAGTCCTACCCCTACCTGGATACGCCAGATGGATCTGAGGCGCTCGAATTGATCCTGGCGCTGCGAGACGCAGGCATTACCAAAGGCGAAGAGGCGCACATCGCTCTGCGCAAAGCAGTTGCCAAGATTGCCCCGCGATTTGCCCCGCCAGACGCCGACACCCCCAGTAGGGTTTTGCCAAATCGCACAGCAAAGACAGACTCACGCCCAGCAGCAGCACTCGCGCGAGGCGCGGCGGATTCAACCGCTCAACCTCCTGCCGTGCAGGCTGGGATTGGTAATCGTGCAAATGCTGCCCGGATCGACGTAGAGAACCTCACTGACGAGCAGTTTTCTGCGTTGACCAATGAAGAGAAAAAGCGGCTGCGCGGCGACTGATCGCACCGGCTGGCAAGGATTCGCCCACCTTGCCAGCGCCATTTCGATAGGGCGCACTCGTCTGCATGGCTGGACGTTAAACGGCCTGGCGCTCTTGACCGCCTCAAAAAGTCATGTTCCTCGCGGCTGGGCGGCGCATGTCCCGAAAAGAAAACTGATTCTTCAGGAGCATGACAAATGGAAACGAATTTCGCAGGGTTGACCCCCAAACAAAAACTCGTCTGGTCGCGTGACGTATGGTCCGCAGCCCGTGACGAAATGTTCATCAACCGATTCATCGGTACTGGTGAAAACGCTGTGATTCAGCGCATCCCCGAGCTGACCAAGACGGAAAAAGGCGAGCAAGTCATTTTCCAGCTGGTGGCTGATCTCGTGGAAGACGGCGGCATTGGAGACAATGAACGCGAGGGCAATGAAGAGGCGATGCAGTCGTACTCGCAGATCATCAACATTGACCTCATCAACCACGGCGTCAAGAACAAGGGCAAGCTGTCCGATCAGAAGTCGGTCATCAACTTCCGCGAGACGGGCAAGAGCCGCTTGGCTTATTGGCTCGCAAACCGGGTTGACCAACTGGCATTCCTGACGCTCTCTGGCATCAGCTACGCATACAACAACAACGGCTCTGCCCGTGTTGGCTCTCCGTTCCCGAACCTCTCGTTCGCGGCTGACGTGAGCGCCCCTACGACCAACCGTGCACTGATGTACAACGGCACCGGCCTGGTTGCTTCTGTCACAGGCAACATCACTTCAGGTTTTGTACCCAAGTACGGCATGATCGTGGACGCAATCGCCTACGCCAAAGAGCACTACATCAAGCCGATCCGCTCTGGTGGCAAAGAGTATTACGTGCTGTTCGTGGCACCTGGAACGCTGGCTGCACTGAAGAAAGATGCGGACTACCAGCGCGCGGTGGTTGCCGTGGCGACGAAGGCTGGCATGGATTCGCCTTGGTTCACTGGTGCCACTGTGACCGTGGACGGCGCCGTGATCCATGAGCACCGCCTGGTCTACACCACCAAGGGCACGGCGACGAAGTGGGGCTCCGGCAACCTCGTCAACGGCACCCGCACGCTGTTGTGCGGCGCACAGGCTCTCGGTATGGCCGACATTGGCTCGCCAGAGTGGAACGAGAAGACGTTCAACTACGGCGCCCAGCAAGGTATCAACCTTGACAAGATGTTTGGCCTGCTCAAGCCAAAGTTCTACTCGATCTATGACAAGTCGGTCGAGGACTTCAGCGTTCTGTCGATTGACCACTACATCGCCTAAGCGATCCGGGTGAGGCTAATAGTGGCCTCACCCTCACTTTCTTTGCCTTTGAAGGAAACACATCATGGCTATCACCAAAAAAGCAGGCCGCCAAGAGGTCATTGTCGCGGCAGCGGATTTCACTTTTGCAGACCTTACCAGTGGATCGTATGACGCGGCCATTGACTTGCCTGTGAATGCAGTTGTGGTGGGCGGGAATCTCGCTATCACCACCATTTTCAATTCTGCCACCACTGACAAGTTTTCGATCGGCGACAAGGAAGGCTCTGCTTCGGCAGTTGCCACTACCTATGCGGCGCAATCTGCAGACATTACGGCAGCGGGCATCGTGGCCATCGTTCCTACCGGCAAGAAATATGCGTCAGCGGGTTCTGTCGGCGTGGCGTGGACTGGTGACGGCACAGCACCAACTGCTGGCGTCGGACGATTGACCGTTATGTACATGGTGGGTGGCCGTTCGGAATTCACCCAAGGGTAAATCTTCCTGTGGTCTGGCCGGAGACGGCCTTTTACACCCGGTGGCTTGACTGCTGCCGGGTTTTTTGAAGGAATTGAATCATGCACTTTCGCTCTCCTACCGACGATGATCTGCACATTGCTTTGACCAGTGGTCACACGGCCATCGTGACGCCAGAAGGAAATGAACTGGATGTTATGTTCCACCGAGAGGCGATCTCGCGCGGCGCAATTCCAGGAACCATCAAGGACGAGCCTGCCCAGCAGCCGCAGGAAAAGAGCTTTGACCGTGCTGGCGTGATCGAAGGCGCCATGAACGACATGCTGGACGGCGGCAATGAGCATGATTTCACTGGCGACGGCAAACCAAACCTTATCAAGCTCAATGCGCGTGTTGGTTTCAAGGTTGCGCGTGACGAGGCAGATTCCGCATGGGCCAGGGTTTCGGCGCCTAACGATTGAACGAAATGGATGTTTCCGGCTTCATCGCAACGTTTCGCTCAGAATTGAGCGACAACGAAACCCCGTCATTGTGGAGCGACGAAGAAATTGTCGCGTATCTCAATGAAGCGGTACAAGAAGCGTGCGAGCGCTCGTATCTGATCGAGGACCGATCTACCGCATCCGTCTGCTCCGTTGCGCTAGTAGCCGGGACCAATACCTATGATCTACACCCATCGGTGTTTCAGATTAAGCGCGTGGTGTTCCGTGGCCGTCCATTAGACGAAGCTAGCGTCGAATCCATGGATGCTCACTGGGACGCATGGGAGACGCGAGAAGGACAGCCGCGCTGGTTCATTTTCGAGCAATCGGGTGGTGCCAGCCCTGCTCGAATTCGCTTGGTCCCAACTCCTACCGAGGCAGAAACCATCGCTCTGACGGTCTATCGTGGCGCCCTTGTGCCATTGAGCCCGGATCCAGGCAGCGACAAGCCAGAGCTGCATGAGAGATTCCATGCGCGACTCAAGGACTGGGTGTACAGATGCGCTTATCTCAAGCAAGACGCGGACACGTTCGACAAGATGCGCGCCGTTGAATATGAGGCGCTGTTTGAGGCGTCATTTGGAAAGCGACAGGACTCCAATGTTCAGCGCAAGCACCGCGACCGCAGGCCGCCAGTCGTATCTTGCTCCTGGTAACCACCCGTTAGGGCTTCTGGTTTTGGCGGTGTGCGCGGAGACTCGGGAGCATGAATCTCGAAAGGCATCCCATGCGCGGACCATCACCAGTTGCCAAGTACAAATCTAGTCGCCAGTCTCTCAAAGACGGCGGCCCCATTCATGGCCCAGGCACTGGAACCAGTGACTCTATCCCAGACAAGATGCGCCCTGGCACTTTCATCATGCCAGCCGATTCAACGCAATCGCTGGGCGCGAAAGCGCTGAGTTCTCTCGGCAAGAAGGTTCCCGTGCGCGTCAGCAACGGAGAATACGAGTACACGCCGGAACAAGTGCATGCTGTTGGCCTCAGAGCGCTCTCGCAACTCAAGGACGCGACGCACACGCAAGCACAGGGTGCTGACCCGGCGCAGCGCCTCGCCTTGGGCGGCGAAGTGACCAACGACGTTACCCGCATCGGAAACAGCTACAGCGGCGGCAATGTGGGTGGCAGCATCACGGTCAACGGGCAGCAGCCCAGCGGTACGTTCAGCTCTTCCTCTCCAGTTCCTACGCCAGCACCTCCACGCCCAGCGCCAGTCGCTCCCGTGGTGCAGGCTGTGCAGTACATGCAACCGTCAACCACTGCAACTACCCCTGCAACCCCTGCGCTGTCCGCAATGGCGACACCGCCAGCAACACCGCAAGCAGTAGCTAAGCCGGTGGATTCATTCACTGCGCGCAACAACGCAGTCAGCGCAAGTTCGATCACGAACAACGGCGGTCGCTTTGACCGCAACGGCCAGCAGTTTGCTGACGGCGGCGACGTGCGCGGGTTCAAGCCTCAGCGACTGGCTGGAGGCGGCGGTGTGGAAGATCAGGCCCTGGCCGCTCTGCGCCGCGCCCGTGATGCGCAACCTGTTGGCAGCCCGAACATCGCAGCAATTGACCAATCCATTGACCAGCGCAACCAGAGCATTGGCGGCGCACGGGCAGCCTTGAGCGCCATTGCAGCGCCGTTCCAGAAGCCCGTGCAGACGGTGGCACCAAACCCAACAGACATGCGCCTTTCGGCAAACACGCAAGCGACGCCAATGGAGAGTCAGGCACCAGACGACGTGCAGCGAGGCGGTGCTGCTCCTGCTGTTCAGGTGCCCAGCCTTTCCCAGCAAGCAGCGCAACCAGCGCCCGCCCAGACCGTGGCCCAGGCCCTAGCTCAAGTCCCTTCGCTCGCACCCGTGCAAGCCCAAGGCTTCCAAGCGCCAACCGTGCGCCACAGCGGCAACGACTGGCAAGCACGCAATGATCTGCGCAACGCGCGTGTGTCGGCATCGAGCATCATGAACCGGCCCGAGTGGCAGGGTTCCGGCATGGGACGGTTCCGTGGTGGCCAACAGCATGGGCCATCAGACTCGACCATGGCGTACCAAGCTGCGCTTGCACAGGACGCAGCAGCCAAAGGACAAGAGATTGCAGGTCAGCAGCAGGCAATGGTCCAAGGCCAAAGCAATGCCCGTGCAGCCATGCAGCAGACCGGCGAGAACCAGCGCACCAGCCTACGCGAGCAGGGGTTTGCCACGCGCGATCAGCGCAAGGCTGGAATTGATGAGCGCACGCTGGCCATGCAGGAGGCTGAATCAGGGTTCAAGACGCGGGCACAGGCGCAGCTTGAGAGCCTGCGCGGAACACTGCTTGACCCGAATGCCACGACTGAGCAGAAGGCCCAGGCTCAGGCGCAGATCAGCGCGCTCAGTGTTGGGCAGAATGCCAAGGACCGCTACATCACCGTTGGCGGGGGAACGCGCGTTGTCGATGGGCAGACTGTCAAAGACCCGGTGAACGTACTTGATACGCAGACAAGGACTTGGATTGACCAACCTGGGCAGGGGTCGGCTCCAGCCATCCCTCAAGGAGCGGTGGAGTTGCTCAAGAAAGACCCGAAGAATGCAGCCGAGTTCGACCGCAAATACGGCGCTGGCGCTGCTGCTAGGGCAATGTCCGGAAAGTAACCGTTGCCACCCTGTAGGGTTCGCCAGTATGAGAGCGTGCGGAAACACTGCAGGTTATGGCACAAAACCTGTTCGACCAGTTCGACGCGCCCGCCTCTGGCGCAAATATCTTTGACCAGTTCGACGAGGGCGCCAAAGACTCGGGAGGCTTCGCCTCAGACATAGGAAAGTCCCTCAAAGTCGGCGTGCAGGAACTCCCCGGCATGGCCACCGGCCTTGCAGACTTGCCGTTTGCGCTCGCAGCCGGTGCGCGCCCCTTCACCAAGGCCGCAGACGCTCTCGGCGAAGCTACTGGCTTTCAACCGGGCAAGTGGGCAAAAGACACCAAGTTTTCCCAAGGCTACGAGCAGGGCAAGGCGAACATCGACAAGGCTTGGGACGATGGCAGTGCCGGTGACATTGCGCTTGAGTACCTCAAGAACCCAGGCTACACACTCAATCAAGTTGCGCAGTCCGTTCCCGGCATGGTGGCGGGCGGCGTTGGCTCCAAACTGGCGTTGGGCGCTGGCCGTATTGCGGCGCCGCTGGCAAAAGCTGGCGGAGTTGGGCCGGCTGCTCCTGGATTGCTGGCAAGAACAGTAGGCGAAAAGTGGGCGGTTCCGCTCGCTGCTGGCGCAGGCGAAGGCGCCGTGACCGCAGGCCAGCAAATGGCGCAGTACCAGGGCGACGACCAGCAAAAGAATGCACTCGCCGCACTCGCCGCAGGCGCTGGAACGGCGGCCATTGGCGTCGGCGCTGGCCGGTTGGCGAATGCGCTTGGGCTTGAGACGGCAGAAACGGCCATTGCAAAGATTGGCAGCAAGGCGGCAGGCGCTGCCGACGAAATCCCGCTGTCGGCTAAGCAGCGCATCCTGGGCGGAATCGTCTCCGAAGCGGTGTTGCAAGAAATGCCGCAGTCTGCCCAAGAGCAGATGTGGCAGAACTATGCCGACGGCAAACCCATCATGGAAGGCGTGACGCGCGCCACCGTAGAAGGTGGATTGGCTGGTGGACTGATGGGCGGCGCGGCAAACATTCGCAACCAGAACACTGAGGCACGCGGCCCAGTACCCGAGCAAGCGCCAGGAATCCCACCAGAAACTCCGCCAGGAAC